>Ga0068858_100000027_pt1 | contig 145577 bp, 137 predicted proteins | sample KBSSwiS12_FD_66589 | JGI IMG/M metagenome (GOLD analysis project Ga0068858, IMG submission 66589) | Switchgrass rhizosphere microbial communities from Kellogg Biological Station, Michigan, USA - KBS Switchgrass S1-2 | ecosystem: Host-associated > Plants > Roots > Rhizosphere > Soil ...
CTGATCAGCTTGATGCGCGCGCCCGCCTCGCGGATCTGCGCGATGAGGTCGTGATGGCGCTCGCGATCGAGCACGATGATCGTCAGTTCGTCGATGTCGCGCTTGAACGCGTCGGCCATCTGCCCGAGGTTTTCCTGCACGGACTTCTGGAGATCGACGTACTCGGCGGCGGTGGGGCCGACGACGAGCTTGTCCATGTAGACGTCGGGCGCGTTGAGCAGGCCGCCCTTTTCTGACGCGGCCAGGACGGCGATCGAGCCGGGGGAGCCGGTGGCGCAGAGGTTCGTTCCTTCGAGCGGATCGACGGCGATGTCGACTTCGGGATAGATCTCGCCCTCGGTCCAGCCGCGTCCGAGCGGCTCGCCGACGTAGAGCATCGGCGCCTTGTCCCGCTCACCTTCGCCGATCACCACCGAGCCGCGCATCTTGAGCCGGTTCAGCTCCTCGCGCATCGCCTCGACGGCGACCTGGTCCGAATATTTGCGCTTGCCGTAGCCCATCGTGCGCGCCGCGGCGATGGCCGCTTTTTCGGTGACGCGCAGAAATCCGATCTCCAGACTCGATTCCATGATTCTCCGTTCCGCTGCCCGGTCTTTGCCGCGGAACTGTAGCTCACTCCACGACGAACGTCATCTTCATATTGCCGTGTCCCATGCCGCAGTAGTGGTCGCAGATGGCGCGGAACGTTCCGGCGCTCGCCGGCGTGATCGTCACCTCGTCGTTTCCATCGAGCTCGATGCCGAGCGGCTTCGACATCAGGCCGTGCTTCCGGTCGCTGCTCACGAGACGGATCGTCACCGGCTCACCCCGTTTGAGATGGACTTCGCTCGGCGAAAACTCGAACCGTTTCGCGTTGATGACCACGACCAGGACGAACATGAACAGTTTCTTTTTCACAGCGATCCTCCTTTGCGCAACTGCTGAATGCCTTCCGTGCCGCTGAACTCGCGCGCGGTCAGCTCGACGTCATTGATGGCCAGTCCCGGCGCGGCGATCTGCCGGATGCCGAGGTTGGCGAAGGGATGTTCCTTGTCGAATGCCAGTGGTTTCTTCTCCTCGGTTGTCGCCGGATCGGGGAAGCCGAAGATCAGCGACCGCGCCGCGTGGTGTTGCGCGTTGCCCGCAGTGTGGTGATGCGCGCGGTGGATGTGACCGTAGAGAATCGTGACGTTGTCGTACGGCGCGAGGACGTTCATCACCTCGTCGCCGTCGGTGGTGAACCATTCCCAGTCGGGCTTCAGATCGAACAGCGGCCGGTGGGTGAAGACGACGATCGGCGTGGTGTGGCCGAAGCGCGCGACGTCGCGCCGCAGCCAGGCGATCTGCTCCTTTCCGACCTGCGGCTTCCCTTCCGACACGTTGTCGATGCCGACGAAGTGAACGCCGCGGTGATCGAACGAGTAATGCGCATCGCCGAAGTGCTCGCGGAAGAGCGTGCCGCCGTCGAGCGCGGCGTCGTGCTCGCCCGGAACGTGAAAGCGATTGCGCACGCGCAGCCGGCCGGCGATCGATTGGAAGCTCTTCATCCGCTTCGCGTGCTCCGCCGGGTCTTCGCTGTCGTGCGTCAGGTCGCCGGTGAAGAGGATGAGGTCGGGCTGCGGGTCGAGGCGGTTGATCATGTCGACGGCGCGCTCGAAAGCGTTTGTCCCGAGGGGATGGCCGACGTGCGTGTCGCTCAGCTGCACGAACGAGAAGGGATTCGGTGCTTCGCCGTTGCGCCTGGCGAAGTGGGAGAGCGCCGCTTTGGCCGGCGTGAAGTGCAGCAATGCGCCTGCGCCGAGAGAGGCCGCGGAGAGTGTGAGGAAGGAGCGTCGATCCATCGCGAAGTGTTCCTTTCGCGATGAAGAACTGCCTTCGGGCTTTTTTCAGCCTGTCGTTGGTTTTATGTAACAGATGACGTTCGAAGAGCTGGCGATGCCGCTGTCCGCGTCGCTCTACAACTACGCGCGCTGGCTCACCGGCGAGCCGCACGAGGCGGAAGATCTCGTGCAGGAAACGTATCTCAAGGCGCTGCGCGGCTTCGCCTCGTTCCGTGAGGGGACCAACTTCCGCGCCTGGATCTTCCGCATCCTGCGCAACACGTTCCTCACCTCGCGCACCGGCCTGCGCGCGACCGCGATGCAGCCGATCGAGGACGACGACCAGTTCGTCGCCGAGGGCGATCCGGAGACGATTTTTCTGCACCACGCCAATGGGGAAGAGCTGCGGCGGGCCATTCTCGAACTGCCGCTCGAGTTCCGCGAGGTGCTGTTGCTCGCGGACATGGAGAACATGAGCTATCGCGAGGTCAGCGAGGCGTTATCGATTCCGGTCGGGACCGTGACGTCGCGGCTGACCCGGGCCCGCGCCAAGGTGCGGCGACGCATTCAGGAGAAGCGATGAACGAACATCTTTCTGCGCAGACGATCGAGTCGTATGCCGACGGCGAGCTGGCCGCTGAGCGGGTTCCGGACACGGAAGAGCACCTGCGCGAGTGCGCCGCCTGCGCGGGGAAGCTCGTGGCGCAGATGCAGCTCAAGCGCTCGATCCGCGAGGCCGCGTGGACGATGCCGCCGCATGCGTTCCGTCCGCGCCGCCGTTGGTGGCCTGCTGTTGCCGCCGCAGCAGCTGTACTGGCGATTTTGATCGCCATTCCGCGCTCCAATTCCGAGCTCGCCGATCTGCACACCACGATCCTGGCGAGCGCGAATCCCGTCGACGTCATCTCCACCGATCGCCACACCGTGAAGCCGTGGTTCGAAGGGAAGCTGCCGTTTTCGTTTCCGATCCCGGAGCTCGCCGCGACCCCGTTCCACCTCGCCGGCGCGCGCGTCGTCTACGTGCGCGAAGAGCCGGTCGCCTATCTGATGGTGACGAAAGGGGCGCACCGCATCTCGCTCTTCGTCGGCCGCGACGTGCCGTCCCCGCGGACCGACGCATTCGAGTCGGTGTCCTGGACTCGCGGCGGCTTGCGCTACGTCGCCGTCGGCGACGTAGCGCGCACCGACCTCGAGGCGCTACGCAACGCGTTTTAAGTTGGGGTCGCATCTGGAAAATCAACTTAACGCGCCGTTAAGTTGATTTTCCAGATCCGACCCCAACTTTACCAACTTTACGGCCGGCGGCGGCTGCGGCGGGCGGGGGGGCGGGAGGGCGCCTTGGACGCCGGCGGCGAGGCCTTTCGCTCCGCCTTCGCCTTGGCCCGCGCGCGATCCTCGGCTTTGCGGGCGCGGATCGCGGCGATGCGTTCCTGGATCGGGATCTCCAGCTTCTCCGCCGGACGTCGCGCGTAATCGAAGTCGGGGACGGTCACGCGCGGCAAGCGCTTGTTGATCGCCCGCTCGATGGCGCGGAGATCGTTCTCCTCGTCCGGCGCGACGAACGTAATGGCGTCGCCGGTCATCTCGGCGCGCGCGGTGCGGCCGACGCGATGGATGTAGTCCTCCGGCACGTTCGGCACGTCGAAATTGACGACGTGCGAGAGCGCCTCGACGTCGATGCCGCGCGCGGCGATGTCGGTGGCCACGAGGATGCGGTACTTGCCCGACTTGAACCCCGCCAGCGCCTCGGTGCGCTGCATCTGGCTGCGATTGCCGTGAATCCGCGCCACTTTGATCTTCCGCTTCTCCAGCTGTTCGAAGACGCGGTTCGTCCGATGCTTGGTGCGGGTGAAGACGATCGCGTTCTGGATCTCGCCGCGCTCCAGGAGCGTCTCCAGCAGCGACAGCTTCAGGTCCTGCGACACCGGAAAGACCGACTGCGTGATGCCGATCGCCGGCGCCGCCTTCCGCTCGATCGAGATCATCGCCGGATTGCGCAGCATCTCGCGCGAGAGCTGCACGATCGGCGGCGGCAGCGTGGCGGAGAAGAAGAGCGTCTGGCGCTTCGGCGGCAGGTGCTTGAGCACGCGGCGGATGTCGGGGAGGAAGCCCATGTCGAGCATCCGGTCGGCCTCGTCGAGGACGAGGATCTCGAGGCTGCTCAGCTTCGCGTACGGGTACTGAAAATGATCGAGCAGGCGGCCGGGCGTGGCGACGATGACGTCGACGCCGCTGCGGAACGCATGCTCCTGCGGCCCCATGCCGACGCCGCCGTAAACCGCCGCGCCGGAGAGGGGAGTGTGGACGGCGAGATCGCGCAGGTGCTCGTCGATCTGCGCGGCGAGCTCGCGCGTCGGCGTGACGATCAGCGCGCGCGTGGCGCCGCGCTTCTTGCCGATGAGCCGATGCATGATCGGCAGGAGGAACGCGGCGGTCTTTCCGCTGCCGGTGGCGGCGGCCGCCAGCACGTCTTTGCCGGCCATGGCCGGCGGAATGGCGTCGTTCTGGATCGGCGTCGGCCGGGTGAAGCCGAGCTCTTTGATTCCGCTCAATAAATCAGGATGAAGTCCAAAAGTCGAAAATGGCATAGGGCCGATCGTCTCACGGAATGGAGCCGCTCACTCTCTCCGTTGTGATCAATACCTCATTAACTCGACCTCCCACGCACGATCCCTTTCGTGCGCGTTCGGTTGAACGAACGAAGTGGAGGTTGCCGTTGAGCACAAGTCCCGCCGCACGTCCCGAAAAAGACATCCCCACGATGCTGTTCCTGCTGCTGACGCCGGTCGTCGGCATCGTCGGCACCGCGCTCTACAGCTGGCTGCACGGCTTCCATCTCTGGATGCCGCTGCTGGCCCTCGGCATGTACGCCGCGGTCGGCATCTCCATCTGCGCCGGCTATCACCGCTTCTTCTCCCACAAGAGCTACGAAGCGTCGCGGCCCGTGCAGCTCTTCTTCGCCATCTTCGGCGCGATGGCGGCGCAGAACTCGATCCTCTGGTGGTCGGCCGGACACCGCGTCCATCATCAGTACATCGACCGCGACTGGGATCCGTACAACATCAAGCGCGGCTTCTGGTGGGCGCACATCCTCTGGATCTTCCACCATCATCCGCCGCAGGACACGGAAGCGAACACGCCCGACCTGCTGCTGAACCCGATCGTGATGTGGCAGAACCGCTGGTACAAAGTGATCCTCATCGTCGGCGGCTTCGGCCTGCCGGCGGCGATCGGCGCGATGTTCGGCGATCCGGTCGGCGGACTGCTGTGGGGCGGCTTCCTCCGCCTCGTGGTCATTCATCACACGACCTTTTTCGTGAACTCGCTCGCGCACTACCTCGGCAAGCCGACATACAACGCCGACGTCTCCGCGCGCGACAACTGGCTCGTCGCGCTGCTCACCCTCGGCGAGGGCTATCACAGCTTCCATCACCGTTTTCCCGCCGACTTCCGCAACGGCATCCGCTGGTATCACTGGGATCCGGCGAAGTGGTTCATCTCCGCGCTGCGTGCGACGGGACTGGCGAGCGACCTCCGCTCGACGCCTCCGCCGCAGGTCGAGCTGGCCCGCATGTCCGCCCAGGTGAAGGACGTCGAATCGCGACTCGAAGCCGCCCGCGGCGACGCCGCCGATCACGTGCGCCGGCTGCTCGACGACGCGCGCAAGCACCTCGACACCGCGCGCGTTCTCTGGCGTCAGTCCGATCTGCGCGGTGCCGCACGGCGGCACATCCGCGACTCGCGCCGGCGGTGGAAAGAGGCCTGCCGCATCGCGGCGACGGGCGCGCTACAGGCCTGAAGTTTTCCGGTACGCCGCCGCCAGCCGTTCGACGCCTGCGTTGATCTCCTCGACGTCCACCGTCGTGTACCCGAGGATCAGCGTGGCGTTGCGCGGCGCGCGGACGAAGTACGGACTTCCGCTGTAGACGTGCACGCCGCGCGATCGCGCGGCCTCGATCAACGGCTCGGTCGATGCAAGTCGCGGGAAGCGCAGGAAGATGTGCGTGCCCGACGACGCGCCGCCGGCGATCACGTCGTCGCCGAAGTGCGCCTCGATCGCCGCGACCATCGCGTCGCGTTTCGCCGTCAGCGCGCGGACGCTCCGGCGGCGCGTGCTCTCGTACGCGCCCGACTCGAGCAGTGACGCCACCGCCTGCTGTTCCAGCGGCGGACTGCCGCGGTCGGCGAGCCATTTCACGGCGCGGAACGCGTCGCGCAACGCCGGCGGCGCGACGATGTAGCCGAGGCGCAGCGCGGGGAAGAGCATGCGGGCGAACGTGCCGATGTAGATCACGCGGCCGTGGCGATCGAGTCCCTGCAGCGCCGGGATCGCGCCGACGCCGTAGCGGAACTCGCAGTCGTAATCGTCCTCCACGATCGACGCGCCGCGCTTCTCCGCCCACTGCAGCAGGGCCAGGCGGCGGGCCACGCTCATGATCGCGCCGGTCGGGAACTGATGCGATGGCGTGACGCAGACCGCACGCGCGTCTCCGAGGCGTTTCGCGTGGCGTTCGATGTTCAGGCCTTCGTCGTCGACGGCGCAGGCGATCACCTTCGCGCCGGCGGCGAGGAACGCCTGCCGCGTCCCCTGGTAGTGCGGATCCTCGATGCCGATGCGCGTGCCGCGATCGCACAGCACGCGCGCCGTCAGGTCGATCGCCTGCTGCGCGCCGCTGACGATCACGATGTCGTCGGCCTCGGCGCTCACGCCGCGCTGCTCGCGCAGATGTTCGGCCAGCGCGCGCCGCAGCAGCGGAAGGCCGGCGGGATCGGGGTAATCGAGCTGCGTCTCGCGCGCGGCGCGCGCCACCGCCTGGCGCCACATCGCGACCGTGCGCGCGTCGGGGATCGTCGTGGCGTAGCGGAAATCGATGGCCGTGCTTTTTTCGTGCTCCCGGCCCGGCGGCTCCTGCGGCGAGAGCTGCCGCGCGCGCCGCGCGTACGCCGAGACTTTGACGTCGGTCGCTGAAGTGGCCCGGCGCGACGGCGCCTGCACGGCCGGCAACTGCGCCGCAACGCGGGATCCCGATCCGACCGCCGACTCGATGTACCCCTCGGCCGCCAGCTGCTCGTACGCCGCGAGCACGACGATGCGCGACACGCCGAGGTCGCGGGCGAGCGTGCGCGTGCCGGGGAGGGGAGCGCCGGCCGCCAGTTCGCCGCGGAGAATCTTTCTGCGCAACGCGTCGTAGATGCGGCGGTAGAGCGGTCCGGAATCGTCGAGGGCGAGCAGCATGAAATCCCACGTCCTTCTCCCCCGCGCGGCGGGGGAGAAGAATGGTTATAAGAGTCTATGCCACAAGTGGCTATTGAGCAGGACCACCATCCCGCCTACGATCCCGCTATGAGTGCATCGACTGACTTCGATTTCTGGATCGGACGCTGGAGCGTCCGCAACGAGCGGCTGAAGGGCCGCCTCTGCGGCTCGACCGAGTGGGAAGTATTCGCCGCCTCGGCTGAGGCCCGCTTTCTGCCGGGAGGGCTGGGCAACATCGATCAATTCGTCGTCATCGATGACTGGCGTCCCGGCTTCGTCGGATTGACCGTCCGCCTCTTCGAGCCTTCGACGAAACTGTGGCGCATCTACTGGGCTGACAACATCCGCGGCATCTTCGATCCGCCGGTTATCGGCACGTTCGTCGATGGCGTCGGGACGTTCGAAGGCGACGATCAGCACGGAGGGACGCCGGTGCGCGTCCGCTTCACGTGGACGCACGACGCGCCGCGCACCGCGCGCTGGGAGCAGGCCTTCTCCGCCGACGGCGGGGCGACGTGGGAAACGAACTGGATCATGCAGATGACCCGCGAGGATTGAGCATGGAATTCGAGCTCCGCATCTACGAAGTGGACATGGATTTTCGCTGGAACTGGCTGCAGTCCATCGAGCACCCGCTCCGCTTTCTTTCACTGCGCGACGACAGGACGTTCGTGCTGCTGGACGGCAGGCACACGTCGGAGCCGTCGCCGATCGAGAAGCTGACCATCCGCCGGCTCGCGCCTGCAGTGGCGTCGGCGATCACGTCGACCGATCAGCTGCATCGCGTCATCGAATCGAACATCCTCGAGATCCGGCAATACCTGATCAAACCCGGCCGGCGCGCGCGCTTCGCGGATTTTTTTCGCGATCGCACGCTCGAGTCGCAGGCGCAATACGGGATGACCGTCTACGGCCAGTTCGACGATCTCGATGACGAAAACGTCTTCGTCTTCCTGCGCGGATTTCCCGACATGGTGGAGCGCGATCGCCGCAAGAACGAGTACTACCAGAGCTCGCTATGGCGCGACGAATTGCAGGTTGAAGCGTTCTCCATGATCGACGACTACTCCAATGTTTTACTCGTCACGCCGGTGCGATAAGGTACGCCGATCATGACTGACGTCAACGCATACCTCTTCTTCAACGGCAACTGTGCCGAGGCGATGAAGTTCTACGAGACGGCCCTCGGCGGGAAGCTCCGCGTGGTGAAGGCGTCCGAAACGCCGGGCGGCAGCGGCGATGCCATCATGCACGCGCGGCTCGACGTTGACGCCAACGGCATCCTCATGGCCTCCGACTGGATGGACGACCAGCATGCGTACCCCGGCATGCACGGCTTCCGCGTGTCGCTGACGTATCGCGACGCCGGCGAGGCGCAGAGGGTCTTCGACGCGCTCGCCGCCGGCGGCAGCGTTGAGATGCCGTTCGGCAAGACGTTCTGGAGCGCCGGATTCGGCATGACCACCGACCGCTTCGGCACGCCGTGGATGGTCGGCACGGACCAGACGTAGGGCGGGTTGCGCCGCCGCCAGCCTCTGCGGGAATTCCTCTTGCACTCCGCCGCAGGTGATGACGATTACCTGCTCCGACTGCGGCGCTGTGCAACTCGTCCCCGACCTCCCGCCCGGCGCGATCGCCGAGTGCAACCGGTGTGACCGCTTTCTGGCCAAGCGGACCTTCACCGGCTCCGACGTCACGCTCGCCTGCGCCGCGGCCATCATCGTCCTCATCTGGCCGGCCGTCTTCCTGCCGCTGATGGAGTCGACGATCAAGCACCTCGTGTACGAGGAGAGTCGCCTCGTCTCCAGCGTCCCGGTGATCTACAGCGAAGTCTGGTTTCCTTTCGCCTTCGGCTTCCTCTTCTTCGCGCTTCTCTTCCCGGCGTTGCGCGCGCTGCTGCAGATCATCGTCCTCGGGTCGCTCCGCTGGAACTGGCGCATCCCGCATCGCGGACGTCTCTTCCGCTACAGCGAAGAGCTGCGCATCTGGAGCCTGACCGACGTCGTCGTCATCGCCGGCCTCGTCGCCTACTACCGCGCCAATGTCTCCGCCGACGTCGAGATCGGCGTCGGCGCCTGGTCGTACATGGCGGTGGCGTTCCTCTCGCTCCTCGGCGACCGCTCGCTCGATCGCCGCGCCGTCTGGAGCGCCATCCTGCCCGATCTCGTCTCACGTCCGGCAACCGACTTCGTCTCCTGCGACGTGTGCGAGATGCCGGTCGGCGATCGCGCGGCGGGCGATGCCTGTCCGCGCTGCGGAGGCACGCTCGACCGGCCGATCGTCCGCCGGTTCGCCCCCGCGCTCGCCGCGGTCCTCGCCGCCGTTCCGCTCTGCGTGCCGGCCTACGCCGCGGCGATCATGGTCAACGACAACATCACCGGCGTGCTCGAGCACACCGTCCTCGGCACGGTGCAATTGCTCGCCGACCGCGGCTACTGGCAGCTCGGCGTGGTCGTGCTCCTCGCCGGCGTGGCCATCCCGGTCGCCGAGATGATCGGCATGCTCTGGCTCCTGGCGCGCGTGCCGTTCCCCAGCCGGCGCGGCCTCGTGCGGCGGACGCGCATGTACCGCGTGCTGCACCGTCTCGTGCGCTGGCCGATGATCCTGCCGTTCATCGCCGCCATCGCCGCGCCGATCATCAATTACCGCGGCATCGATGACATCGTCGCCGGCCCCGGCGCCACGCCGCTGTTCGTCGTGATCGCGCTGATGATGCTCGCCGTCCGCCTCTTCGAACCGAAGTTCATGTGGCGGACGGCCGGAGAAGCGCGATGAGCGAGTACCGCGAGGAAGAGGCCCCGCGGGCGCGCGTTCACCTCGCGAAGTGGTCGCCGTGGATCTGGATCGTGCCGGCGCTGGCGCTCTTCTTCGCCGGATTTCTGATCGTCCGCTACGGCTTCTTCGGCGGCGGCGACATCACCGTCCGCTTCGCCGACGCGCGCGGCCTCGATCGCTACAGCCCGGTGCGTTTTCGCGGCGCGAAGGTCGGCACCGTGCAGAAGATCACGATCGACGAAGACCTCGGGCAGGTGGTCGTGCGCATCTCGATGGACGCGTCGATGGACCACGCGCTGAACAAGGGGACGAAATTCTGGATCGTCGAGCCGGGGCTGGAAGGCGGCGGCCTCGGCTCGCTGCTGTCGGGGACGTCGATCGCCATCGCGCCCGGCACCGGAGACCAGACGAGCGAGTTCATCGGACAGGAGTACGCGCCGGTGCTGACGCCGGCGGAGAAGGGGAAGAGCGTCATCCTCGAGGCGCGCGGGCTCGGCTCGCTCGCCGTCGGCTCGCCGGTGCAGTTCCAGGGAATCCGCGTCGGCAGCATCCTCGGTTCCGAGTACGACCCGGCGCGCGGCGTCACGCTCATCCACGCCTTCATCGTGCAGCGCTTCGCGCCGCACGTGCGGCAGACCACGCGCTTCTGGCGCGGCGGCGGATTGTCGGTCTCGCTCACCGGCGGCGGGTTGTCGATGGGAGGGGCGTCGCTCGCGTCGCTCCTCAATTCGCCGGTCGGCTTCTACACCCCCGAGGTCATGGCGGGAGCGGAAGCGGCCTCGGGGACGCATTTCGATCTGTACGACTCCGAGGCCGCGGCGAAGGCCTGGGCCGATGGTCCGCAGCTGACGTACGTCACGTATTTCAACGGGCCGGTGCGCGGACTCGTGCCCGGGACGCCGGTGTTCATGAAAGGTGTGGAGGTCGGCCACGTTCGCGACGTGCGTCTGCGCTACGTGCCGCAGACGGCGTCGCTCGAGACGCCGGTCACGTTCGAGATCGACCCGCGGCTGCTCGAGTTGCCGATGGCGTCGACGCGCGAGGAATTGCGGGCGGAGATGAACGGCGCGCTCGGGAAGCTCGTGCAGAAGGGGATGCGCGCGACGTTGTCGACCAGTCTCGTGCTTCCCGGCGCGAGCGGCATTTCATTGGAGAACGTCGCCTCCGCCGGCACGGGGCGGCTGGTGACGGAGACCGATCCTCCGATCGTGCCGTCGGCATCTTCGGGGAGCGGAATCGAAGGCGCGCTCGGATCGCTGAACCGCCTCGCCGCGCGCGTCGAGAACCTGCCGATCGAAGACATCGCCGGTCATCTGCGCAGCACTTCCGCGCGGATCGACGCGCTCGTCCACGATCCGGCGCTCGATCAGAGCCTGCAGCGGCTCAACGCCTCGCTGGCCGACATTCAGAAAGTCTCCGCGATCACGCGCGAGAACATCGGACCGATCGTCTCCAGCCTGCGCAACACCGCGGCGTCGGCCGAGGAGGCCGCGGCGCGCGCGCAGCAGCTGATGGCCACCGCGCCGCGCCAGAACTACGACCTCGGCAACATGGTCAAGGAGTTGACCAGAGCGGCCGAGGCCGTGAAAGCGCTCGCGTCGTACCTCGAAGAGAATCCGGACGCGCTGCTGAAGGGGAGAGGGAAAACGAAATGATTCGACGCGCCGTCGTCGTGCTGCTCCTCCTGTCCGGCTGCTCGTTCTTCTCCCGCACGAAGAACGACATCTACTCGCTCGATCGCATCGCCGGCGCGCCGGTCGCCGCGCGTGGAACGCCGATCGGCATCGAGAGCGTCGAGCTCCCGCCCGGCCTCGACCGCCGCGAGATCGTGGTGCGCAAGGCCGACCATCAGCTCGAAGTCCGCTCCAATGAGCTCTGGTCCGCCGGCCTGCAGACCGCCGTGCTTCACACCCTGGCCTTCGATCTCGCGTCGCGGCTGCAGGAAGGGATGGTGATCCTTCCGGGCCAAGTCAAACCGGCCGCCATGCGCTCGATCGACGTCGTCTTCGAGGAGCTCGCCGCCGGCCCGGAGCAGAAGGTCATCCTCGACGCGCGCTGGAAACTCGGCGTCGTCACGCACCACGAGACGATCGCCGTGGATGTGCCGTCGCTCGACAGCAAGAACGTGGCGACGGGGATGAGTCAGGCGATTGCGGCGCTCGCGGACCGCATCGCGGCGGCACTCGCGGCGCTATCATGATGCGGGCCTCGCATGGACTATCAGGACCACATCGTTCGGAACCCTCAGATCTGCGGCGGCGAGCCGGTGATTCGCGGCACTCGTGTGACGTTGCGCACGCTCCTCGCCAGCCTCGCCGAGGGATGCAGTGAGGATGAGATCCTTCGCAATTTTCCGGCGCTGTCGAGTGATGACGTGAGGGCCGTCATTGCTTTCGCTGCTGCGTCGGCCGGAGAGGACCTGCCGGTTCCGGGCGTTCCCGCAGTCTGATGCAGATCAAGCTCGACGAAAATCTCCCCACCGATCTCGTCAACGAATTGCGCTCGCTTGGCCACGATGTCGAGAACGTATTTACCGAAGGGCTCTCCGGGCATCCCGATCCCGACGTCTGGGCTGCTGCGCAATCGGAGAATCGAATTCTGATTACGCAGGACATCGGTTTCGCCGATGTGCGGATGTTCACCCCCGGACAGCATGCCGGCTTCGTTCTCGTGCGCCTGAAGACCCCCGGGTTGCGCGCGCTGACCACGAAACTGCGTCTGGTATTTGCGACCGAGGATGTCGAGTCGTGGCGAGGATGCTTCGTCGTCCTCAGCGATTCGAAGCTCCGCGTCCGCCGCCCCACGTGATCCCCATCGCATCCTCGTGTGATCACCTCGTTCGACTGCGTCTTCGCTTCGCGCGACATTCCGGTCGTCATGAAGACCTTCTCCATCAAGACCGATCCGCTGACGAACGAGGAGTATCTCGAGGTCTACCTCCGCGGACGCCAGGTGCTCACCGACCCGTTCCTCAACAAGGGCACGGCGTACAGTCCGGACGAGCGCCTCAGTCTCGGGCTCAGTGGGCTCGTGCGCTCCGCCGTCTCCGACATCGAGACGCAGCGGACCCGCAATTACGAGATGTACAAGCGCAAGCAGGACGACCTGGAGAAGTACATCTTTCTGCAGTCGCTGCTGAACCGGAACGAGATCCTCTTCTACGACCTCCTCTGCCACCACCTCGCGGAGATGCTGCCGATCGTCTACACGCCGACGGTGGGGAAGGCGTGCACCCTCTTCAGCCACATCACGCGCGAGTACCGCGGCCTCTACGTCAGCCGCGACAACATCGCCAACATCGACCAGATCCTGCGTGACGTGGCGATGCCGGACGTCCGCCTGATCGTGGTCACCGACGGCGAGCGCATCCTCGGGCTCGGCGACCTCGGCTCCGACGGCATGGGCATCCCGGTCGGCAAGATCAATCTCTACGTCGCGGCCGGCGGACTCCATCCCGCCTGCTGCCTCCCGGTCTGCCTCGACGTCGGCACGAACAACGAACGGCTGCTCGCCGATCCGATGTACACCGGCTACCGCCACCGCCGGCTCGACGGCGCGGAGTACGAAGAGCTGGTCGAGCGATTCGTGCTGGCGGTCAAGCGCAACTTCCCGCGCGCGCTGCTGCAGTGGGAGGACTTCTCGAAGCAGAAGGCGTTCATGCTGCTCGAGCGCTACAGCGACCGCATCCTCTCGTTCGACGACGACATCCAGGGCACCGGCGCCGTCGCCCTCGCCGCGCTCTTCACCGCGATGCGCATCAAGGGTCAGCGCTTCCGCGACCAGCGTTTCGCCATCGTCGGCATGGGGCAGGCCGGCACCGGCATCGCCACGAACATCCGCACGACGCTGCTGCAGGAAGGGGCGTCGGAGGAGGAAGCGCGCTCGCGCATCTTCGCCATCGACGCCGGCGGCCTGCTGATCGAGGGAACGCCCGGCCTTACGAAGTACCAGGCGATGTTCGCCCAGCCGCGCGCCGCCGCGACGCTTGCGGACGTGATTCACAACGACAAACCGACCGTGCTGATTGGCGTGACCGCCACCGCGGGACTCTTCAGCCGCGAGCTCCTGACGCAGATGGCGCGCAACGACGAGCAGCCGGTGATCTTCGCGCTCTCGAATCCGACGTCGAAGTCGGAGTGCGCGCCGGAGGACGTGGCCGCCGCCACCAACGGCCGCGCGCTCGTCGCCACCGGCAGCCCGTTCCCCGGCGTCTCGCAGTGCAACAACATGTTCATCTTCCCCGGCCTCGGACTCGGCGCGCTGGTCAGCGACGCCGCGAAGATCACGCCGGAGATGTTCCTCCGCGCGAGCAGGGCGCTGAGCGGCATGGTCCGCGCGAAGCAGCGCGCGAAGAACCTGCTGTTGCCCGACGTCAGCGACGTGCGCGAAGTCTCGTTCCACGTCGCCCGCGCCGTCGCCTTCGAAGCGCGTGACTCGGGACTGGGGCGCCTGCTGACCGACGAGGAGTACGACCGCGTGATCCGCAGCGCGCAGTGGCAGCCGCATTACTACCCGTTCCGCGCCGGCGCGTAAGGCGGACCGGCGCACTACCTCGCTGACCCGAGGTGGTGTTTACTTTGCCGGCGTGGAGACGATCAACGCGACGATCGTGCGGGTCCGGTACCAGGACCCGGAGTCGGGTTTCAACGTCATGACCTGCCGGCGGGAGGGGTCGTACGAAGAGCTGACGGTCGTCGGGACCTTCCATCTCCCCGAGGTCGACGAGCTGGTCTCCATCGCCGGAGAGTGGCGCAACGACGCGCGATATGGACGCCAGTTCAACGCCGAATCGGTCACGGCGATCATCCCGACGAGCGTCGAGGGGATCCGGAGCTATCTGGCGGTAGGCCACGTGAAAGGAATCGGCGAGACGCTGGCGAAGCGGCTGGTGAAGCGATTCGGGGCCGACGTTCTTCGCGTCATCGACGAGACGCCGGAACGGCTGCTCGATCTTCCCGGCATCGGCCCGCGAACGCTGCAGAAAATCACGGAGAGCTGGAAGGAACAGCGCGGCGTGCGCGACGTGATGGTCTTCCTCGCGGCGCACGGTCTCAGCGGAGCGCGCGCGTTCCGCATCCAGAAACAGTACGGCGACCGCGCGGTGGCCGACATTCGCGCCAATCCGTACCGCCTGGCGTACGAGATTCGCGGCATCGGTTTCAGCACCGCCGACACGATCGCCCGCAAGCTCGGTCACGACGATCGCTCCCCCTTCCGCCTGCTCGCCGGACTGCGGCACGTGATCGCGCTCGCACGGCGGAGCGGCCATTGCGGAATGGACGTCGACGACGCGGTCGCGGAGTCGGCGAAACTGCTCGGCGTCGAGCCGGCGCTCCTCGCCGGCACCGTCGCCACGGCCGTCGAAACGGGGGTGGTGATCGAGGAAACGATGAACGGCCGGCGCGTCCTGTTCGAGCCGTCCCTGCATCAGGCGGAATCGCGGATCGCGGCCTCGCTCGCGTCGCGGGCGGCCGAGCGGCCGGCCTGGGCGGACATCGGATCGAAGAAGGCGATCGCGTTGGCGGAGTCCGAGAGCGGAATCGCGCTGGACGCTACGCAGAAGCAGGCCATCGATCTTTCACTTCGCTCGATGGCGATGGTGGTCACCGGCGGACCTGGGGTCGGGAAGACCACGCTGGTGCGCGCGCTGCTCGCCGTGTACGAGTCGGCCGGCCTGACGGTGTCGCTCGCCGCGCCGACCGGCCGCGCGGCGAAACGGTTGAGCGAAAACACCGGGAGTCCGGCCTCGACGATCCATCGACTGCTGGAGACGACCATTCACGGCCACTTCCAGCGGGATGAAGACAACCCGCTGGAGACGGACGTCGTGATCGTCGACGAGGCGTCGATGATCGATGTTCCTCTGCTCGACGCGATCCTTCAGGCGTTGCCGCCCGGCGCCGGGATCGTCCTCGTCGGCGACGCCGATCAGCTGCCGTCGATCGGTCCGGGCCAGGTGCTGTACGACATCCTCCAGTCGGGCCGCGTGCCGTCGATCCGGCTGACGGAGATCCACCGCCAGGCGGAGGGGAGCGACATCATCGTGAACGCGCACCGCGTCAATCGCGGTGAGATGCCGCTCTTCAACGCGAAAGAGACGCGCTCCGAGACATTCCTCTTTCCCGCGACCTCGCCCGAAAAGGCGGTGGGCCGGGTTGTCGACGTGGTCACGAGAGCGATTCCGGAGAAGTTCGGCCTGAAGTCGCTGCGCGATGTGCAGGTGCTGGTGCCGATGCGCGGCGGTGCGGTCGGCGTCGACGCGCTCAACGAGGCGCTGCAGAACGCGCTGAACCCGCCCGCCGGCCACAAGGCGCGCGTGGAGCGGCCGAACGGCGTCTTCTTCTGCCGCAAGGACAAGGTGATGCAGACTGAGAACAACTACGACAAGGGCGTGTTCAACGGCGACGTCGGCATCGTCGCGATGGTCGATCCGGAGCAGGAAAAGTTCACCGTCGACTTCGGCGCCGATCTTATCGTCGATTACCAGTTCGGCGAGGCCGACCAGCTGACGCTCGCCTACGCCACGACCATTCACAAGTCATAGGGATCGGAGTACGAGGCGGTGGTGATCGCGCTGATGAAGCAGCACCACGTCATGCTCCGCCGCAACCTGCTGTACACGGCCGTCACGCGCGGCCGAAAAGTGGTCGTCGTTGTGGGAGACATCGACGCGGTCCGCACGGCGGTGAAGACCGGCAGCGGCGGCGAGCGCCTGACGCGACTGCGCCACGCCCTCACTCGTCCTCGAGGGTGAATCCCGTCACGCCGATCGGCACCTTCCCCTCCTTCGGCGTCTCGCCGCGACTGCGGCTGGCGTCGATCTTCGCTTCGCCTTCGGAGGAGCACTCGGTCACGCGCGTGGTCATCTGCGCGCGGGCGCTGGCGAGGTAGACCTTCACCCCTTTCTCCGCGTAGATCTGCGCGATCTGCAGCTCGTCGGCGTCGATGACGATGTAGTCGTCGATGCGCGTGGAGTAGATGGCGAAGAGGCCGTTGGACTGCCGTTCGATGCGCCAGGCCATCGCGTCACACCTCTTCGAAGAGCAGCGGCGTGTCGCCGAGGTCGACGCCGAAGAGCTCGCGGGCGTAGCGGCGGATCTGCGCCGGCTCGATCGGCGTGTCGGTGCGGACGCCGTTGCGATAACGCGTGATGACCGCGGGGCGCAGGATCAGGCGCTCCTCCGCGGTGACGCGCTGGATCGTCAGCGTACGGCGGAAGATCGAGTCGGGATGCGCCGACGTGTAGTAGTTCGCCATCTCGATGTCGTCGCTGGTGAACGGGACTTCGCTGAACTGATAGAGCTCCTCGGTGACCTCGCCGTATTGCATCGTCAGCGTCCAGTGATGGCCGCTGCGGCTGAGCGAGAAATCGATCTGGTCCTGCGTGACGCGGACGCCGTCCTGCAGCGGGATCGGTTCGAGCGGACCTTCGCCGCCGAAGCCGACGTCGGCGAGCCACGGCAGATCGTCGATCTCGACGCGGAGCAGCATGTGATTCAGCGCGTGCGGGCCGACGCGGCCGAGAAGCGTGGTCACGGCGAAGCCGAGCTCGCGCAACGCGGCGCCGAGAAGCGTGTTCTGCTCGAAACAGTAGCCGCCGCCGTCGGCGGCGAGGAACTTGCGGGTGATGGAGTCGATGTCGACGCGGACAGTCCCTCGGCGCTGGATCTCGAGATTGTGAAACGGGAACGCGGCCAGATGCGCGACGTGCAGGCGGCGCAATGTTTCGATCGTCGGCGGCAGCGGCTGCGCGAGACCGAGGCGGGCGAGATAGGCGTCGAGGTTCATCCTCTGTAGGCCTCGTCCTGTTCGATGCGCGAGAGGATCCAGGGGAACTCGCTCCGGACGATCTTCCCGCGGCAGTAACGGCAGACCACGGTCTGCCCCTCGCCGATCGGTGCGCCGCAGTTGGGGCAGACGTGCGTCTCGGCGGTGACGCCGCCGCAGGTGCGGATGAACGTCCAGTACTCGCTCCACCGGCGGCGCGCGATGTTCGAGCCGCCGACGATGGTGCCGTTGTCGTCGACCGTGTAGTCGTTGCCCGAGGCGAAGAGGCGGACGGTGATCGCGTCGTAGAACGCGTCGGTGGCGATCTTCACGATCACCACGTGCTGGATCGCGTAGTGGTCGACCACATTGCGCAGACGCTGGCGGAGGTACTCGTCGATCCAGTAGCGATGCATCTGGAACAACGGGCCGGTCTCGAACGCCTCGGCGCGCTGCCAGTCGCGCGACGTCCACGCCGCCTGCAGCTCGTTCGCCACCTCGTGGACGCGTTTCAGAAACGCGTCCCAGCTGAAGCCGGGATGCCGATCCTCGAATTGCTTTTGCTTTCTGTCGAGGCCGGCCTGAAAGATCGTGTTGACGTCGGTCCCGATTTCCTGAGACGTGCCGCCGAGGTCGCGCGGACGATCTTCCTTGGAGACGCCGCGGATCGCGCGGACGAACCACTGGAACGAGCCGTCGGTGATGATCGTCCCGCAATGCAGGCAGGCACCGTCGGTGCGCATCTGCAGCGGCGCGCCGCACTTCGGGCAATGCTCCGCTTTCGCTCTTTCGGGAGTGGGGGAGAGGACGTCGCGGCCGCGCGTCAGCGTCCAGACCTCGCGGACGTAGTAGCGGCGGACCGCGTTGTCGCGCGTCTCGGTGTAGTTCGCCTCGAACTCCACGTCCGCCTCGACCGGCTTCAGGAGATCGGTTCCGGGGCGGAACGCGACGACGGCGAAGCTGCCGATGACCACCTCGTCGATGCTGGTGAGTCCCGCGGCGTAGTGCTTCAGTCCATCGCGCAGGCCTTTCGAGACGTATGGCGCGAAGTTGTCGATCTCGCCGCGGCCGAGCGCTTCGTAGAGTCGCGCGAAGAGGCTGTAGCAGAAATCGGTGAAGACGATCTCCGAGAAATTCGGATCGAATTGGCGGAGCGACGACATGTCGACCGGTCCCGGCTGCGCCCATTGCTTCACGGACAGCACCGACGTCGACCCCTGCTTCTGGAGGTACGAGACGAACATGAGAGCGAGAAAGAAGAGCAGGAAGAAGAAGGCGCCGCCGCAGCTGAAACCGCCGCCGCCCGAGGAGCTGCTCGAGCCGCCGCCGGAGTAGTAGCCGCCGCCCGAGGACGATCCGGAGCTCGAGCCGCCGTAAGTCTGGCCGCCGCCGACGCGCGCCTCGGCCGCCAGTGCGAAGAGCAACACGACGAGCAGTGCGAACGCGACCCGCTTCATGCGCCGATCTCCGGTGCGTCGGGCAATTCGTTGACGTCGTCCGCGCCGCGCGGCACGTCGCGCGCGAGCAGCGCGCCGAGGGAGCGGATGGAGGCGACGATCGCCTCGGAATCGAGCGGGCGCTCCTTGCGGATCTCGACGAGCAGCGCGTTCCAGTCATTCGGCGCGAGCCGCCGCAGAAGCCCGCGATCGGCGAGCACCTCGACGCGACGCTCGAGCAGCGACGCGTAGAACAGCAGTCCGGTCTCGGCGCTCGTATTCGCGATGCCGCGCTCGTGGAACATCGCGGCCGCGTGCGTGCGCACGGCCGCGGTTCGTTCGGCGTTCGTCGAGAAGAGGCGGCGTAACGCGGCGCTCCGGCGCGCGATGGCGATGCCGGCGAGCCAGGCGAGGATCGGATCGAGGATCACCGCGATCGGTGGGACGACGAACGGCATGAAGACGAGCACGACGAGCGAGAGAAGCGCGAGCAGCGCGGCGAAGCGCGCGTCGGCGTGCGCGTACGAGCCGGAGCGCGTCTGAATCTCGACCACCACCTCGGCCGCGGTGCGGCTCTCGACGTCGCGGACCGCGGTGGTGATGGCCTCCTTGTCGAACGTTTGCCGCATGTCATGATTCTGACATGCGACCTCCGTCATTTCTCTACGGCACCGCATGGAAGGAAGAAGAGACCGAGCCGCTCGTGCGGCTCGCGATCGAGGCCGGCTTCCGCGGGATCGACACGGCGAACCAGCGGCGGCATTACCTCGAGGCGGGGGTCGGGGCGGCGGTGGCGGGAGCGATTCGCGACGGCCTCGTGTCGCGCGACGAGCTCTTTCTGCAGACGAAGTTCACCTACGCGGCGGGGCAGGACCACCGCCTGCCGTACGATCCGAAGGCCGATCCGGCGACGCAGGTGCGGCAGTCGTTCGCCAGCTCGCTCGAGCATCTGCAGGTCGAGTCGATCGATTCGTACGTGCTGCACGGGCCGGGTCGCCACGACCGCGAGGTCTGGCGCGCGATGGAAGAGCTGCCGGTCGATTTCCTCGGCGTCAGCAACGTCTCGCTCCATCAGCTCGAGGCGCTGTTTACGTTCGCGAAGGTGAAGCCGTCATTCGTACAGAACCGCTGCTATGCGCGGACCGGCTGGGACGCCGAGGTGCGGGCGTTCTGCCGCGCGAACGGCATCGTGTATCAGGGGTTCTCGCTGCTGACCGCCAATCTCGCGGAGCTGCGCAGCGCGGCGTTTCGGGAGATCGTCGCGCGCGTCGGACGGACGCCGGCGCAGATCGTCTTTCGATTCGCGCGGCAGGTCGGGATGCTGCCGCTGACCGGGACGACCGACCCGGCGCACATGCGCGAGGACCTGGCGATCGACGACTTCGCGCTGAGCGATGCAGACGTGGGTGTAATGATTTCAGGCCTCGTGCGTCATTGAGGGGTGAAAGGAGACACACCATGAACGAATGCACGAATTGCGGTTGCGGGAAAGAGTGCGAGTGCGGTCCTGGTTGCAACTGCTGACCGAATGAGCACTACCTACGATGTCGTCGAAACGCTGGTGGCCAACCACCGGCGTTTCCTTTCATTTCTGGAGAAGCGGGTCGAGTCGCGCGAGGCGGCGGAGGACATCCTGCAGGACGCGTTCGTGCGGGGGCTCGACTCGCCCTCCCTGCGCGAGGCCGACTCGGCGGTGGCCTGGTTTTATCGCGCCCTGCACAACGCGGTGATCGATCACTATCGCCGCCGCGGCGCCGAGGTGAAGGCGTTGCAGGCGACGCCTGAGCCGGAACACGACGAGATGCTCGACACCATCTGCGCCTGCGTCGCCGACCTGATCAACACGCTCAAGCCGGAGTACGCGCAGGCGATCCAGCGCGTCGATCTCGATGGGTTGAAGCCGGGCGATTACGCGGAGGAAGAAAAGATCACCGCGAACAGCGCACGGGTGAGGTTGTTTCGTGCGCGGGAGGCGTTGAAGCGGCGGGTGATTCAGAGCTGCGGGACGTGCGCGGAGCACGGGTGCATCGATTGCCGGTGCAAATAGTTGCCGGTTACCGGTTGCCAGTTGCCAGTTGCCGCCGAGGCAACCGGTAACCGGCAACCAGCAACCGATCACTACTTCTTCGCAGCCAGCTCCGCGGCGCGCTCGGTCGCTTCCTGCTCCGCCTGCGCGCTCATCGGCGGGTTGTAGGCCGGGATGCCGGTGACGGCGTGGCCGATGATCAGGTTGTGGATGTCGTGCGTCCCCTCGTACGTCTTCACCGACTCGAGATTCATCATGTGGCGGATGACCGGGTACTCGTCCGAGACGCCGTTCGCGCCGAGGATGTCGCGGGCCATGCGGGCGCACTCGAGGGCGATGTTCACGTTGTTCATCTTCGCCATCGAGACATGGTGCGGTTTCAGTTTGCCCTGATCCTTGATCCGTCCCATCTGCAGCGCCAGCAGCTGCCCCTTCGTGATCTCGGTGATCATCCAGGCCAGCTTGTTCTGCACCAGCTGGTGCGAGGCGATCGGCATGCCGCCGAACTGGATGCGCGACTTCGAGTAGTCGAGCGCGGTCTGGTAGACGCCCATCGCCGCGCCGAGCACGCCCCAGGCGATGCCGTAGCGGGCCTGCGTCAGGCAGCCGAGCGGGTACTTCAGGCCGTTCGTCTCCGGCAGGACGTTCTCCAGCGGGATGCGGCAGTCCTCGAAGAACAGCTGCGAAGTGACTGACGCGCGGAGCGAGAACTTGCCCATGTGGTACGCCGTGTTGAAGCCGGGCGTCCCCTTCTCCACGATGAAGCCGCGGATCGTCCCCTCGCACTTGGCCCAGACCACGGCCACGTCGGCGACGGAGCCGTTCGTGATCCACGCCTTTGCGCCGTTCAGGACCCACGAATCTCCATCCTTCTTCGCATACGTCCGCATGCCGCCGGGATTGGAGCCGAAGTCGGGCTCGGTCAGGCCGAAGCAGCCGATCTTGTCGCCGGCGGCGAGCTTCGGGATCCAGTAGTCGCGCTGTTCCTTCGAGCCGTAGGTGTAGATCGGGTACATCACCAGTCCCGACTGCACGGAGGCGAAGGAGCGGAGGCCGGAATCGCCGCGCTCCAGCTCCTGCATGATCAGGCCGTAGGCGACCTGGTTCAGGCCGGGGAGGTCGTACTCCTTGATCGTCGCGCCGAAGAGGCCCATCTCCGCCATCTTCGGGATCAGGTGATTGGGGAACTTCTCCTCGCGATTGGCATGCTCGATGATCGGGAGGACTTCCTCGTCGACGAAGTCGCGGACGGTCTGGCGGACCATCAGCTCGTCTTCGCTGAAGAGGGAATCGATTTCCATGTAGTCGACGCCGGGAAAAGGCACAGTGACTCCTTCTGCTGCTTGATCGGGCTGGAAATCATATCCGATGAGAAAGCCCGTTTTCACGCGACAATACCAGCCGAGAGGTGAGCTGTGCTTGCAACCTGGGATCTCTTCGTCGATGGGACGCTGTACACCGTTTCGGTCGAGCGGATGCCGAACGGGAAGGACTCCATCCGCGTGAACGGCCGTATCGCCGCGCAACCGATGGGCAGCGACGACCAGGAGCGGGAGCTCTCGGTCGGCGGCACGCCGCACATCGTCCGGCGAGCCGGGACGGACGGCTTTCAGATCGCCGTCGATGAGCGGGCGGATGTGAAGCGAAGGACGCAGGCCACGGCGAAGGCCGTGCTCGCGCACGCCGCCGACAGTCCGCTGCCGATGGTGAAAAGCCAGGCGCCGGGCTGGCTGCCGGTGGCCGGCTGGGCGGCCGTCGTGGCCATCGTCGCCATCGTGCTCGTCTACGCGACCGGCCCGAGCTACAAGAAACAGGCCGCCACCCGGATGCAACAGGTCCTGCACGAAATGCAGAGCGGCAAAGACGCCGAGATGCAGTTCGCCGTCTGCCTCTGGGCCATGAACGTGCGCGTCCTCGATCTTCAGAGCATGTCGGTGGCGAGCGATCACTTCGATAAGTGGCGGCAGGCGAAGAATCTCTACGGACGCGCCTTCACCCGGTACAAGATCGTGAGCTCGGAGGAGGTCAAGGACCAGAAGGTTCCGACCGCCATCGTCACGTTCACGATCGAGGACGAGCAGTACAAGGTGCGCGTTCCGGAGCGCCGGGAGATTTCGTGGGAAAACTAGCCGCGTAGAGCAGGTGCGGATGCGGATACCAGGCGTCGATCCGTTGCGCGTCGACCGCCTCGAATCCATGCCGCCGCAGGCGCGTGGTGAAGTCGGCCGGCGATTCGTAGCTGAATGATTCGCCGAGGGTCAGGCCGAGGAGGGAGGCGAGGCGTTCCTGGAGGCGGTTCCAGCCGTTCTTCACGTGCTCGGTCGGATCCATTTCCTTGATGATCAGCGTCCCGCCCGGCTTCAGGCGCGCGGTGATGCGCGCGAGCAACGCGTCCCACTCGGTCGTCGGGATCTTGTAGAGGACGTCGATGATGGTGATGACGTCGAACGAGCCGCGGATCACGTCGTCATAGCCGGCCACGAACCGGCAACCGGCAACCGGCAACACCTTCCGCAGATCGGGCTCCACCGCGACGACACGCGCCACGCGATCGCGCACCAGCACCGCGAAGACGCCGTGTCCGGCGCCGATATCGAGCAGCGTCGCGCCGCGCGGAACGCGATCGACCACCCGCAGCAGGGGGCAGGTGAGGAAGCGGATCAGGGTGTGCAACCGGGCGCGCGGAGGGAACGAACGGAACGTTCGATACAGTACGATGAACGCCCGCATGAATCGGTTCACATCGGGATTGTACGGGTGGTGGCGCGAGCTCATCGGAGCGCTGATCGTGCTCGCGTCGCGCATGGCCATCGCGCCCCGCACCTGGTGGGAGCATGACGAGCTCCTGTTCGCCCAGGGCGTGGTCGATTTCGATCCGCTCCGCTTTCATCCCCACCCGCCCGGCTATCCGCTCTACATCCTCCTCGGCAAGTTCGTGAACCTCTTCGCCGGCGACGTCTTCCGCTCGCTCGTCCTGATCAGCGTCGTCTCCGCCGTCGTCGGCTTCATCGCCCTGGCGCGGCTCTTCCGGCGTCTGATCGATGACGCCGATCTCGCAGTGGTCGCCGCGCTGATCGTCTACTTCTCCGCGGCGATGCTGATCCACTCCGGGCTGCCGCTGTCGGACGGCCCGGCGTTTGCGCTCGTGGCGTTGACGCTGCTGGCCATCGCGCACGTCGGCACCGAGGAGCATGAGCGGGCGGCGATCCTCACCGGCGTCGCGGCGTCGTGCGCCATCGGCATCCGCCCGCAGCTGCTCGTGCCGCTCGTCCCGGTCCTGCTCCTCGCGCTCGTCCAGATGCGCACGCGGCGCGAGCGGATCGCCTCGGTCATCTCGTTCGCGTTCATCTCCGCGCTCTGGTTTCTCCCGCTGCTCGACGCCGCCGGCGGCTGGAATCCGCTGATCACGTGGGAGACGAAGCAGGCCGGCTACTTCGCCACGCATGACGCCGCGGCGTCGCGCGGGATGCTCTCCGCGGTCGGCATCGCCACGCGGTTCCTGATCCATCCGTGGGGCTCGAAGTACGTCACGCTGCCGCTCATTTTCTTTTCTCTTTTCGGAGTGCCGGACTTCGTTCGACGACTGCGAGGGGAGCGGACGTCTCGTCCGCTCACGGGGCCGAGCGGACGAGACGTCCGCTCCCCTCTTGCGCTGATGCTGCCGCTGATCGTCTTCACCGTCGTGCAGCTCCTCTTCGAGTTGCGCGGGATGGACCCGGCCGACGCCGCGCGCTACAGCATTCCGGCGCTCCCGCTCTTCGCCCTCATCGTTGCCTGCGGCCTCGGCGTGATCCGCCGCAGCGCGCACATGCAGGTGATCCCCTGGCTCGGCGCCGCGCTCCTGGCGGGACTCTCCATCTGGTACGTCTCGCCGATCATCAAGGCGCGTACGACGATGCCGTCGCCTCCCGCGGCGGCGGCGGCGTACATCAATCGCACCTACCCGCCGAACACGGTCGTCTTGTACGAGTGGTCGGTTCGCCCGCACGCCGATTACCTGCTGGCGCGGTTTCATCCGATGCAGATCGAGGCCGGCCTGCGCCAGTTCTACGACCGGCCCGACGTGCCGGTCGTGGTCATCGCGAACGGCGGCTCGCGCGACCTCGCTGCGAAGGTCTTCGCCTGGCCGCCGAGCGACGCGTACGGCAAGCTGACGCGCAATTTCTATCGCGTGGTGATGGTCGCGCCGGTGCCGCCGGAGAGCCGTTATCTGCCGATCCGCGGCGTCTATGCCACGGAACGGACGGCGGACGGGGAGGAGTGGCGCTGGCTCGACAAGGACGCCGTGATCCGCCTGCCGCGCCAGCACGCGGCGCATGCGACGCTGACGTTGAAGCTGTCACCCGACACGCCGTACGCGGCGAATGACGCGACGATTTTCGTAAACGGCGTCGAGGCCGCGCGCGGCACCGCCACGCGGGAGAAGGCGACGACGATCGACGTCGCGCTGCCGCCGGGGAACGTCGACCTGCGCATCGCCTCGGCCCAATCGTTCGCGCCGGCGGCCGTGCTGCACAATCAGGATCCGCGTACGCTGGCGGTCGAGCTTCTATCCTGCGCGCAGACGCAGGATCTCCGGTAACACCGCGCCGCGCACGAACTTCAGCCCCTGCCGGTGCGGCCGGAGATCCTGCGTCTTCGCGCAGGATAAACTTGAGACGAATGACCTCCCTCTCCCTCGTCATCCCGATGTACAACGAGGCGCTCAACATCGGCCACGCCATCGACGTGGCGGTGGAGGCGCTGGAAAAGTACGCGCCCGATTACGAGATCGTGATCGTCGACGACGCCTCGACCGACGAGTCGCCGGACATCGTGGCCAGAGCCGCGCAGGCCAACCCGCGCATCCGGATGATCCGCCATGAGCACAACCGCAAGCTCGGCGGCTCGCTCAAGACCGGCTTCGCCGCGGCGACGAAGGACCTCGTGCTGTACATGGATGCCGACCTCCCGTTCGATCCCGACGTCATCGGCCGCGCCATGCGCGCCATGCACGTCACCGGCGCCGACGTCATCGCCGGCTATCGCCTCGACCGGACGATCGAAGGTCTGCGGCGGACGATCTACTCGTATTGCTACAACGCGCTGATCGGCGTGCTGTTCGGCTGGCCGCATCGCGACATCAATTTCTCGTTCAAGCTGCTGAAGCGCGAAGTGCTGCAGGCGATCGAGCTGAAGTCGGAGGGGTCGCTGATCGACGCGGAGCTGATCGTCAAGGCGAAGAACCGCGGCTTTTCCATCCAGCAGATGGGACTCGACTACTTCCCGCGCATCCGCGGCACGTCGCACCTCTCCTCGCCGGCGGTGATCTTCAAGATTTTCAGGGAGCTGCGGACGCTCTACCCGGAGATGCGTGAAAAAGCTGATCGTCACCGCGGATGACGTCGGACTCGATCCCGGCATGACCGCCGGGGCGATCGAGGCGCACCGCAACGGCATCGTCACGGCGTGCAGCATCGTCGCGAACGGCGTGGCGTTCGACGACGCGGTCGCCCACTTGCGCGATGTCCCGGCATTGGACGTAGGCATCCACCTCGCGCTGGTCGAAGAGCGCTCACTCACCACCGGCGAGCCGATGCCGCGCGATTACGTCCGCTTCCTCCTGACCCGAAAGAGCGACCCGGAGCCGGAGCTGCGCGCGCAGATCGAGAAGGTGCTGGCCACCGGCCTGCGGATCACGCACGTCAACGGCCATCAGCATCTGCACATGCTGCCACGCATCTTCGAGCTCGTCGATCGGCTGGCGATCGAGTACCACATCCCGTACATCCGCACGGTTCGCGACTTCGGCGGGCACGTTTCCCTCGCGCGGCGGATCGCGATCAACGCGCTGTCGCGCTTCGGCAAAAGGAGGGGAGCGGACGTCTCGTCCGCTCTTCAGCTGCCGAGCGGACGAGACGTCCGCTCCCCACTCGTTGCAACGAACGACCGCACCATCGGCGTGGCCAACGCCGGCCATCTCGACACCGGCACGATCCTCGAGCTGCTCGATTACGTCGACGGCGTGACCGAACTGGTCACCCATCCCGGCCTTGGCGTGGCGCGCTATGCGCACTGGCGTTACGAGTGGGAGCGCGAGACGCGCGCGCTGTGCGATCCGCGGCTGCGCGAGGCGATCCGCGCGAAGGGGATCGAGCTCGTGGCGCACATATAATCCGCCGCCAACATGACGAGAAAAATCGCAGTGGTCCCGGGCGACGGGATCGGTCCTGAAGTCATTGCCGCCGGCATGCGCGTGCTCGAGCGCATCAACGACGAGCACAACCTCGATCTCGACTTCGTCCACTTCGGCTGGAACGCCGACGAGTATCTCCGCACCGGCGTCTCCATGCCTCCCGGCGCCATGGAGGACATCCGCAACAACTACGCCGCGGTCTACCTCGGCGCGTTCGGCGATCCGCGCGTGCCGGACATGAAGCACGCCGCCGACATCCTCCTCGGCATGCGCTTCCAGCTCGACCTCTACGTCAACTACCGGCCGGTCAAGCTCCTCAACGACCGCCTCTGCCCGCTGCGCGACAAGGGCCGTCAACATGTTGACTTCGTCATCTTCCGCGAGAACACCGAGGGGGCGTACGTCGGGATGGGAGGCATCTTCAAGAAGGGGACGGACGAGGAGATCGCCGTGCAGGAAGACGTCTCCACGCACAAAGGGGTGGAGCGGATCATCCGCTACGCGTTCGAGTACGCGCAGAAGAACGGGCGGAAGTCGGTCTGCATGTCGGACAAGAACAACGTCATGCGCTTCGGCGGCGACCTCTGGAACCGCATCTTCGAGGAAGTGGCGAAGGAGTTTCCCGGCATCGAGCACTTCCACATGTTCGTCGACGCGCTGACGATGCAGATGGTGCGCGCGCCGGAGATGTTCGACGTGATCGTGACAAACAACATGTTCGGCGACATCGTCACCGACCTCGGCGCCGCGCTGCAGGGCGGCCTCGGCATGGCGGCGTCGGGCAACATCAATCCCGGACACGTCTCGCTCTTCGAGCCGATCCACGGCAGCGCGCCGAAGTACACCGGGAAGGACGTGGCCAATCCGATCGGCGCCATCCTCACCGCCGCGATGATGCTCGAGTTCCTCGGATTCCCCGACGAGTGCGAGCGGATCGAGCGCGCCGTCGTGGCCGCCATCGAGGCGGGGGAGACGACGCACGACATCGGCGGAAGTCTCGGCACGAAGGCGGCAGGGGAAGCGATCCTGACGCGCTTATGACCAATCTCACCTTCACCATCGGCGATCTCACCGTCAACCGTCTCGGCTTCGGCGCCATGCGCATCACAGGCGACGGCGTCTGGGGCCCGCCGCGCGATCACGACGAAGCGATCGCCGTGCTGAAACGCGCGATCGAGCTCGGCGTGAACCTCATCGACACCGCGGAGTCGTATGGTCCGCAGGTCAGCGAAGAGTTGATCGCCGAGGCGCTGTATCCGTATCCGAAAGACCTCGTGATCGCCACCAAGGGCGGCTTCGACCGGCCGGGACCGAACCGGTGGGTCGAGAACGCGCGGCCGGAGCGTTTGCGTGAAGAGCTCGAGGGGAGCCTGAAGCGGCTGCGCCTCGAGCGGATCGATCTCTGGCAGCTGCACCGCATCGATCCGAACGTGCCGGAAATGGAGCAGTTCGCCGCCGTCCGCGAGTTTCAGCGCGAGGGGAAGATCCGGCATGTCGGTTTGTCCGAGGTGACCGTCGCGCAGATCGAGCGGGCGCAGAACTACTTTCCGGTGGTCACGGTGCAGAACCGCTACAACCGCGCAGATCGCGAATGGGAAAGCGTGCTCGACTACTGCGAGCAGAACGGCATCGGCTTCATCCCCTGGTTCCCGCTGCAGACCGGCAAGCTGGCCTCCGACGCGCCGCACGCGCTGGCGTGGCTGCTGAAGCGATCGCCGGTCATGCTGCCGATTCCGGGGACGTCGCGGGTGAAGCACCTCGAAGAGAACATGAAAGCGGTTGAGCTGTTGAGCGATTGAGCGATTGAGCCGTTGGGAACTTCGGCTATCTCGGGCCGTCGAAGCTGTATGTCCATCCGCTCGCTCGTCATCGTCGTGCTCGTCCACGTGGTTCTGATTCCGCAGCTGGCGGCACAGACGCGCGACCGGGAAGAAGTACGGCGCTCAGGACCGGGCACCGGGAATCCGGACGCGCACCTCGTGCCCTGGAAGTTTCTGCAGACCGACGACGTGATCCATGACACACCGGTGACCTTGTACTGGATCGCTGCTTCTCTCGAGCAAGCCGAGAAGTCGCCGCTCATGACCTCACGGCGTCTGCTGGACGCGTCGCTGCGGTGCGTCGACCTCGAGGTCATCCTTCCCGAGCGCGCGGCGGCTCTCGCCAAGCTCGACCCCACGATCAAGGCTCCCGCCGCGCTCATCGTCGACCGCCACGGACAGGTCACGCGCAAGATCGACAATGTGCGGGAGCTCGTGCCGAAAGATGTCGAGAACCTGCTCGACGCGGAACTTTCTCTCCGTGACGCAGCCATGTACCGGGAGATGACCGAAGCCGGAAAGGAAGCGAAGGCAGGCAACAGCGCCGCTGCGATCGATCTCTACCAGATGGTTTGGAATGATCGTTGTCTGTTTTCGGTGGCGGGCACCGAAGCGCAGCGCGCACTCAAACAACTCGGCGTCGTGGTCAAGAATCCTCCGGCGCCGCCTCCGCCTCCCGACCCGAGCCTGAAGCCCTCGCGTACCTCGACCGGCGGTTGAGCCCTCAACAGCCGAACAGCTCAACAGCTGAACAGCTACAATCGTCGCAGTAATGGACATCGGCGCGGAGTGGCTGGTCGATGCTGCGGGGTGTGATCCGCAATTGCTGACGAGCGTCGGCACGCTGCAACGGCTCTTCGGCCGCCTCATGCGCGAGCTCGATCTCCATCCCATCGGCGAGCCGGCGTTCCATCTCTTTCCGCCGCCGGGAGGCATCACCGGCTTCGTCGTCCTCACCGAGTCGCATCTCGCCTGCCACACCTATCCGGAGCACGGCGTGATCACGCTCAATCTCTACTGTTGCCGTCCGCGGCCGGAGTGGCCGTGGCGGGAAGGACTCGCCGAGATCCTCGGCGCGACGCAGGTCGACGTGCGCACGGTCACGCGCGCGTCGGCTTTGAGAGAACTGGCATCGTGGCGGTAGCGAACTGTCCATCCTGCGGCGCGCCGATCGAATTCAAGATCGGCGGATCGATCGTCGTCGTCTGCGACTACTGCCGCACCGTCGTCGCCCGCGGCGACCGCGCGGTCGAAGACCTCGGCAAAGTCGCGGCGCTGATCGACACCGGCTCGCCGCTGCGCCGCGATCTCCCGGGCAAGTACCTCGGTGTGGGCTTCCGCATCGCCGGACGGACGCAGATGCGGCATCAGGCCGGGGGCGTCTGGGACGAGTGGTACGCGGCGTTCGACGACGGGCGGTGGGGCTGGCTCGCGGAAGCGGCCGGGAAGTTCTACGTCACGTTCACCACCAGGGCGGCGACCCTGCCGCCGTTCGACGCGATCGCCGTCGGCGGACGGATGGGCGACCTCGTCATCACCGAGGTCGGGACGGCGAGCGTCATCTCGGGCGAAGGAGAGATTCCGTGGCGCGTCGAGCCGGGCAGCACGTATGACTACGCCGATCTCTCCGGCCCGCAGGGCAAATTCGCCACCATCGATTACAGCGAAGAGACGCCGCTCTTCTTCGGCGGACGGGAGACGAATCTCAAGGAGCTCGGCGTCGACGTCGCGCCGGTGCCCGGCCGCGGACAGAAGATCAAGGCGGAGAAGCTCTCGTGCTCCAACTGCGGCGGTCCGCTCGACCTCGTCGCGCCCGATCAGGCGCAGCGCGTCATCTGCCCGAACTGCGGCAGCGTGCACGACATCGACGCGGGCAACCTCCGCTTCCTCGAGACGCTGAAGCAGAAGGGGCCGGCGCCGAAGGTGCCGCTCGGATCGAAAGGGACCATCGACGGCGCCGAATATGTCGTCGCCGGATTCATGCAGCGGAGCGTGAAGCTCGACCAGCGCTACTTCTGGACCGAGTACCTCCTGTTCAATCAGCAGAACGGTTACCGCTGGCTGGTGGAGAGCGATCACCACTGGAGCTTCGTCTGGCCGATCAACGCCGGCGACATCCAGGACCAGAATCCGCGCGGCGCTGATCGCACCGTCACGTACGAAGGTCGCAAGTACCGGATCTTCGGCAACGCCACGGCGCGCGTCGATTACGTCCTCGGCGAGTTCTACTGGCGCGTCGAGCGGGGCGAGAAGGTGCGCGCCGTCGACTACACCGCGCCGCCGTTCGGCATCTCGAAAGAGATCACCGGCGACACCGAGATCAACTACTCCGCCGCGCGCTACATGCCGGCGGCGGAGGTCGAGAAGGCCTTCAACGTCAGCGGCCTGCAGCGGCCGACGACCGTCGGCATGATGCAGCCCTACGCGGGCGGCGGCGCGTTCCGCACCTGGGCGGCGATGATGGCGGCGCTGATCGTGATCGCGCTCTTCCTCGGCATCACCCGCTCGCGTCACGAGGTGCTGAACTCGACGTTCGATTTCAGCGTGCCTGCGGCGACGACCACTTCGACCGATTCCTGGACCGACACGACGCCGAAGCCGGAAAGCTCGCGCGTGATCTTCACCGCGCCGTTCACGCTGAGCGGGAACCGCAACCTGGAGATCGAGGCGTCGGCGCCGGTGCACAACAGCTGGATGTATGTCTCCGGCGACCTCGGCGACGAGCAGAAGAGCGGCCTGCTCGAGCCGTTCGATCTGCCGATCGAGTTCTACGAGGGCTATGACGGCGGTGAGCACTGGACGGAAGGGAGCACCTCGCACCACGTCTATCTCTCGGCCCTTCCTCCCGGGTCGTACACGATGCGGCTGGAAGGGCAGTGGGACGAGAAGGGCTCGCCCGCGCCGGTGCACATCGTCGTGCGCGAGGGCGTCTTCCGCTGGTCGCATTTCATCCTCGCGTTCGTGCTGCTGACCATTCCGGCGCTCTGGATCGGCTTCAAGCGCGTGGCCTTCGAGAACGCGCGATGGGGAGAGTCGCAGTACTCGGCGGTGGGGACGGAGAAAGAGGCGAGCGAGGACGGCGAGGAATGACGGAGTGAGGAACACATGAGAAAGCTCTACACACTCTTCGGCATCGTGGTCCTGCTCGGATATGGCTACGTCGACTGGCGGGGGCTGGAGCTCACGCCGTCGCATCGCAAATTCGTGCCTCAGGGATTGAGGTCGGCCGGCCACAGCGGCTACCGGTCGTTCTGGTACAGCGGCTTTCACGGAGGGAAGTGATGATAGGAGCGGCGGCACTGCACACGTTTCTGGTCACCCTCAGCTACACCATTTTCGGCATCATCGTCTTCGGCGTGGCCTTCTGGCTCATGGTCAAGCTCACGCCGTTCTCGATCCGCAAGGAGATCGAGGAGGACCAGAACACCGCACTGGCGATCATCGTCGGCGCCGTGATCCTGGGGCTGGCGATCATCATTGCCTCGGTGATACACGGGTGAAGCGAGATAGCAGATAGCAGTTAGCAGATAGCAAGCCCCAGCCCCATTGCTATCTGCTATCCGCTATCTGCTATCTATCGCACTAATGAATCGCACCCCGATCCTCTTTCTCAACGTCCTCGTCATCGCGGCGTGCGGACTGGTTTACGAGCTGCTCGCCGGCACGGTGGCGAGTTACGTGATCGGCGATTCGGTCACGCAGTTCTCGCTCATCATCGGGCTCTATCTCTCCGCGCTCGGCGTCGGCGCCTGGCTCTCCCGGTTCCTCGACCGCGACCTCGCCGCGCGCTTCGTCGAAGTGGAGATCGCCGTGGCGCTGATCGGCGGGCTCTCCGCGCCGATGCTGTTCTTCGGCTTCGCCCGGCTGCAGTGGTTCCAGCTCTTCCTCTTCCTCGTCGTCTTCGTGATCGGCACGCTGGTCGGACTGGAGCTGCCGATTCTGATGCGCATCCTCCAGGAGCACCTCGATTTCAAGGAGCTCGTATCGCGCGTCCTGAGCTTCGACTACCTCGGCTCGCTCTTCGCGGCGGTGCTCTTTCCGCTCTTTCTCGTGCCGCGCATCGGCCTGGTGCGGACCTCGATCCTCTTCGGCTTCCTCAACGGCTGCGTCGGTCTGTACGGCACGTACCTGCTTGCGCCGCTCATTCACCGGCGCCTTCTCGGTCTGCGTCTTCGCGCGATCGGCGTGATGGTGCTGCTCGTCATCGCGTTCGCCGAGGCCAGGACGCTGACGTCGTGGTCGGAGGACGAATTGTTCGCGGACGAGATCGTGTACGCCACGAGCTCGCCGTATCAGCGCATCGTCGTCACGCGCGGGAAATCGGGATTTCATCTGTTCCTCAACGGCAACCTGCAGTTCAGCTCCGCCGACGAGTACCGCTATCACGAGGCGCTGGTGCATCCGGCGCTCGGCGCGGTCGCCTCACCGCGTCGCGTGCTGATCCTCGGCGGGGGAGACGGCCTCGCGCTGCGCGAAGTGCTGAAGTATCCGAGCGTGACCGAGGTGACACTCGTCGATCTCGATCGCAAGATGACCATGCTGTCGAAGACCTTTCCCTCGCTCGCGGACCTGAACCACAACTCGTTTTCCGATCCGCGCGTGCACGTGGTCAACGAAGACGCGATGATCTGGATCGATCGCGACCGCTCGCTCTACGACGCCGCCATCGTCGACTTCCCCGACCCGAACAACTTCGCCCTCGGCAAGCTCTACACCACGCGCTTCTACCGCATGCTGCGCACCCATCTCGCGCCCGACGCCGCGGTCAGCGTGCAATGCACCTCGCCGCTTTTCGCGCGCCGTTCGTACTGGTGCATCATCCGGACGATGGAGGCCGCGGGGTTCGCGGTGAAGCCGTACCAGATGACCGTGCCGTCGTTCGGCGTCTGGGGCTTCGCGCTCGCGCGCCTGCGGCCGTTCGATCCGCCGAAGCGCGTCACCATCGCCGGACTGCGCTTCCTCGACGAGGCGACGCTGGCCACGATGTTCGTCATGCCGCCCGACGCCGGCCCGCTGCCGGTCGAGATCAACCGGCTCGACAACCAGGTGCTCGTCCGCTACTACGAGGACGAGTGGAGAAAGTGGTCGTGAATCTGGTCCGAGATGCGCACGAACTCGTCGTAGTTCTTCTCGCTCACCGGTGAGCCGCGCTCCCAGCCGTGCTCGTAGATGGTCGGATCGCATGAAACGAGCAGCCACGAATCGTGTGACTCGACGGTCCAGCCGCATTTGTCGTCGAAGAACTGCGCACGCCCTGCGAACAACGGCTTGATGCGATCGGCCTCCGTGCCCCGGAGCAGGAAGCCGGGGCGGCCGTCGATCTCGATCACTTCGCCCGCCTTGTTGCCGCGCACGAGCTTCGCCATGTCGATGACCTTGGCCATCAGCTTGCCCTGGAACGTGTCGGGAGAAGCGGTGGTCAGCGCGTTGAACTCGAAGGGCGGCAGCGGCTCGGGCAGTTTGTAGAGCGCGCAGGAACGCGTCTTCGTCGTGAAGCGGACCCGGTTGTTGTAGGGCCCGTAGCTGGTTCTCCTCGTCTCCTGATGATCGAAGATCGTGACGCGCGAGCCGCGGGTGATGTTCAGCGCGTCGGAACGTGTCACCTCGGCCTTGATCTCGAATGCGTCGAGTGGTGCGACGTCGTGCGCCGGGAGCGGGCCTTCCGTGTAATCGAATCCGTTGCGGAACGCCCAGTCGCGCAGCGTCGCTCTCCGCCGCTTCGATCCGCGCACCACGTTGATGATGCCGACGATGACGAGGAGGAGGGCGAATGCAAGGACGCCGAGGACGATCTGCACGGTGTGGGCTTCGACGAAATCGCGCATGGAAAAAGGATAATCGGTTTCAAGAGGGGAGCGGACGTCTCGTCCGCCCGGTCCCATGAGCGGACGAGACGTCCGCTCCCCTCATTGATAATGGCCGTCATGCTTTCCCGCCGCGAGCTCCTCGCCGCGTTCCTCGGCGCGCCGTTCGCCGCCATCGCCTGCAGCCGTTCGGAGCAGATCGCGTTGCCGCCGGGCGAGATCGCCGGCGCCTCGGACTCGGTCGGGCATCGGCTGCGCGAGCCGATCCGCGAATCGCCCGCGGAGTGGAGCGACGTCGACGTCGTGATCGTCGGCGCCGGTGTCGCGGGACTCGCCGCCGCCTGGCGATTGAACCGCAACGCGCTCGTGCTCGAGCTCGAGGAAGTGGCCGGCGGCACGGCGCGCTCGGGCTCGTCGCCGGTCAGCCGCTATCCGTGGGGCGCGCATTACGTCGTCGCGCCGATGGCGGAGGACGTGACGCTGATCAAGCTGCTGCGCGAGATGTCGATCATCGACAGCGCGGGCGAGATCGGCGAGCAGTACCTCGTGCGCGATCCGCAGGAGCGGCTCTTTTATCGCGGCCGCTGGTACGAAGGGCTCTACCTCGCCGCCGGCGCGACGGACGACGACCTGCGCCAGTTCCGCGCCTTCGAGCGGGAGATGGCGCGGTGGTCGGCGTGGCGCGACGCAAAGGGACGGCGCGCGTTCGCCATTCCGACGTCACTCTCGTCCGATGACGCCGAGGTGCTGGCGCTCGATCGGATGTCGATGCGGCAGTGGCTCGATCAGCGCGGCTGGCACTCGCCGCGCTTGCGCTGGTACGTCGAGTACGCCTGCCGCGACGACTACGGCGCGCTGCTCGACGACACCAGCGCCTGGGCCGGCATCTTCTACTTCGCCTCGCGCATCGAGACGCCGGGGCGGCGCAGCGAGCCGATGATCACCTTTCCGGAAGGGAACGGGCGGCTGATCGCCCATCTCGCGAAATCCGCGAAGATCGATACCGGCTGGCTGGTGACGTCGCTCATTCCGACCGGGCACGGCGTCGACGTCGTAGCGATGTCACGCGACGGCCGGCACCTGCGCGGCATTCATGCGGAGCATGTGATCCTCGCCGCGCCGCAGTTCATCGCCGCGCGCGTAGTCCGCGGATTCGATCGCGACGTCAGCGACTTCACGTACGGCTCCTGGCTCGTGGCGAATCTCACGCTGCGGGGGCGGCCGGAGTCGACCGGATTTCCGCTGGCGTGGGACAACGTGATGTACGACAGCCCGTCGCTCGGCTACGTCGTGGCGACGCATCAGAGCGACGTCGATTACGGTGCGACGGTGCTGACGTACTACTACGCGTTCACCGACCGCGATCCGCACGTCGCGCGCAGGCGGCTGCTCTCCGCGGGACGCGATCAGTGGGCCGAGGTCGTGCTCGCCGATCTGTCGCGCGCGCATCCCGACATCCGGAAACTGACCGAGCGTCTCGACATCATGCGCTGGGGCCACGCCATGATCCGCCCGCATCCGGGCTTCATCGGCAACCCCACGCGTGCGCGCGCACGGCAGCCGTTCCGCAACATCCACTTCGCCAACTGCGACCTGAGCGGCGTCGCGCTGTTCGAGGAGTCGCTCGACCACGGCGTCCGTGCGGCGGAGGAAGTGCTGGAGGGGAGCGGACGTCTCGTCCGCTCGGTCCGCTGAGCGGACGAGACGTCCGCTCCCCTCTTTTTACTTCGGTGGTGGCGGCGGTGGCGGCGGCATTGCCGCCCCTCCACCCAACCCCAGCTCCGGAAACTCCGTCACCGCCGCCCAGCCTGCGGCACCCGGCCGCCAGGCCTGCGTCGTCGGCGCGACCTGGCCGTTCTGCACCATCGTCCGCAGCGCGTCGTCGGTGTAGGGGCCGTACGTCTTGCCGTCGATCGCCAGCGACCAGCGGGGCGAGGCGGAGGGGGCGGGAGGGGCGCCGGGGGGTGGGGGCGGCGGGGCGGCGGATGTCGCGCTCTGGTTGAACGCCGAGCCCATCGCGTTGCCGATGGCCATCCCTGCGCCGAGGCCTGCGCCGGCGGCGGCCAGGCCACCGCCCGGGTTCGCGGCCGCGACCTTGATCGACTCCGCGGCCTGCATCTGCGTGTATTGGCCGAGTCTGTCGCCCAGCACGCCGAGCTTGGTGCGCTGATCGATCGCCGCTTCCACTTCCTCCGGCAGCGAGATGTTCTCGATGAAGAAGCGGGAGATGTCGAGGCCGAACGTCTGGAAGTCAGGCGCCAACTTCTCCAGCGCGATGGCGGCCAGCTCGTCGTACTTGGCGGCGAGGTCGAGCGCCGCGATCTTCGATTCGGCCAGCGCGTCCGACAGCCGCGACACGATCGTCGTGCGCAACTGCCCGAGGATGTCGTTCTTCTCGGTCAGTCCGCGGGTGCCGACGATCGTCTTGAAGAACTCCTTCGCGTCGCTGATGCGGATCGCATATTTGCCGAACGCGCGCAGGCGGATCATGCCGAAGTCGGTGTCGCGCATCATCACCGGATTCGCCGTGCCCCACGGCAGGTCGGTGTAGAGGCGGGTGTTGAAGAAATAGACCTCCGCCTTGAACGGCGACTGGAAGCCGTACTTCCAGCCGCGGAGAGTGGTCAGGATGGGGATGTTCTGCGTCTGCAGCTGATAGCGGCCGGGGGTGAAGAGATCGGCGGCCTGCCCTTCATTGATGAACAGAGCGACCTGGTTCTCGCGCACGATGAGCTGGGCGCCCATCTTGATTTCCTGGTTGTAGACCGGGAAGCGCCAGACCATCGTGTCGTCGGTCTGATCCAGCCACTCGATGATCTCGATGAACTGCGACTTTGCTTCGTTTTTGAGATTGTCGAAGAAGCCCACGTTTTGTCCTCCGTAACGAGGCGAGTGTACTGCTAGGATGCGCCCGCCATGAATAAGTACGCCTTGATCCTCTTCTTTGTTGCATCCTCCGCCCTCGCCGGCGAGGGGATGTGGATGCCGCAGCAGATCCCGCAGATCGCCGCCGACGTGCAGAAGATGGGGGCGAAGTTCGACCCCAACCGCCTCTCCGACCTCACCGGCGACCCGATGGGCGCCGTCGTCTCCCTCGGCGGTTGCACGGCGTCGTTCGTCTCGCCTGACGGACTCATCGTGACGAACCACCACTGCGGCTTCGGCGCGATCCAGTACAACGCGACGCCGCAGCGCGACCTCATCACCAACGGCTTCCTGGCCAGAACGCGCGAGGAAGAGCTGCCGGCCGGACCGGGCCAGCACGTCTGGGTCACCACGAAGATCGAGGATGTCACGCCCCGCGTCGCCGCGAACCTCGGCGCGAAGCTGACCGACGCCGAGCGCTCGAAGACGATCGAGCGCCGCGAGAACGAGCTCCTCGCCGAATGCGAGAAGCCGGGCGGCGTCCGCTGCCGCGTCGCCTCGTTCTTCGAGGGATCGCAATACCTCCGCATCACGCAGCTCGACATCAACGACGTGCGGCTGGTCTACGCGCCAGCCAACGGCGTCGGCGACTTCGGCGGCGACATCGACAACTTCGAATGGCCCCGCCACACCGGCGACTTCTCGTTCCTCCGCGCCTACGTCAACGGCCAGCCGTATCACCCGGCGCACTGGCTGAAGGTGGCGAGCGAGGGGATGAACGAGGGCGACTTCGTCCTGGTGGCCGGTTATCCGGGACGGACGTTCCGCTACAAGACCGCGGACGAAGTGCGCAACTACCAGGACTTCATCTACCCGACGTCGATCCGCTACTACACGGAGCTGATCAACATCCTCGACGCGCAGGGGAAGGGGAACAAGAAGATCCAGCTGGCCAACGCCTCGCGGGTGAAGAGCCTGAACAACTCGCTGAAGAACTACCAGAGCACGAACGAGGGGTTCGTGAAGGACCGCATCCTCGCCTCGCGCATCGAGCGGGAGAAGGCGATGCGCGCGGCCGATCCGGCGGCGGCGGCGCTGCTCGACCAGATCGCGGCGATCAACGCGGAGCAACACAAGACGCAGCTGCGCGACACGATCCTCACCTGGATCACCGGCACGCAGGGCGCGACCGGCCTGAATTACCGCGGGTCGCCGATGATCACCGCGGCGCTGCAGATCTGGCGCGCGTCGAACGAGAAGCTGAAGAAGGACGTCGACCGCGACGCCGGCTACCACGAGCGTGACCTGACGCGCATCCGCGAGAACACCGAGCGCTGGCAGCGGGTGATGGAGCCGGGGAGCGACCGCGCCGGCGTGCGGTACTTCCTGGGCGAGCTTTCGAAGAACGGCGGATTGGATTTCGTCGAGTCGAAGGGCGGCGCCGACAAGTTCCTCGACTGGCTCTACGCGAACACGAAGATCGGCGACAGGGACGAGCGGATGAAGATGCTCGCCGAGACGCCGAAGCAGCTCGAGGCGCGGCACGACTCGATGCTCGAATTCGCAGCGGCCGTCACGCCGCTGCTGCTCGCGACCGACGCGCGCGAGGACGCCGCGGCCGGCGCGATGTCGCGCATCCGGCCGGCGTACTTCGAGATCCTGCGCAAAGTGGCGGGAGGCAATCTCTATCCCGACGCCAACGGCACGCTGCGCATCACCTTCGGCAAGGTCGAGGGATACACGCCGAAGGACGCGACCTGGTACACGCCGCAGACCACCGTCGGCGGCATCCTGCAGAAGGACACCGGCAAGGATCCGTTCGACTCGCCGAAGCCGCTGCTCGACGCGGCGCGCGATCCGCTGAAGACCGCGCCCTACACAGACCCGCAGCTGCACGCTGTCCCGGTCGACTTCCTCTCCACCTGCGACACCACCGGCGGCAACTCCGGCTCGCCGACGCTGAACGCCAAAGGCGAGCTCTGCGGCCTGCTCTTCGACGGCAACTACGAGTCGATCGACGCCGACTTTCTCTTCAACCCCGCCATCACCCGGTCGATCCACGTCGACACGCAGTACATGCTCTGGGTGATGGACGCGGTGGACGGCGCGCAGAATCTGATCAGGGAGATGGGCGTGACGCCGAAGTTCTGAGTGACCAGTTGCCGGTTGCCGGGTAACTGGCAACCGGTAACCGGCAACGTTATAATTCTCGCCCCCTAACTGGCGCTCTCACGCCCACTTCAAAGGAGCTTCCCCATGTCTGGCCACAGCAAATGGAGCACCATCAAGCACAAGAAGGGTGCGGCCGACGCCAAGCGCGGCAAGATCTTCACGCGCATCCTCAAGGAAATGACCGTTGCCGCACGCATGGGCGGCGGCGATTATCAGACCGGCAATCCCCGCCTCCGCGCGGCCGTGGCTGAAGCGAAGGCCAACAACATGCCGAAGGACAACATCGAGCGCGCCATCAAACGCGGCACGGGCGAGATCGAAGGGTTGACGTACGAGGAGCTCACGTACGAAGGCTACGGTCCGGGCGGCGTGGCGGTGATGGTCGAGACGATGACCGACAACACCAACCGCACCACTCCCGAGATCCGCCACATCTTCGAAAAGTGCGGCGGCAACATGGGCACGCCGGGCTCGGTCCGCTTTCAGTTCGAGCGCAAGGGCTACTTCGCCGTCGAGAAGAGCGCGGTCAGCGAGGACAAGCTGATGGAAGTGGCGCTCGAGGCGGGGGCCGACGACCTGCAGACCGAGGACGAAGGGTTCGAGATCTACACCTCGCCGGAGAACTTCGAACAGGTGCGCCAGGCGCTGGAGAAGAACAACATCCCCACCGTCGAAGCCAAGCTGGGGCAGGTCCCGGCGAACTACGTGAAGGTCGACGAAGGGAAGGCGAAGTCGATGATGCGCCTGATCGAGATGCTCGACGACCACGAAGACGTGCAGAACGTCTGGACCAACTTCGACATGCCTGAAGAGCTGGAGAACGAATAGCAATGATGAAGCGGCTCGTTGTCATCCTCGCTCTCGCCACCGCGCCGCTCCTTGCTCAGAACAATGCCCAGACCCCTTCGAACCTCGTGAGCGAGGGCGTGCCCCCCTTTCCGCCCGAGCTGGTGCAGAAGCTCACGCCGTACCTCGAAGGGCGTCCTGCGTCGTTCAGCGACTGGCATCCGCAGCGCGCCGAGATGCTGATCGGCACGCGCTTCGGCGACACGCCGCAGGTGCACCTGGTGAAGTTCCCCGGCGGCGACCGCAAGCAGATCACCTTCTCCCGCGAGCGTGCGTTCGGCGGCTCGTTCCTGCCGAACGATCCGAACAGCGTCCTCTTCATCGGCGACGTCGGCGGCGCCGAGAACTTTCAGATCTATCGCCTCGACCGCACGACCGGCGAGTCGAAGCTGCTGACCGACGGCACGTCGCGCAACACCAGCACGGCCATCGCGGACGACGGGAAGTGGATCGCCTACGCCTCGAACAAGCGCGACGGAAACGACATGGATCTCTGGATCCTCGATCCGTCCGACGCGAAGAGCGCGCGGATGCTGATGCAGTTCGAAGGCGGCGGCTGGGGTCCGAGTGACTTCTCGCCGGACGACAAGCAGCTCCTGATCGAGAACGGAATCTCGGCGAACGAATCGGAAGTCTGGCTGCTCGACGTCGCCGCCGGCACGAAGCGTCAGCTCTCGCCGAAGAAAGCGGCGAACCGCAACTCCCGCTTCTCCCGCGACGGGAAGAATGTCTACTACGTCACCGACGACATGGGGGAGTTCTCGCAGCTCGTGAGGCAGCCGCTGGCCGGCGGCGTGCGGCAGGCGGTGACCAACGAAAAGTGGGACGTCGAGTCGTACGCGCTTTCGTACGACGGGACAAAGATCGCCTACACCACGAACGACAACGGGACGTCGGTGCTGCACATCATCGACGCGAACAGCGGCGCCGCATTGCCCGCGCCGAAACTCCCCGCCGGCCTGAGTGGCGGCCTGACGTGGCATCGCAACAACAAGCTCCTCGGGTTCACCTTCACGTCCGCCAAGTCGGTCGCCGACGCCTACTCGTTCGACGTCACCACCGGCGAGCTGCAGCGCTGGACGGAGAGCGAGACCGGCGGACTCGATCCGACGCGCTTCGTCGAGCCGCAGCTGGTCACCGTGAAGAGCTTCGACGGCACGCCGATCTCCGCCTTCGTCTATCGTCCCGATCCGGCGAAGTTCCCCGGCAAGCGGCCGGTGATCGTCAACATTCATGGCGGCCCCGAGGCGCAGTCGCAGGCCGGGTATCTGGGGCGCAACAACTACTGGATCAACGAGCTCGGCATCGCCATCGTCTTTCCCAACGTCCGCGGCTCCAGCGGTTACGGCAAGACCTTCCTGGCGATGGACGACGGCTTCAAGCGCGAAGACACGGTGCGCGACATCGGCGCGCTGCTCGACTGGATCGCGAAAGATCCGGCGCTCGATCCTGCGCGCGTCGGCGTGTACGGCGGCAGCTACGGCGGCTACATGTCGCTCGCGGTCATGACGCACTACAACGACCGGATGCGCGCCGGCATCGACATCGTCGGCATCTCGAACTTCCTCACCTTCCTGCAGAACACCTCCGGCTATCGCCGCGATCTGCGCCGCGTCGAGTACGGCGACGAGCGCGATCCGAAGATGCACGAGTTCCTTGAGAAGGTCTCGCCGCAGGCCAGCGCCACGAAGATCACGAAGCCGATGTTCGTCGTCGCCGGCTTCAACGACCCGCGCGTGCCGTGGACCGAAGGGGAGCAGATGGTGAAGACCATCCGCGCCAACGGCGGCCCGGTGTGGTGGTTGATGGCGAAGGACGAGGGCCACGGCTTCGGGAAGAAGAAGAACACGGATTACCTCTTCCTGGCGATGACGGAGTTCTGGCAGGAGTATTTGTTGAAGTAGTTGTCTGTTACCGGTTGCCAGTTGCCGGTTCCCTGGCGACCGGCAACTGGCAACCGGCAACCAAACGATGACCGGCTCGCTCGCGCTCCTCACCGATCTCTACGAGCTCACGATGGCTTACGGCTATCGCGAGTCGGGGAAGGAGAGCGACGAGGCGGTGTTCCACCTCTTCTTCCGCGAGAACCCGTTCGACGGCGGCTACGCCATCGCGGCGGGACTGCAGTCGGTCATCGATTACCTCGACGCGCTCCGCTTCACCGAAGACGATCTCCGTTACCTGAGCGGACTCTTTCCGGCGCGCTTCATCGACCACCTGCGCGACTTCCGCTTCACCTGCGACGTCGACGCCGTGCCGGAAGGGACCGTCGTCTTTCCGCACGAGCCGCTGCTTCGCGTGACGGGTACGATCGCCGAGGCGCAGATCGTCGAGAGCGCGCTGCTGAACGCCATCAACTTTCAAACCCTCATCGCCACGAAGGCGTCGCGCATCGTGTTCGCGGCGAAAGGCGATCCGGTCATCGACTTCGGACTGCGCCGCGCGCAAGGCATCGACGGCGCGCTCTCCGCGACGCGCGCGGCGTTCATCGGCGGCGTGTCGTCCACCTCGAACGTCCTCGCCGGCGCGCGCTTCGGCATCCCGGTGAAAGGGACGCACGCGCACAGCTGGGTGATGTCATTCCCCACCGAGCTCGAGGCCTTCGACGCCTACGCCCGGGTGATGCCGGAGAACGCGCTGCTGCTCGTCGACACGTACAACACGCTCGACGGTGTGCGCAACGCGATCGAGATCGGTCGTCGGCTCCGCGCCCGGGGCCACGAGCTCCTCGGCATCCGCCTCGACTCCGGCGATCTCGCGCACCTCTCGATCGAAGCGCGGAAGATGCTCGACGCCGCCGGCTTCCACAAGGCGGTGATCGCGGCGAGCAACGAGCTCGACGAGTATCTGATCACCAGCCTCAAGGATCAGGGGGCGATGATCAACGTGTGGGGAGTCGGCACGCGGCTCATCACCGCGTACGATCAGCCGGCCCTCGGCGGCGTCTACAAACTCACTGCGATTCGAAGCGGGGGCGGCGCATGGCAGCACAGGATCAAGCTCTCCGAACAGTCGCTGAAGATCTCCAATCCGGGCGTGCTGAACGTCCGCCGCTTCGAAGAAAAGGGACGTGCGCTCGGCGACATCATCTGGGATGAAGCGGGACCCGCTCCGACCAGCCTGATCGCCGGCGATCACGCCACGGCGACCGATCTGCTCGTGCCGATTTATCGCCGCGGTGAGCGGGTCTACGAATCGCCGCCGCTGACCGCGATCGCCGCTCATGCCGCGGAGCAGCTCACGAAGTTCCCTGCCGGGATCAAGCGGCTGATCAACGCGCACCGGTTCACCGTCGGCCTCGACCAGCAGCTCGTCCTTCTCAAGCAACGGCTGGTTGCGGAGGCTCGCGCATGAAGAGCGGCATTCTCTTTTCCACCGTCGAGTACGAGCCGCTGGCGCGCGAGCTCGCCGCCGGCGCGGATCTTCAGCGCGGCGAGATCGAGCGTGACATCTTCCCCGACGGCGAGCGCTATTTCCGCGTCGCCAGTGACGTCAACGACCGCGACGTCGTGCTCGTCGGCGGCACGACGTCGAACGACGTGACGCTCGAGCTCTACGACCTCGCCTCGACCATCGTGGAGAACGGCGCCGCGACGCTGACGCTCATCGCGCCGTGGTTCGGCTACTCCACGATGGAGCGGGCGGTGAAGCGCGGCGAGGCGGTCACCGCGAAGACGCGGGCGCGCCTTTTCTCGTCGATGCCGCCGTCGCGGCTCGGCAACCAGATCGTGCTGCTCGATCTCCACAGCGAAGGCATTCAGTACTACTTCGAGGGCGGACTTCATCCCGTCCACGTCTACGGAAAGCCGGTGATCGAGCAGCTGGCCCGTGAGATCGGCGGCGACAGTTTCGTCCTCGGGTCGACCGACGCCGGCCGCGCGAAGTGGGTCGAATCGCTGGCCAACGACCTCGGTGTCCCCGCGGCGTTCGTCTTCAAGCGCCGCCGCGGACCGGAGGAGACCGAGGTCACCGCCGTGAGCACGCGACTGGCAGGGGAGTGCGTCGTGATCTACGACGACATGATCCGCACCGGCGGCTCGCTCATCAACGCCGCGCGCGCCTATCGCGACGCCGGCGCCGGCTCGGTCGCCGCCGTGGCCACGCACGGCGTCTTCACCGGCGATGCGCTCAAGCGAATCCGCGACACGGGACTCTTCACCGCCATCGCCGCCACCGACAGCCATCCCAATGCGCGGAAGCTCGAGAGCGAGGGACTGATCGTCCGTTCCATCGCGCCGCTCTTCGTCCCGTGCCTGCGTCGGACTACGGGTTGATTGATCCTGCGCGTAGACGCAGGATCTTCGGTCACACCGCGCAGCGCACGAACTTCAGCCGCTGCCGGTGCTGCCGGAGATGCTGAGTCGCGTCGCGACTCAGCATAGAGTTCGAATATGAAACGCGCACTCATCCTCGTCGACATCCAGAACGACTTCATGCCCACCGGCTCGCTGCCTGTCGCGGAAGGCGATCAGGTCGTGCCGGTGGCCAATCAGATGCAGCGTTATTTCGAGCTCGTCGTCGCCACGCAGGACTGGCATCCCGCCGATCACGGCAGCTTCGCCTCGAACCATGAGGGACGCAAGCCGGGCGAGATGACGGAGCTCGGCGGCCTGCCGCAGGTCCTCTGGCCCGACCACTGCGTCCAGGGTTCGCCCGGGGCCGAGTTCCATCGCGACCTCGGTCGCACCCGCGTCGCCCGCGTCTTCCACAAAGGCGTCGACGTCGACATCGACAGCTACAGCGGCTTCTTCGACAACGGCCACCGCCGCTCCACCGGCCTCGGCGAATACCTCCGCGACCACGCCGTCACCGACGTCTACATCCTCGGCCTGGCCACCGACTACTGCGTCAAGTACAGCGCCCTCGACGCCCTCAAGCTCGGCTTCACCACGCACGTGATCGAGGACGGCTGCCGCGGCGTGGAACTGAATGTCGGCGACGTTCAGGCGGCGTTCGACGAGATGAGGGGGGCGGGGGTGAGGATCACGGAGAGCGCGGCGATCAGGGCGATGGTCGAGAACGTGGCGGTGTCAATTCGCGAGACTCAATCACGCGGGTAATAGCGACGAAACGCTCTACAAAACGAGTGACTTACCGGGAATGCAGCACGCGCGTACAGATCGGTCGGCGCTGCGATACGTCTATCCCGGGAAGGGAATCTAAGCGTCGCCGCCGACTCTGATTTTGGTCATTGGTTCCTCGCGAAGGAGTCTAACACAGCCTTCCAACGGGATGGCCGCGCTCCCTCCTCTTTCAGAATGCTCGCTGCCACCTCTTTACTTCCAGACCAGCCGATGCAGACGCCGTTCCCTGGCATCAGCCATCCCGGCAGCTTCGCCGTTCCGTTTTCCTGATCGGTCGTTGTCGGACTCTTTTTCCCTTCCTCTTTCCACTCAAACTCGACGATGTCGTATTTGACCTTCGGCGTGATCTCGAGGTGAAGATTGAATCCGTAGGTCGGCTGATTGACGCGGAGGTACGACAAACCATCCTTCAATCGCGACACGTGTTGGGTTTCGATCTCGACGATCACCGCCGGCATCACGCGGAATGCGGCTGGAAACGCGAGCTCCCATTTTGCGCTGACCTCGTTGGTTTTCATATCCCTGTCGAAGACGACGTCGATCGTCGCGGTTGCGTCGGCACAGTCTGCCGCGGCGGAAACCAACTGCAATAGCGTGCCTTGGCTGCCCGCATACTCGATTTCCGGACTGCCGCCGTTGAGGTTGCGGATCTTTATTCGAACGGAGCGGATCACCGGGCCAAAGGTCTTGACTTCGGTGTCGGACAGCTTCTTTGCCGCCTCTGTGGCCGCAGCGCAAACGTTTGACACCACCTCGGGACCGGTCGGTGTGGCCACATCGTTCTTCACGTACTCGTAATAGATCTTTCGATGCCACACCATGTGGTTCGCGGCCGCGTCGATCGTCGCCTTCATCGTCGCCTCGAAATTCCTTCGATACGCGCCCGTGTAAATCCGAGCGAGCCGCGGTGACAGATGCTGATTCAATTCCGGTGGCAGCTTCGCTTTCGTCTTCAGCGTGTTCAGACCGGTCTCCAATCGCCCTGCGATCTCGGGATGCTTCGCGACATACTGATCATCCAATAACACGCTCACCAACTCGTCGCGAAACGGGCGAACGAATTTTTCCGGAGCGAGAAGCGGCGTGATCTCATTCTGCAACTCTGTCGCGGTGAGAGGACTCACCGTCTCGTCCAGTTGTCCGGAAAGCCTGCGCAGCAGTTTCTCGGGATCGAATGCCCCGAGGATCAAGCCGAGGAACACGAAGGACTGCGAACCTTGCGGCCGCTCGTCAAATCCGAACAGCTTCCAGAGAAGCGTCGTCTCCGATGCGCTCCAAGCGATCAACGCGGCGACGGCGATGCCCGCTATGCCGTGAAGAAAAACCGAAAGGTCGAAGCGGCGCTTGAACAACCCGATGCGAATGGTCGTCGCGGCGAATGCGCCGGCAAACGCGAGGCACAGGCGCCAAGCGACCGGTGAGCGAGGCACGACTCCTGTCAGCTTTCCGCTGGCGATGACCGCATCCCCCTGCAGCACGTTCGCTGCAATGGTTGTCTCTTCTGGCCAGAGCGGCGTGGCGCCGCGAAACTCGTAAAGATCATTTTGCTGAAAACGACGCGCATCCGTCTGCCGCTTCCACTCCGGCGGCGCATTGGAGATCGGACGGACTTCCGCGTCGGTCGCGCTTACGATCGTAACGAGGCCGACTGGCACATCGCGCACGGGATTTCCGTCGCAATCGATCAGATGAACTGCGAAGCTGGATGGGCCTTCCTGCTTGATCTGCACGTGCGTCGCGTCGGCGGAGAAGAGGGGAAGAGTGACGAAGACACTCAGTGCGTAAGCGCAAAGAAGTCGGACCATACATTAGGGAGTGCCGCGAACGGCGACCGTCCCTACCCGGTTTTTTCGCAGCTGTACGAACCGCCCTGTATCGAGCCGCTTGCCTGTGACGTGTCCGTAGCGCCGCTCGGTCAACCACAAGTGCTGTAGTCCGCTGCTCCGACCGGAGCCGATGGGGACTCGAGCTCGCGACCTGCCGTGTGACAGGCCGGAGGGCGGAGGTCGGCCACGGGCGTGGAGATCCGGTTGGCGCACGAGGGCGATTTCACGGGTGCAGGAGCGTCCTTCTCGGCGTCACACGCCAGTCATTGGACGTGCGACTCGGCGGCACGCGCTGCACGCTCCCCATCGCGTTGCTCCTCAGAATGGCGCCGTGCCGGCGCGCACGCCATCGATGCGCTGCCGCGTGAGCGCCGCGTCATCGGCGTAGCCGGTGCTCTCGTACACCGCTGCGGCGCTGTCGAGATACTGCGCCGCACGTGCGGGGCGGCCGAGGGCCCATAGCGCGCGTCCTTTGGCGGCGAGCAGTTGCGCGCGGCTCATTTTCTTGCGGATCGCTCGTCCGTGGCGAAGCCCCTCGTCCGCGATATCACGCGCTTTCGTGTAGTCGCCGCGCGCCAGCTCGACCTCGGTCATGTTCGCCAGCGTCTGCAGATAGAGCCCGGCATTGCGGTCGCGGAAGTAGTCGGCCACCTCCCGATACAGCGCCGCCGCCTCGTCATACCGCCTCTGCACGCGACGGATGATGGCGAGGTTGTGTACCGCCTGCTCTTCGTAAAAGCGATCGCCGTAGATCGCCTGGCCGGCCAGGAAGCGGCCGCGGATCGCATGCTCCGCCGCCGCGTCGAGCAGCGACGGCGATTCATCGAGAAACTCGACCCGCTGGAACAGCAGCCCGGCGCGGTTGATGTGCAGGCGCGCCTGGAGCACGAGGTCATGCGAGGACTCCGCGTACGGCTCGATCAGATCCAGCATCGCGCCGGCGTCGTCAAACCGTTTGCGGAAGATGAAGCGGAAGGCGATCTCCAGCAGCGCCTCGAACACTTCCGGACCCGGCATCCGGTGCGACTCGGACATGAGCTCGTCGCGAAGCTGGTCGAGCTCATCGTCCGGCGCGTATTTCACGAGCTGCGGCAGCCAGGCCCGCCGTTCGTCATCCGGCAGCGCGCGGATCGTTCGCAACAGCTCGGCGCGTTCGCGTGTGGCGGTCGCGTCATCGAGACTGCCTGCGCGCAGGTCGAGCGAGGCCACGTCGAAGTAGGTGTCACCGGCAAGCCTGTGGCGGGCGATGAATGCGTCCAGGTCGGCATTCCGGTTCTGATGACCCAGGAGATCGGCGGCGACGCGATACGCGACCACCGGCCGCGGCATCGTGTTACGCAGCAGCGCGCCGCTCACCGCGCCGGTGTCGTAGGAAACGAAGGTCAGCCGCGGCAGGCGTGACACATCCTCCGTCACGGGTTGTTCCAGCACCGGTGCAGTCACGGCGCGGTGGTTGATCCACAGCACGCGGCGGTAGTCGCATCGCTTGAGCTCCGGCATGATGTCCAGCTGATCGAGTCCGCTGTAGCCGAGAACGAGCAGGGTCCGGTCGCGCGTGAGGTCGTGGAGGCGCGCCGTGCGGTCGTGCGAGAGGCCGTCGTTGATCTGATCGATCGTCAGCATCAGCGAGTCCGGGTCGTCGATCGAGCCATGAATCTTGAACAGTGGCGACGCGTCGACGCCGAGGTGCGCCGCGGCTCGCTCGATGAGCAGGTCGAAGTTGGTGGTGATCACGGCGCAGCCGTCGCCGATGAGCTCCGCCAGCAGCAGGTGGTTGGCGTTGAACGACGGCGCGTCGAGTAGCGATGCCAGCAGGCGGATCAGGTAGTCCGCGTCGTGCCGTCGGATCTTCTGGAAGAGAACCTCGGGGCGGACATCGGGCACGCCGATCTCCGCGGCGAGATCGGGTCCGAGGAACTTCTCCAGTACTGTGCGCGAGAGCGTCCTGGCGTCGGGCAGCCTCGCAGGCGGTGGGATCGAAATGCCCGCGCCGCAGAACACGGCCAGTGACCGGTTCGTCCGCGCGGCCTGTAGCTCGGTCACGAGGTCGTCATGGGTCACGACGGCATTATGAAGCGCGACGCGATGAAACGATTTCGCGTCAGCCGACACTACTGCTGAAACGGAGGTCGTTTTCTATGAATCGGGCAACTCGGTTCGGCGGGGGAATCTTCGTCACTCTGTTCATCTCTGCGGCGCTTTACGGTCAGGTGTGGGTCGAACAGGGGCCCGGGCCGACCACCGGCGGCCAGGTCGAGAACATCAATCCCGACGGCGAGGTGGTCGGCGCCATCCATGCCGTGGCCGTACATCCGACCGACGCCAACATCATCTACGTCGGCGCGGTCAACGGCGGCATCTGGCGCACCGGCAACGCCAACGCGGTCAAGCCGAACTGGGTGCCGCAGCTCGGTCTCGACCAGGCCCTCGGCATCGGCGACATCGCCTTCGATCCCACCGATCCGACGCATCTGACGCTCGTCGCCGGCGCCGGCATGTTCAGCAGCTTCGGGCAACGCGGTCCCGACCCGGTCGGCATATGGCGGACGACGGACGGCACCAACTGGACGCTGCTCACCGGCGGCGGGACGATCGTCGGCCGGAACATCACCGGCATCGCCGCGCGCGGCGCGACGATCGTCGTCTCGGCCGACGCGTTCGGGGCAGGGCCCGGCATCTGGCGCAGCACCAATACCGGCGGGATCTTTACGCAGATCTCCGGGACGCCCGAGCTTCCGGCGGGCGCCGCGTTCGATCTGGCCGAGGACCCGGGCAATCCGATGCGGCTCTTCACGAATGCCGGGGCGAACGGGATCTACCGCAGCTATGACGGCGGCGCGACATGGGACAAAAAGAGCGACGCGGCCATCGACGCCAAGCTGGTGGGCAACCTCACCAACGTCGAGATCTCCGTCGGCACGAACAACAACGTGTACGTGGCCATCGTCACCGGAACGACGCCATCGAACGGCCAGCTCTCAGGGTTGTTCCGCTCCGGTGACGGCGGCGAATCGTGGACCCCGCTCGACCTGCCGACCACGCCGGAAATGGGCGGTCCCTTCGGCATCCATCCGAGCAGCCAGGGCGACCTCCATCTATCGATCGCCGCGGACCCGACCGACGACAACATCGTCTACATCGGCGGCGATCGTCAGCCGCGGCAGAACGACGGCATGGCCGGCCAGTCCTTCCCGAACACGATCGGCGCGACCACCGGCTCGGGGCGTCTGTTCCGGGTCGACGCCTCGCAGCCGTCCGGCAGCCAGTCGGCGCACATCACGCACAGCAACACCAGCAGCAACAGCTCGCCGCACGCCGACTCCCGCGATCTCGCGGTCGCCGCCAACGGCGCTCTGATCGAGGTCGACGACGGCGGCATCTATCGCCGCACCACGCCCAAGCTGAACACCGGCGACTGGGTGTCGATCAACGGCGACATCAAGCACTGCGAACTGCACGACGCCGCGTGGGACTCCGTCTCCAAGATCATCATCGGCGGCGCGCAGGACACCGACACGCCGCAGCAGGTCACGAGCGGCGGGGCGTCGTGGTCGAGCGTCTTCCTTGCCGATGGCGGCGACGTGGCCGTCGACGACACCAGCACACCCGGAGTCTCCACCCGCTACTCGAGCAATCAGAACCTCGGCTTCTTCCGCCGCCGGACGTACGGGCCGGCAAACAACTTCATGACCGAGGTCTTTCCCCCGCTGACGGTGATGGGCGTCCCGGCATTGACGGTACAGTTCACGACCCCCGTGGTGCTGAACGGCGTCGATCCCCAGCGTCTGGTCATCGGCGGAAACAACGCCGTGTACGAGTCGCTGGATCAGGGAGACACGATCACCGCGATCACCCCGTTGATCAGGGCCAACGCAAGAGGACGCGAGCCGATCGCGTACGGCGCCTCGGGCAACCCGGACATGCTCTACGTCGGTTCCGAGGACAAGGTGTTCATCCGCGACGCCGCGGCGCCCGACACGCTGGACGAGTCGTTGACCTATCCGGGCAAGGGCACCGGACGGTGGGTCGCCGGGATCGTCATGGATCCGGCCGATCCGACGCACGCCTTCGCCGTCGACACGCAGAAGGTCTTTCACACCACGAACACCGGCACGGGCTGGAACGAGATCACCGGGAATCTGCAGACCCTGAGTCCCGGCACGCTGTTGACCGTCGCGTACAGCACCGCCAACGTCGGCGGCTCGCTGGTCGTCGGCGCGAACAACGGCGTCTTCATCGCCCGCGGCCCCGGCTTCATCAACTGGTCGCGCCTCGGCACCGGTCTGCCGCGTGCTCCGGTGTTCGATCTCGAATACGATCCGACCGACCAGATCATCCTGGCCGGCCTCCTCGGCCGCGGCGCGTGGACGATCACGCTCGAGGAGCGCGATCCGGTCGACGTCGCGCTCGTTCTCGATCTCTCCGGCAGCATGCTCTCGCCGGCCTGCCCGGCCTGCGATCCGAAACTGCAGGTGCTCAAGGACGCCGTCGAGATCTTCGTGCAGCTCTGGAAGGAGCTCGATATCCCCGGCGACCGGATGGCCGTCAACTACTTCCGCACCGACATTCAGCAATTCACGCCGGGCGGAACGCAGCTCTTCCCATTCGACACCAATGCCGATGCCGTCATCGCCGACGTGCAGGGTCAGATGACCGTGCCCACCAACCTCACGGCCATGGGCGGCGGCATTCAGACCGCGGTCGGCTTGCTCGCCGACGCGGCGCGGCCGCGCAATCTCATCGTCTTCACCGACGGCATGCAGAACGTCAACCCGATGGTGAACACGACGACGTTCGAGATCGAGGATCAGCCGGGGCATCCGTCGTCGGGAGTGACGCCGACCATGCCCAAGACCGACCTGAACCTGGCGCTCGACCGCAAGGTGAGCACGATCGGCGTCGGCGCGACCGCGCCGTTCGTCGATCTGCTCAGCCAGATCGCGACGGAGACCGGCGGCGTGTTCAAGCTGACCACCGCGCCCGACGACGACCTGAGGCAGTTCTATGTCGAGCAGCTCGTCGACGTGCTCCGCGATTTCAGTCCGCAACTCGTCGGCTACCGCCACGGCGCCGTCGGCGCGAACGGCACGCGCGACGAGGACTTCACCACCAACGGCTCCGCGCGAAAGGTCATCTTGACGGTGAGCTGGAAACGCGGCGCGAAGCTCGACTTCACCGTCGAGAAAGATGGCGTGCCGGTCAATGGCGGCACGTTCACCACCGGTGAGTTCTACAAAATCTTCAGCATCGACGTGCCGGCGGACGGCGTCACCGCCGCGGGCACGTGGCGCGTGCGCGTCAGCGGCCGCCCGACCACGCCGTATGAAGTCGGCGCGATCGTCGACGAGGAGGAGCTGGAGTACGACTTCTCCATCGGCGGAAGCAATCACACCACCGGCCAGCCGCTGCCGCTGAGCGTGAAGCTGACCTTCGCCGGCGTGCCGGTGGGCGACGCCAGCGTCACCGCGCGCGTGCTCGCCCCGCGCATCGGCCTCGGCACGCTGCTCGCCACCGCTCCCATGCCGTCGAATCCGCAGTCGCTGAGTTACGAGCCGCAGGCCAGCGACGCGCAGCGCAAGTACCAGTTGCTGCTGAATGACGACACCTTTCGCGCACAGCTGAAGCCGCAGGAGCAGACCATCACCCTGCAACACACCGGCGGCGGCAACTACACCGCCAACTTCGACGCCACGACGATGGCCGGGCCCTACACCGCGGTCTTCACCGTGACCGGCTCCCGACCCGACATCGGCGCGTACACGCGCACCGAGTCGCGCTCGGTGAGCGTCCGCTTCGGCGTGCCGGCGCCCGCGCTTTCGAACCTGCGTCTCGTGCCGGTCGATCGCATCGAAGGCGGGCAGCGGTTCGAGCTTCACGTCCGTCCCGTCGACGGCAACGGCAACGTGCTCGGTCCCGACTACGGCGATCGCGTGCTGGTGTTCGTCAACGGCACGCGTGTGCCGGGCCTGCCGCGCGATCTGCTCGACGGCACATACGTCTTCACGCTCGATGCGCCGGCGAACGCGAACGTGACCGTGACCGTGCTGGAGCAGCCGCTGTTCGACGCTCCGATCACCGCGATCCCCACCGCCGGCGGCGGCCGCATCGCCATCAGCGCTCACCTCGGATCGACGTTTCCGATCACGGGCTTCCCGAGCGCCGCCGGCAACGGCTATCTCGCCGAGATCGATCTCGAGAAGCGCATTACCTCGACGTTCTCGATCGAGGGCGTGCTGGGCCACTACGACTTCGGCTCGGCCGGCGCGATCAACGGCTTCACCCTCTTCGCGAAGAGGTACATCCCGCTCGCGTCGCTGCGTGCGTACGGGGCGCTCGGTCCCGGCGCGTTCAAGCCGCAGGGCGGCAGCGGCACCGATCTCGGCGCAAGCTTCGCCGCCGGGCTCAACTACGCGATCACGCCGCGGACGGAATTCGACGCCGGCGTTGTTTACACCCACGTGTTCGACGACGACATCGGATGGCTCGGCCTGCGCGTCGGCGTGAAGTGGACGTTCTAGGAAAGGAGAGGACCATGAAACGGACGACGATTGCCTTCCTTTGCCTCGCCCTGATTCCCGCGATTGCCGCCGCGCAGCAGCGCGTCGCGCTTCGCGAAGGCTTGATCATTCATCCGACGCGCGCCGAGGGGTACGTGATGGTTCCGGGCGGCGTGGCGGCCGTGGATCTGAACAGCGGCGCCGTGCTGTGGCAGTCGAATGCCGCGGCGAAACCGCTCGCGCTCAATGGCAACACCCTGGTGAGCCAGGTCGAGCCGGATCGGATCACCAACCGCCTGCAGCTCGTCGCGCTCGATGTGCGGGAGCGCGGCGCGGTCCGCGCGCGCAACTCCATCGCGCTGCCGGAGGGCGTGCAGGTGTCGGTCGGCGAGTCGCCGCTCGGCGCCTTCATCGCCACCGGCCGCCCGGGCGACGGCACCGTCATCGTCACCTGGCAATACGTTCCGCGGAACCTCCGCGGCCGCGACGACGACATCGAAGAAAAACGTGCGTCCGCGGCATCCGCCGTGCGTCGTCCGGCTCAGGGTGCGGTGCGCATCAACGTCGCCACCGGCGCGATGACGCGCATGGACACCGCGGCGATGACGCCGCCGGCCAGCTCGAGCTGGGCGCTGACGTCGCGGTCGCGGCCATCGAGCGCGAGCTCGAAGTCGCGGCAGTTCGAAAGCGCCGATCAGCGTCACCTGCTGGCCAGCGAACGCATCGCCGACGATCGCGAATTTCGGAAGTACCGCTGGACGATTTTCGACGCCGCCGCCGGCACGCGCCTCGGCGAGATCCGCAGCCATATCGCCTTCGCTCCGTTCGTCGTGCGCGACAACGTGCTCGTCTTCGAGACCACACCGTACGCGGTCGCCGGACGCGGCGCCGAACCGGCGAAGCTCCACGGCGTCGATCTCGCGACCGGAGCCGAGCGGTGGAGCCTGCCGGTGCGCGAGGTGGCCTATCGCGGGCCGCTGGATCCCTGACGCGCGGCGGTGGAGAACGCCGTCGGCGTGTGACACGCGCCGTTGCTTCCCTTATTAACCGCAGATAACATTGATCCAATGCGCCCCCTGCTCCCGGCTCTCCTCGTCATCGCCCTGTTCACGACCCCGCTCGCCGCACAGAACTGCAACCTCGGGATCACCGTCAACTGCGTCCCCAACGGCGGCGGCTCGCGCTGTACGGCCGTTACGACCAACAACGGCGGCGCGAGCTGCACCGGCTTTTTCTACACCGGCTTCGAAGCGCCCGGTACGCAGGGGAAGCTGAGCGGATACCAGTCCGGCCTCGCCGGTGCGCAGTGCTTCGACGACTCGATCGCGCCCGGCATCGCTCTGCCGTTCGTGATGTGCTTCGGCGAATCGTCGCTCCCCGCGGGCGGATCGATGACCGGCACGGTGCAGGTCAGCGGCGCGGCATCGCAATCCGTGCTCGCGTTCACCGGCGTCGACGATCCCAACAATCCATCCGGCGAGCCGTACTTTGTCTTTGCTTATGCGGACGCGACGCAGCTGACCTGCACGCCGACGGCGTCGGCACCGGCCATCGCACAGTCGGGCGCGAGCTACACGATCTCGTGGACCGCGACGACCAATCCGCAGACGCAGTTTCAGATCGATGAGTCGACGGCCTCCGATTTCTCGACGAACGTCACCTCGCAGACCGTGAGCGGTACGAGCGCGACGTTCGCGCACAGCGTCAACACCAGCACATCCTTTTACTACCGCGTCCGCGCGACGAACTGCGGCGGCGGGCCGGGAGCGTTCTCGCGCACGGTGAGCACCGTGGTGCAGGCGCCGGTGCAGGTGCCGGCCTCGTCACGCAACGCCGATCTCATCGTGCCGTTCGGCTCGACGCAGCCGGTGACGATGCAGATCTTCATTCCCGGACCGTCCGGCAAAGCCGGTTCTCTCGATACCGGCTATAGCGCGACGACCGACAAGCCGTACCTGTCCGTCACTCCGTCGAGCGGCACGATTCCGCCCGGCGGCACGACCGTCACCGTCACCGCGAATCCGGCCAGCCTCCCGCCCGGCGCGAGCACCGGCACGGTGACCGTCACGTCCGGCGGCACGGCCGTGGCGAACGTCCCTCTTTCGGTCAGCCTCGTGACGCCGATCGCACCGGCCGGCAAATCGCTTCCGCCGAACAACGCGCTGATCATCCCGGTCGTTACGCACGTCAACGGCGCGACCAGCCCGTTCTTCTCCGACGTGCGAATCACGAACGGCTCATCCGCGGCGATCAAGTACCAGATCAGTTTCACGCCGACGCGTACCGACGCCACGACCAGCAGCAAGGCGACGCAGATCACCGTCGACCCGCAGCAGACCGTCGCGCTCAACGACATCGTCAAAGACTTCTTCGGCTATGGCGCGACCGGCGCGGCGAGCGACATCGGCTTCGGCTCGCTCGAGATCCGGCCGCTGAACACATCGAGCCTGCTGACGTACGCCTCCAGCCGCACGTATGCGAGCACCGCGGCCGGAACATTCGGACAGTTCATCGCCGCGATTCCGTTCTCGAAATTCATCGGCACCGTGAGCTCCATTCCGCTGCCCGGCGGCACGCCGTCGCCGCGCGCGACGCTCCTCAGCCTGCAGCAGGTGGCGCAGTCGGCGAAGTTCCGCACGAACCTCGGACTGGCCGAGGGCTCGGGCTCGCCGGCGATCGGGAGGATCAAGGTGTTCAACGATGCGGGCGCGCTGCTGAAGACTGTCCCGTACAACCTCATGCCGGGGGAGCATCAGCAGCTCAACGCGTTCCTGGCGACGAACGGACTGACCCTGGACGACGGCCGCATCGAAGTGACCGTCGATTCGCCTACCGGTGCGGTCGCGGCGTACGCTTCGGTGCTCGACAACCTCACCAACGATCCGCTCGCGGTCATGCCGGCGATCGCCTCGCAGATCAGCGCGACGCGCTACCTCATTCCCGGCATCGCCGACCTCAATAACGGCGCGGCGAACTTCCACTCCGACATCCGCATCTACAACGGCGGCGCGACCGGCGTCACCGCGACGCTCACGTATCGTGCGCAGGGCAATCCCGGCGCCGCTGTCGTCGCCGCGCCGGTCACCATCGGACCGGGCGAAGTGAAGGCGTTCGACAACGTCCTGCCGTCGCTCTTCAACGTGACCAACAGCGGCGGCGCCGTGCTGCTCACGACCGGCGCGCCGTCGTCGCTCGTCGTCACCGGCCGCACGTACAGCATCGATTCGACGAGCGGCACGTTCGGCCAGTTCATCCCCGGTGTCACACCGGCGGAAGGCATCGCCCTTGGCGACCGCGCGCTCCAGGTGCTGCAGCTCGAGCAGTCGCAGAACTTCCGCTCCAACCTCGGACTGGCCGAGCTCTCCGGGAACCCCGCGAAGGTGCGCGTCTCGCTCTTCCTTCCCGATTCGAAGGTCACGCCGTCGACCGAGGTCGACCTTCAACCGAACGAGTTCCGCCAGCTCAACGGCGTCATCGCCGGCATGAATCCCGGCAACACCTACAACGCCCGCGTCACCGTCGAAGTGATCAGCGGAACCGGACGGGTGACCGCATACGGATCGGTGATCGACAACGCCACGCAGGACCCCACGTACGTGCCCGCGCAGTAAAGTTGGGGTCGCATCTGGACAATCAACTTAACGCCGCCGCGTTAAGTTGATTGTCCAGATGCGACCCCAACTCACCGGTGGCGGATCGGTCCTGTCCGCAGGTCGAAGTGCATGATGTCTTTGCCGGTCTGATACTGGCCGCCCCAGAGCAATCCCGCTGCGGCGAGGGCCAGCACCAGCTCGCGCGGGAGGTCCATGTAGCCCGTCTTTTCGGGATGCTTGTGGTTCTGGAAATCCCAGTGGGGGAGCATCGCTTTGTCGGTCGTGACGCGGTTCTTCCACCAGGCCAGCGTTTTGGAGTCGCCGTTTGCCTGCGCCTGCGTGACGAGCGTTTGCAGACGCGCGCTGCCCGGGTCGAGGCGGAGGTATTCGGCGAGCGTGTCGGAGGCCCGATGGTGGACGTCCCAGATCGCGCCGACCGAGCCGGAGATCGGCTTCTCGACGTTGAATTTCTCGCCGCGCAGGAGCCACATCGCGCGCTCGATGATCCGCGGCGAACGATTGGCCATGAATTCTTCGTAGCGCGCGATGCCTTTCTTCGGCTTCATGTTGCCGACGAACGGATTCGTGTCGTGATTGATGTCGACCGCCAGACCGAAGCAGTGAAAGCTCGGCAGTGTGCCGCCCGTCGCTTTCTTCGGCGGACGGAGGCCCGAGATCTGGTGGACGCCGAGCTCGTCGCCGAGTTCGTCGGGCGTTCGCCCGGGATGTTGATCGAGGAGCATCCGCTCGACGCGCTGCAGGACTTCGAAGAGAGCGCGATGGACGCCGGGAGCGATTCCGCCGCTCTTCTGGATGGGACGGCCGAGGAACGTAGCGTCCGGAACCATGCCCGCGAACCACGACTCGAGGTCGGTGTCGTTCGCCGCGAGCGTCGCGCGGATCGCGGCGCGGTCCTCGCTGTCGCCGGCCGTCTTCGCCTGAGTCAGTGCGGCGGCGATGTACTTCTTCCGCTCCGCCTCCGTCATCGTCGACTGGTGCGGAACGGCCGCCAGTTTCGGCGCGGGCGATGACGCTGAAGAAGACGATGCGTACGGCACGTCGGCGCGCGGCTCGAGTCCCTTCAGCTCCGCGGCGCGCGGATGCTTGTGCGTGACGAACCACTCCTTGCGCCGCCTCACGTTGTCGCGCCAGCGCTCCGCCGACGTCTCGGCGAGCACGGCGGCTATGGCAAGCAACACTTCGGCTTCGGGAACGTTCCCGTTGCCGTGCAGGATGTTCAGTGCCGCGAGTCGCGCCTGGACCAGTGCGGCCCGGTTCTTCTTCGTCGGCCACCACATCCCGTGGCTGGAGACGGCGTCGAACATGAACGTGTACGCCATCTCGCTCTTCAGGCCGTACTGCTGGCAGAACTCGCGCCCGCGGTCGAGCAGCGTGCGCACGTAACGCACCTGGATGGCCTGGAACGCGGAGTCTTCCGAGAGTTTCCTGAAGTAGGTGACCCACGGCTCTTTGACCGACCACCTGGGCTTTCCCTTCACCACGGTCGACGTGTTCATCTCGTCGATGGCGAAGCGGAGCTGCGCCTTCGTCGCCGCGTTTCCCTTCGGCGTGATGACGGCGAGGAACGACGCGGCGTCGGATCCGAAGATCGCGTTCCAGCGCGCGGGCTGCTCGCTCGCGAAATCGCGCAGGAGCGGCTGCAGGCTTCCGCTGCCGATGTTCCAGTTCACCAGTCCGAATGAAATGCCGTAGCCGTCGAAGTTTCCGGACAGGCCGTAGAAGCCGCCTCGTTTTCCGGTCTCGAACGTGCTCGTGATCTGCACGGCCTTCAGCTGCGCCGGAGTGAGACCGCTCGATTCGAGCACTTCTTCTTCCGCGAACGAGTCCTCCTCCTCTCCGGACATTTCGACGTCTTCGAACTCTTCGAGCTCGCCGCTCTCGTCGTCGTTCTCTTCTTCTTCCTCCGCAAACGCGCCGAACGATTCCGCTGAAGGCCCGTTGTCCTCCGGCATTTCTTCTTCCGCGAATTCGAGATCGTCTTCTTCTGCTTCTACCTCCTCGTACTCGTACAGCTCGGAGTCTTCGGTGTCGCCGGCGTAGAGCTCTTCGTCGACGTACGCGAGCTCTTCGCCCGGCTCCGGCGCGACCCTTTCCGACAGCGACGAGAGAAGCTCGGGCAGGTAGCGTCCCGGAATCGCGCAATGGCCGGTTTTTCCCATCGGCACCGGGATGATGGTCATCCGTCCGCCGCTCTTTGTCGCACTGGCGCGGAAGCGGCTGCCGTGAACGCCGGTCGGGAGCGTCTCGTTTTTCTGCTTCTTTTCCGACCACCACGTGCCGAAGCGATAGATGACCGTCATGCGCAGATCGCTCCGCGAGGCGAGCCATTTCATCCAGTTCTCGACGGGCGAGGTGTACGTGGTGTCGAGCGCCCAGATGTGCGAGAGCTTCCCGAGTGCGCCGCTCTGCATTTCCGGATCGGTGTGCAGGCTCGCCATCGCGTCGAAAACGCCGAAGGCGCGCGAATGGCCGGCGATGATGAGCCGTGAGATCGATGATGGCGATCCCGCCTTCTCCAGCGCCTCGGCGAGCACGCCGTTCATGTTTTTCGGCTGGGCGAGCTTGTGCCACTTGTAGCCGAATGAGAGTTTGTTCCGGGCCATCTGCTCCCAGTCGAGGAACGGGACGACGAGCACGACCGGACGTCCCGAGGCTTCGACCAGCTGGCCGAGACGGAACGGCTTCTCGGTGATGAACGTGACCGGGCGGTTCTTCAGCACGGGCCCGCAGACGTCGAGGCCGTGCGCGAAGAGGAGCACCTCGACCTGGCGCGCGCGCCGCGCGGCTTCGGTCACGTACACCGCGACGCGCATCTTCAACGTCTGCGAGTCGAACGCGATCACGCCGTCGGACGGTGCCGAGTCTTCCGCTTCCTCGAGCGGCGCGAAGTTCTGCTCGAGCTCCGCCGCGAGGAAGGGACTCTCGATGCCGCGCACCTCGTAGCGCGGCTCGAGCTCCTCCGCGGCCAGCACATCGCTTTCGAGAAACGGGGACTCGTCGACGAACGACTCGAATCTGGACATCGGTGTTCTTCCTATGTCATTCAGACCGTGACCATCGATGTCGTCGACACCTTGCGCGCCTTCACGTCGTGCCCGGTGATCGCCGTCCAGTGCGTGATGATCGTGCGCAGATCCGCTTCCGGACCGCCGCCCGCCACGCGGGTGTAGAGCGCCGGCGCGTTGGCCGCGTTGGTGTAGGTACCGGTCTCGATCTGGATGAGGAACCGGGAGAGCGGATCGGCGATGTCGAAGAAGTTCTTCGCCAGGCCGTGCGCAGGAAGCGCGACGCGCTCCGCGATCTTGAACAGGCGCTGCTCGACGCCGTTCGCCTCCGCGCGCAACGAGTGCACGATCGGCGAGTCGTATTCGAGCGCGAGGTGGAACCACGACATCGTCGCCACGGCGTCGAACTCTTCACGCGAGAGGTTGCCGTTCTGTCGGCGCGAGCGGAGCATTCCGTAGAGCTTCTCGGCGAGCTCGGAGATCTTCGAGTCGTCGGTCGGGTTGGAGCTGCTCGTCGCCGTGACGTAGGTCATGCCGATCCACACCTCGCGCAGCAGCTCCTCCAGCGTCGACACGAACTCGGTGTTCGCCGCCTCGGCACGCACGTACGGATACGGCTTGCCGTCGTCGGCGCCGTGATTGAGATCCATGCTGAACATGCGCTGGTACGCGTTGCGGCGGATGGCGCGCAGGTCGGGCCGGATGTGGCTGGCCAGGTTGTTGATGCGGAACGGCGCGGTGTCGTCGTAGAACAATTCTTCCGTCGTGCGAAGCCACGCCACCGCGTCCGGCAACGGCGTGCCGAGCTTTTCGCCGTGCACCAGCTCGTGTACCACGCGTCTGAAGATCTCGTACACGCGCGTGTTCTCGATCATGAACGCGTAGATGAGGTGATCCCAGCGGAAGAAGATGTTCGTCGTGGGCGGCGACACTCTTGTGATCGGCTGGACGTCCGACCGCGTCGGCAAGGAGAACTCCAGGCCGTCGAGGATGCTGCGATTGGCGGGACTACCGAGCTCGCTGGCCGGCGGATTGAGAACGAAACGATGGTTCCACACCGTCTCCAGCGCCATCGCGATCTCGAACGGATGCCGGCTCAGAAGATCGGTGGCCACCCTTTCTTTGTCCGCCTGCGTGGGAGATGCCGGGAGCTTTTGGAACGCAAGTTGTCGAAACATGTTTTTCCTCCGCTACGCCTGTGACGAAGTGATCGCCGGCTCAAAAATCGTGCGCAAGCTCAGCGCGATCGCGTTGTACTCGGCCACGGCGTGATTCGCCGATGGGTCGAGCGGCCGCGGCTCGACGGTCGTGGTGATGGTGGCTCGCGCGGCGATGGCTTCCACCGCTGCCGTGAGACGCTCGAACTGCTGATCGGACGGCATGATCGCCGCCTTTTCTTTTTCCGTTGCCATGGACGTTCTCCTTCTCGAAGTGAAATGTCAGGCCGCCTGCAGCGAGCCTCCCAGACGAAGCATCGATTCTTCCTGCGCCTTCAGCGTCTCCGCCGCCGCCGCGGGCGAGACCGCGATGCGCCAGCCGGTGAGCGCGAGCAGACGAATGCACTCTTCCCACACCCAGTGCATCGAGGTGTACAGCGACGGGCCGAGGCGCGTCTCCATGGCCTGCAATTCCGCGGGACTGACGCGCTCCGGTTGAATGAGCGCGCGCAACGAACGGCCGCGAAATGCGCGCTGCGGCGTGTCGTGGACGAGCTTCACGATGCGCGGCAGCAGCGGCACCGATTCTTCGAGCAGGCGCTGCGTGCGCGCGTTCGAACCGGCCGGCGGATACGACGCCGTCCACGACGCGGCCAGCGCGTCCCACGGGCCGTCGCCATAAAAATAGCGGCAGGTCTCGGTGCCGAGGAGCACGCGCAGGTAGCAGATGGGATGCGGATCGCCGGGCGTGTGGCGGAAGACCATGCTCCCTTCGCCGGCGAGCACGTCGTGCAGCGCGGCCACGCTCGCGTATCCGGTGTGGACGAACGCGAACGCATCGGCCGCGATCTCGGAAGACCACGCGTTCCACGCGTCCGCCACGCCGTCGGAGGCGTCCGCCAGCCCGTGCTCGAGGGTCTCCGCGAGCTCGCGATTCCAGTCGACGATGTGCGCGAACTGATGACCCGCTTCGTGCAGCAGCGCCGTGGGGCGCAGCAGGTTGTGCCGCACGATTTTGATCGCCGCCGCGGGACTCTCTTTGCCGCCGTCCCACAAACGGAGACCCGCTTTCAGGATCGATGCGCCGAGGCCTTTGTCGACGTAGGAGAGGACGACGGGCGCGGAGAAGCCGAGTTGATCGAGCGCCAGGGCCATGCTGCGGTGCGCGAGGATGTCGCACGCGCGAAGCAGGCCGGCCATGTGCGGACTGGTTCGCGTGTTGATGGCGTCCGCGTAGAAATCGAGCGTCGTTTCGGCGCGGATGAATTTGCGGCGGAACGCGAGGAGGCGCTGCCGCAGCTCGCGCAGCGCCGTCGCGCTCTCCGCCGATTTCAGCATTGCCGTAAGGATGTCACCCTCGGCGCGCAATCGCGCGATGACGCCTTCGAGGTGCTGGCGCAGCGACAGCCCGAGGTATCGCTCGAGTCGGCTCCAGGCCTCGGCGGAGGCGAGATCGTCCGGGTCGAGCCGAGCCGCGGCCGCGACCCAGTGACTGACCTGACGCGCGAGCTGCGGACGCAGCGCCTGCAGGGGGTCAATCACACTTGTACCCCGGCTCCACGTCGATGCGCACGTCCGGCTTCGTGCCGCTAAGAATCGCGTCGGCCAGACCGGCGGCGAGTCCATTCGGCTGAAGCGCTTTGAAGAACTGTTGCAGACCGGCGGCGCGGGCGATGGTGAAGCGGATGGTGATGCCGTCCGCCGCGTCGTCGCTGGCCGCGACGATGCGCTGCGCCTGCGTCTTCGCGAACTCCGCGAACGACGTGACGAGCGCCGCGGAGAGCCGGGCCACAATCGCCGCGATCGCGACCGGGGGGAGGCGGCGCATCGCCGCGCCCGACGTCACGGCGGAGTGAACCAGACGCAGACGTCCCGGCCGTTCGCCGCGCAGCACGAGCGCGAGGCGCGGCGCGAGGTACTTCTGAAACCCGACGGCGAGACTTCCGGAATGCGATTGCTTCCGCAGCCGCAACACCAGTCGCTGCGCTTTCACTTCGCTGAGGAACACGCATACGCGGATCTCGTCGCGCGTGCTGTCGAAGATGACGCGCACGCCGCCGAGCCGCCGCGGATGAGGCTTCCCATCGGCTCCCGGCACGGAGAGGATGCGTTTGCCGGGAATGGCCAGCGAATACAGACGCGCGCCCACGCCGATGCTGCGTTTGAGCTGCGGCATCAGCGCGCGTCCCATGCGCGGCTCGCCGAGGAGCAGCCCGGCGGCCTGCTTCGTCAACGGATGGAGTTGCGCGACGCTCATCGTCTCCGACTCTTCGCGCGCGATGTCCGGCAGCATCGTGCCGGGCAGAGTCTCGTACAGATGCACCTCGGCCTCGACCTCGGCGCCTTCCTCGATCCCGAGCTGGTCGTGGAGATAGTCCGCCAGCGGACCTTCGAACGACTCGATCTCCTCGGCCATGTGCGGAGTGATGCGCACCCGGAACGTCCGCGCGCATTTCTTGTAACGCTTGCGCCGGCGCAGCGGGAGCATCACCCACGCCGTGCGGCTCGATGATTCGAGCAGGTCGGGGCGATCGCGATACACCGTCGCGGACAACACCGGCGGGAGATTCGCGGCCGCGGCCTGTTCGAACGCCTCCAGCGCGAATCCTTCCAGCAGTTCCTGATTGTCGAGAACGTAGTCCGGCAACGCGGAGATGCGCCGCGCTGCTTCTTCCACCGTGGCGGCGACGGACGACGCGGCAACGCGCTGCTCGTCCTGCGATGACATTTCCAGCGTCAGCAACTTCAAGCCGGCGTCGACGATCGCGCGCGACAGCGCGGGCGCGGCCTCCGGACCGATCAGTTTGGTGATCACTTTCGCCAGCAGGTTGGCCAGGAACCCGACGACGCGCGGCCGTCCGATGAGGCGAACGCCCAGCCGCAGCGCGGGAAGGACGGCGGGAAGGAAATTCTGAATGTGCGGCGCGGGATCTTCGCCTTCGCCGAGGTTCTGCAACTCGTCGATGAAACGCTCGCGGGCCTGATCGAGATCGGAGTAGACCGGAACGGTCGCCTGCCTTTCGTCGTCACGTGCGCGCGCGACTTCGAGCTCCATCTCCACTTCGTCCGAGGCAAGGAAGAGATTCGCGAACTGCTGATCGAGCTCCTGCTGGACGTCGCTCACGTCGGGTTGTACCGGAGCCTGCACCGCACCCGCGTCCGCGGCCGGCGCGGCATCGGACGCGGGAGTGGCGGCCGACGCGTCGCCCGCCGCGGCGTCGCTGCCTTCCGGCGCGGCGGTGCCGAAGATGCGTGCCGCGAGTTGCTGAGCCGCGGGACGGACGGCCTCCGGAAGTCTGCCGATCGCCAGCTGCAGGACTTTCTCCAGCATCGGCTTGACCAGCGCCTTGATCTTGTTCAGCACCGGTCCGAGACCGATCTTCGTCGCGAACTTGATCCCTTTCTTCACCAGGCCCGAGGCCTTCTTCACCACGTTCGAGAGCTTCTTCTTCCACTTGTCGAGGAACTCTTCGAATTCGGGATCGAGCGCGCTGGAAGGGGAGTAGCGCTCGGCGAATCCATCGACTTCGCCTTCGCTCAAAGAGCCGAGGTCGCGCGATCCGAACTCGCGCTCGAACGCGCTCACCGTCGCTTCCGCCTCGCTCACCAGCTGGCGGAAATGCTGGCGGAGCACGCGATCGTCGTCGGCACCACTCGAGACCATGTGCTCTTCGTGGATTCCGCGCGCGCCGACCACCAGCTCGTACAACGCCTCGTCGAATTCCTCGTCGTACAGGTCCTGCACGAACGACGCGTAGGCCTCGCGTTCGGGATCGGTGTACTCGCTCTGTCCGTCGAGCTCGTAAACGGAAATGAACGGCGAGCCGATGGCGCGCGGCGGAGTCTCGGCGGCGAAGGAATCGGTCTCTTCGCTGACGAAGCTCGGCATCTCGAGAAATGGAGTGGCGACGTTACCTTGAGCCATCACGAACCTCCGGTTTCATTGTCGATTTCGCGGATCGGGCCGCAGGTCCGCTCGTAGGCGGCGAGAGAGTCGGTGAGCAGCCGGGAGAGCGCCTTGGCGTACGCGGGCCCGGTGATGATGCGCGTGTAGAGGACCTCGCGCGCGCCGTCCTCGTAGGCCTGGCCGAAGTCGAGGATGAACTCGAAGGAGTTGAACCCGACTTTGAAATAGTTGCTGTAGCGCCCTTCCCGATCGTCATCGCGTCTCCGCATACCGGGTTGCTTCATTGCAAGGCGGCAGGCCAGGTCCGCGTAGAGAGAAGAGCGCGCGGAGTGTCACAGGCGATGGGACAGCGCGTTCTCATGCCCGGTGTCACACGAGGTGTCACATCAGCGGTCGCCTTGTGACATCTGGTACTTGGCGAGCTTGCGGTAGAGCGTCATGCGCGACCATTCGAGCTTCTCCGCCGCCTTGCTCTTGTTCCAGTTCGTGGCGGCGAGCGCGGAGAGGATGCGTTCCTGTTCATCGGGCGGAACCTCGCGTTCGCCCATGCGCGCGCGAAGCCATTCCGGAAGATCCATCCACGTGATGCACGCGGCGGGACGCGCACCGAACGCGCTTTCGATCACGTTGCGCAGCTCGCGCACGTTGCCCGGCCAGTCGTAGGTGATGAGGCGATCCATCGCCTCGGGCTCGAGCTCGCGTACGCCGCCGCGAAAGGTGCGATTGAATTCGCGAACGTAGTGACGGACGAGGAGCGGGATGTCGGATCGCCGCTCACGCAACGGGGCGATGTGGACGCGCGCGACGTTGAGCCGGAAGTAGAGGTCTTTCCGGAAGGCGTCATTCATCGCGAGGTCGTCGAGATCGCGGTTGGTCGCGGCGATGACGCGTACGTCGAGTCGAACGGGACGGCGGCCGCCGAGACGATGGACTTCGCGCGATTCGATGGCCCGGAGGATCTTCGCCTGGGCGTGAGGGCTCATGTCGCCGATCTCGTCGAGGAAGATCGTGCCGCCTGCCGCCTGCTCGACTTTTCCCGGCATCGCGCTGACCGCACCCGTGAACGCGCCGCGCTCGTAGCCGAACAGCTCACTTTCGAGCAGCGTGTCGGGGATGGCCGCGCAATTGACGCAGACCATCGGCTGCTTCGCGCGTGCGCTGTTGCGATGGATCAGCTCCGCGACGAGCTCTTTGCCGGTGCCGGTCTCGCCGGTGATGAGGACGTTGCTGTCGGTCGCGGCGGCGCGACGAATGGCGGTACGCACGCCATGCGCGGGAGCGCTCATGCCGACCAGACGTGCGCCGCCTTCGAGCTCCTGCTCGCGAACCACCGGCCTGGCGGCGTGGCGCTCGATGGCGCCCGCGACCTCCCGTTCGGCTGCTTCGCTGACCAGCACCAGATCCGCGTCGCGCTGATGAATCCTCTCGACCACTTCGTCCGCGGACCCCGCCTCCGCGATTTCCCACCCCAGCTGGAGCAAAGCCCGACCGACGTACCCAAGTCGCCCGGAGGCGTCGAACAGCACAGCTCGATACGGCATCGTGTAACGGGATAGTGAGGGAAGGATGGAAATCGTTACAAGCGGACGGAAACGGACGTCTACGCCGCCTTCGACGACACCCGCACCGCCGGCGTGAACATCACGAACAGCGCCGCGAGCACGGCGATCGCCGCGCCGGTGGAGAACGCGGCCGCGTGCGACACGCGCTCGTAGATCGCGCCGAAAAGCAGCGTCCCGGCGAGGACGAAGATGCCGGTGGCGAGGTAGTAGAGGCCGAAGCTCTTTCCGCGCACCTCCGCCGGCACGAGGGTGCTGATCCACGCCCGCTCCGCGCCCTCGGTCAGCGTGAACGGAATCGCATAAAGAATGAAAAGGACGAAGAACGCGCGCATGGAGCGCGCGATCGGGAAGGCGAAGTAGATCGCGGCGTACGTGAGCCAGCCGATGACGAGCAGGGTGCGGCGATCCATCCGATCGGAGAGTGAACCGGCGCGCGTGGAGAAGAGCGCCTTGATCACGTGATGCGCCGCCCACAGCAGCGGAAGCATCGCCGTCGTCACGCCGCCGGCGTTTGCCTGCAGCAGCAGGAACGCGTCGCTGGAGTTCGCGAGGGAGAAGAGCGAGATCGCGCCGAGGGCGGCCCAGAATTTTCCGGGGAGGGGAGTGGAGGAGGTCGTGGTCGTCGATGGCCTCGGCGCGCGCTCCGGCTCGCGCAGGACCGTCACGAGCAGGATCACCGCGATCACTCCCGGGATCACTGCGATGTAGAACACCGTCCGCATCTGCAGGTGAAAGCCCTGCAGCAGCGCCATCGCCATCAGCGGGCCGACGATCGCGCCGGTGTGATCGAGCGCGCGATGAAATCCATACGCCTTGCCGCGCTGCTCGATCGGCGTGACGTCGGAGATCAGCGCGTCGCGCGGCGCGGAGCGGATCCCTTTTCCCGTCCGGTCGATCAGCCGCGCGAGCAGCACCCACGGCCAGGCCACAGCCGCCGCGATCAATGCGCGCGATCCCGCGGCGAGCGCGTAACCGGTGCTGATCAACGGACGGCGGCGCGCCAGGCGGTCGGACCACGATCCGGCGAAGTACTTCAGGATCGACGCGACGGCGTCTGCCAGTCCTTCGATCATGCCGACGTCGAACGGCGTCGCGCCGAGGGTCAGGGTCAGGAAGACCGGGAGGATCGGATAGATCATCTCGCTCGCCGAATCATTCAGAAGTGAAACGAATCCGAGCAGGATGACTTGAGGTTTGAGCTTCTGCCGGTCCACCTGTCGCAGCATAACGATGAACGATGAACGATGAACGATGAACTTGGGGGTGTGTTCATCGTTCCGCGTTCATCGTTCATCGTTCAGATAGAATCCCGCGCGATTTTCACGAAGGGAGTCACGAAATGGCAATCAAGAAGGTGGGCGTCCTCGGCTGCGGTCTGATGGGATCGGGGATCGCCCAGGTCGCCGCGCAGGCGGGATACGAGACCGTCGTCCGCGAGGTGGAGCAGAAGTACCTCGACAAGGGACTCGGCGGGATCCAGAAGTCGCTCGGCAAGTTCGTCGAAAAAGGAAAGATGCAGCAGGCGGATATGGACGCCTGCGTGGCCCGGCTCAAGGGAACGACCAGTCTGCAGGACCTCGCCGACTGCGACATCGTCATCGAAGCGATCATCGAGAACGCGGAGCTGAAGAAAGAGACCTACGCGGAGCTCGACCGGATCGTGAAGAAGGAAGCGCTGTTCGCTTCCAACACGTCTTCGCTCACGATCACGGAGCTCTCCATGGCCACGGCGCGGCCGAAGCAGTTCGTCGGCCTGCACTTTTTCAATCCGGTGCCGCTGATGAAGCTCGTGGAAGTGGTGCGGACGATTCTGACCAGCGATGAATCGTTCGACGCGGCGTTCGCGTTCGCCAAGTCGCTCGGCAAGGAAGCGGTGTCGTGCCGCGACAACTCCGGCTTCATCGTCAACCGCCTGCTGGTGCCGTACATCCTCGACGCCATTCGCGCCTACGAGGAGGGCGTCGGCTCGATCGAGGACATCGACAAGGCGATGGTCCTCGGCTGCAACTATCCGATGGGGCCGTTCACGCTCCTCGATTACGTCGGCCTCGACACGACGTACTACATCAGTCACGTGATGTACGACGAGTACCGCGAGAAGCGCTTCGCGTCGCCCGCGCTGCTGCGCAAGATGGTGCTGGCGGGACGCTACGGCCGCAAGAGCGGCGCGGGCTTTTACGATTACGCCGGCGAGAAGCCGGTTCCGTTCGATCAGGCGAGATAAGTCATGGAAAACGTACGAATCGAAATTTCCGATGGCGTCGCCATCATCACCATCGACCGCCCGAAGGTGCTCAATGCGCTCAACGCGCAGACGGTCGGCGAGATCGGCGAGGCGTTCGAGCAGGTGCGCAATGACGACGCGGTGAAAGCGGTGATCCTCACCGGCGGCGGCGAGAAGGCGTTCGTCGCCGGCGCCGACATCGCCGAGCTGGCGAAGATGACGCCGATCACGGGCAAGGCGACGGCGGAGCGCGGGCAGCGGATCTTCGCCAACATCGAGCGCTTCCCCAAGCCGGTCATCGCCGCGATCAACGGCTTCGCCCTCGGCGGTGGCTGCGAGCTCGCGCTGGCCTGCCACATCCGCATCGCCTCCGAGCGCGCGCAGATCGGTCTCCCCGAGGTGACGCTCGGCATCATCCCCGGCTACGGCGGCACGCAGCGGATGGCGCGACTCCTCGGCAAAGGGAAAGCGCTCGAGCTGATCCTCACCGGCGATCGCGTCCCCGCCGCGGAAGCGGAGCGCATCGGCCTGGTGAACAAGGTCGTGGCACCCGAGGAGCTGATGAACACGGCGATGGAGCTGGCGAAGAAGATCGCGTCGCGCGGACCTCTCGCCGTCCGCGCCGCCATCGAGGCGGTGATGAGCGGCAGCGAGATGCCGATCGAGGAAGGCTTCTTCCTCGAAGCGACGCTCTTCGGTCTCCTCGCCTCGACGGACGACATGAAGGAAGGGATGGGCGCCTTCCTCGAAAAGAGGGCGGCGAATTTCAGCGGGCGCTAATCCCCTCAGCGCGCCACCTCCCGCGCCCGGGTCCCTCGACTACGCTCGGGATGACGATGCGGCTTGGAAATAGTGGTATGCCCGGTGGAAACAGAGGGGGCGATAGCGCGTTATAGTCACGACGTCATGGACGAGAACCTCGAGAACCTGATTTACGACTGGAACGTAGCCGGCGAGAAGCCGGCGCGTCCTTCGTCCAGGAAGGTCGATTTCGACGACGAGACGCTGCGCGATGGGCTGCAGTCGCCGTCGGTCACCGATCCGTCCATCGACGAGAAGATCCGCATCCTTCATTACATGCACGCCATCGGCGTCGACAACGCCGACATCGGCCTGCCGGGCGCCGGACCGCACGTGCAGAAGACGGTCGAGCGGCTGGCGCGCGAGATCGTCGACAACAAGCTGACGGTCTATCCGAGCGCCGCGGGACGGACGCACGAGAACGACGTCCGGCCGATCATCGACATCTCGCAGCGGGTCGGCATCGCCATCGAGGCCGACCTCTTCATCGGCTCGTCTCCCATCCGCCAGTTCGCGGAGGAGTGGGAGCTCGACTGGATCGTCAAGCAGTCGGCGCACGCGGTCCGCTTCGCCACCGAGAACGGCATCCCGGTCATGTACGTGACCGAGGACACGACGCGGGCGAAGCCGGAAGACATCGAGAAGCTCTACACCGCGGCGATCGACGCGGGAGCGAAACGGATCTGCGTCTCCGACACCGTCGGTCATGCCACGCCGTGGGGAGCGCGCAACGTGATCCGCTTCGTGGTCGCGCTGCGCGACCGGCTGAATCCCGAAGTGAAAGTCGACTGGCACGGCCACAGCGACCGCGGCCTCGGCGTGATCAACTCCATCGCCGCGCTGGAGGCGGGGGCCGATCGCGTACATGGGTCGGCCGCAGGCATTGGCGAGCGCGTCGGCAACACGCCGATCGACATCCTGATGGTCAACCTCAAGCTGATGGGATGGATTGACAACGATCTGACACAACTCGGCGAGTACGTGAAGTTCGTCTCGCACGCCGTTCGCATCCCGCTGCCCGATCAGTATCCGGTGTTCGGCCGCGACGCGTTCCGCACCGGTACCGGCGTTCACGCCGCGGCGATCATCAAGGCCAGGCAGAAAAAAGGAAGTGAATGGCTTGCCGATCGCGTTTACTCGGGCGTTCCGGCAGGCATGTTCGGCCTGCAACAGATCATTGAAGTCGGTCCGATGTGCGGTCTGTCCAACGTCATTTACTGGCTGGCCACACATGGATATCCGCAGGAGGAGCCGCTGGCAAAGGAGCTCTTCCAGCTCGCCAAAAACACGAATCGAGTACTCACCGATGAAGAGCTGCACGCCTGTGCCCACCGCTGGGCCGAGTCGCAGCAGGTTGCCCGAGTGGCGGAACGGTAGACGCTGAGGTCTCAAAAACCTTTGACCGCAAGGTCGTGCCGGTTCGAGTCCGGCCTCGGGCACCATCACAGCAGCCGTCGCTTCACAAAACGTCGACTCACGGAGATCCGTAGAATGTTCAGGATGCGATCGCTCTCTCTGCTTCTCGCCACGCTCCTCATCACCACCGCCGCCGTCGCCCAGGAGCAATCGGGCGCCGAGATTTTCTTCAACGAGCATGCGGGAGCGCGCTTCATCGGCGCGCGGCATTTCATCCTCGCGCCGCAGCATGTGCTGAGCGACGCGGAGCGGGCCGCGCTGAAGGCCGACGGCATCGCCGTCGTCCGTCCGATGTCCAACGGCAAGTACCTGGTGCGCGTCGCGAATGACGCGGTGACCGAGGGGCACGACCTGCAGGTCCGCTCGCTCGAGCCGATCACGGCCGATCGCAAGCTCGCTCCGAGCGCCGTGCACGCCGCGGTCTCCGGACGCTCGTATGCGCGTGTGAACGTGGTTTTCAACGACGAGGTGACGCTCGACGAAGCGCGCGCCGCGATCCTGGCCGTGGGCGGCGAGCTGGAACGGCCGTTCGCCACCCGCTTCGATCTCCCGCGCAATCTGCGCGCGCGTGTGCCGGCGACGGAAGTGAAGCAGCTCGCGGCCGACGAACGCGTCTTCACCATTCACGGCCCGGCGCCGCGCATCGCGAATGACAACCTGGCCGCCGCTCAGACCGCGCGCGTCGACATCGTGCAGGCCGCGCCGTACAACCTCAACGGCAGCGGTGTGGTGCTTTCGTACTTCGAGCTTTCAGCCGCCGATTCGACGCATCAGGAGTTCCAGGGCCGCCTGACGACGCATTTCCCCGCCAACGCCAGCACGGGCGACCGCGTACACGCCACCCACACCGGCGGCACGATGATCGCCGCGGGCATCAATCCGCAGGCGAAGGGAATGGCGCCGGCCGCGACGCTGCACGGCTATGACGCGTGCGACGATTGCGACTGGCTCGGAGACAAGGACACCCAGCTTCCGATCGTCGGTTCGATCGCCGACAACAACTCGTGGGGATACATCCTCGGCTGGTGCGACGAAGGCAAAGGTTGCAGCGGCTTCGTCTGGACCGGCAACGACGAGTACATCGGCGGGTATGACTCGACCGACGCGGCGATCGACGAGATCGCCCGCACCGGCTCGACGCTCATGGTCCATTCCGCCGGCAACGACGGCACCAACTTCGGTCCCGGCACCGCGCCGTTCCAGCACAGCCACAACGACGAGGCGGGAAACCTGATCACGGGGCAGACGTTCTGCTACTCCTCGGACGGCACCGGCGCCGACTGCCCCGCGCCGCCGATCTGTTCGGCCGGTCCCTCGCACTGCGAGATCATCCGCCACCCGATGAACGCGAATATCACCTCGATCGGCCTCACCGCCAGCTCGAAGAACGTCGTCGCCGTGGGGGCCACCGATTCGTCGCGCAACGTCGTCGGCTTCAGCTCGCGCGGGCCGACGCGCGACGGCCGCGTGAAGCCGGACATCACGGCGAAGGGCTTCAACACCTTGTCCACGTTCCCGAACAACCAGTACGGCCGGGAGAACGGCACGTCGATGGCGGCGCCGGTGGTGACCGGAATCGCCGCGCTGCTGACGCAGCAGTGGAAGCAGACATTCAACAACGCCCTGCCGACGCAGGCGCAGCTGAAGGCGCTGCTGATCGCGGGCGCGGCGGACAGAGGAAACGTCGGCCCTGACTACGACAACGGCTTCGGCGCGGTCGACGCGAAGAACTCGGTCGATCTGATCCTCGCCGACGGCGGCGCCGGCCGGCGCGTCGTGACGAATTCGGTGGCCCAGGGCGGCCAGGTCGATTTCCCGCTGACCCTTTCGTCGGCCGGCGATCTCCGCGTCGTGATCGTCTGGACGGACCCCGAAGTCCTGCACCTCGGCGACAGCCTCGCGGACGCCGCGCTGATGAACGATCTCGATCTCGTGGTCAAAGACGCGGGCAACGTCCAGACGCTGCCGTACGTCCTCGACAAGAACAATCCGGGCGCCGCCGCGACGCGCGGCGTGAACACGGTCGACAACGTCGAAGAGGTCGAGATCAAGGGAGCCGCGGCGGGGACGTATCACCTCCTGGTGACCGGTTCGCGCGTGATCTCGCACTCGCCGCAGAGCTTCGTGCTCGTCTCCACCGCCGGCACGCTCGGCAGCGCGCCGCCGCCGTGCACCGACGCCACCGAGCCGAACGAGACCGCGGCGCAGGCCTTCGGCATCGGATCGGGACAGAGCGTCGGCGCGCGCCTCTGCTCCGCCACCGACGTCGACTTCTTCAAGATCCACCTCGACAAGGCCGGCGTGGTGACGTTCACGCTGAATTCGGCCGACACGGCGCTGCACACCGTGCTGACCGGCACCGGCATCGGCGCGATCACCACCGATCTCGCGTCGGGCGGCCCGGCGGCGGTGAGCCAGGCGCTCAATCCGGGCGACTACTTCCTGCAGGTGACTGCGAACGGCGCGCTCGGAGCGACCGGCAGCTACACGGTCTCGGCGACCTTCCCCACGGTTGCGCTGGGACGCGCGCGGGTGGCGCGGCACTAAAATGCCGCGCGCATGACTTACAAGACACTGCTGATCGACGAGGGTGACGGAGTTCTCACCGTCACCCTCAACCGTCCCGAAGTCCACAACGCGTTCAACGATGAGCTGATCCACGAGGCCATCGATCTCTTCCAGAACATCGGCTCGCGCGACGCCCGCGCGGTCGTGCTGCGCGGCACCGGAGCGAATTTCTGCGCCGGCGCGGACCTGAACTGGATGTCGAAGATGGTTTCGTACACGCGGGACCAGAACATCCACGACTCGTCGCTGCTGGCGAAGATGTTCGCGCTGATGAACGAATGCCCGATCCCGCTGATCGGCGCGATTCAGGGAGCCGCGATCGGCGGCGGCGTCGGCCTGGTCGCGGTGTGCGACATCGTGATCGCCGCGCGGGACACGAAGTTCGGACTTTCCGAGGTCAAGCTCGGAATCCTGCCGGCGGTGATCTCGCCGTACGTGATCGCGAAGATCGGAACGACCCACGCGCGGGCGCTCTTCCTCACCGGCGAGCGTTTCGACGCGGAGCGCGCGCTGCGGATCGGCCTGGTGCACCGGCTGGTCGATGACGTCGACGCCGCTGTGGCCGAGACCGTGAAGCTGCTGAAGACCTCGGGCCCCGAGGCCGTGCGCGAGTGCAAGAAGCTGATCGCATTCGTGGCGGGCAACGAACAGGCGGAGTCGATTCCGTACACCATCGAGGCCATCGCCACGCGGCGCGTGTCGGAAGAAGGGCAGCAGGGGATGCAGGCGTTTTTGAAGAAGGAGAAGGCGCCGTGGGCGAAGTGATCAACAAACTCATCGTCCCCAACCGCGGCGAGATCGCGGTGCGCATCGCCCGCGCCTGCCGCGAGATGGGGATCGCCTCGGTCCTGGCGTACTCCGAATCGGACGACGTCCGCTTCGTCCGCCGCTTTTTCGATGAGACGGTTTCGCTCGGCGGGGGGGACGCGCGTGAGACGTATCTCGACATCGGCAAGGTCATCGACGCGGCGCGGAAGAGCGGCGCAGACGCGCTTCATCCCGGCTACGGATTTCTCTCCGAGCGTGCGGAGCTGTCCGCCGCCTGCGCCGAGGCCGGGATCATCTTCGTCGGACCGAAGGCCGATTCGATCGCGGCGATGGGATCGAAGGCCGAGTCGCGACACCTGATGCAGCGCCTCGGCGTCCCCGTCGTTCCGGGCTACGACGGCGAAGACCAGAACGTCAACACGTTGACGACCGAGGCGGAGAAGGTTGGATTTCCGCTGCTGGTGAAGGCGAGCGCGGGCGGGGGCGGGAAGGGGATGAAGATCGTTCGTTCCGCGGGTGAGCTCCACGCGGCGATCGAGTCGGCGCAGCGCGAAGCGTCGAAGGCGTTCGGCGACGCGCGGCTCCTGCTCGAGCGCTACATCGAGGAGCCGCGGCACGTCGAGTTCCAGATCTTCGGCGACGGCCGCGGCAACGTGCTTCATCTCTTCGAGCGCGACTGCTCGATCCAGCGCCGGCATCAGAAGGTGGTCGAGGAGTCGCCCGCGCCGCGTTACTCCGATGAGCTGCGGCAGCGGATGGCCGCGGCGGCGATCGCCGCCGCCCGCGGCGTCGACTATCGCAACGCCGGCACGGTCGAGTTCATCGTCACGCCCGACGGCGAGTTCTATTTCCTGGAGATGAACACGCGCCTGCAGGTCGAGCATCCGGTGACGGAGCAGGTCCTCGGCGTCGACCTCGTCCGCGCCCAGATCGAGGTCGCCTCCGGCGCGCCGATGCCGTGGACGCAGGAGCAGTTGCGGCAGCGCGGACATGCGATCGAAGTGCGCGTTTACGCCGAGGATCCGGACGACCGCTTCCTGCCGCAGTCGGGAACGATCGCGTTCTACGCGGAGCCGGCGGGGCCGGGCGTGCGCGTCGACGGCGGAGTGATGCAGGGGAGTGAGATCGGGGTGAAGTTCGATCCGATGCTGGCGAAGCTGATCTGCTTCGCCGAGGATCGCGAGCACTGCGTCGATCGCCTCGATCGCGCGCTGCGCGATTACGTGATCCTCGGCACGAAGACGAATGTCTCGTGGCTGCGGCGCGTGGTGACGCACCCGGCGTTTCGCGAGGGGCTGGTCTCGACGCGATTCCTGGAGGAGCATCCGATGACGCACGCGATGCCGGACGTAGTGCCGGCGCTGGCCGCGGCACTCGCGTCGTCGAAGCACGAGACGGAGCTCGTGGTCAGCGGCGAGGCGCGGTTGCCGAGCGTGTGGGATTCGCTCGGCGCGTGGGGACGTTAGTCGCGCCGCCCCAACGCCTCGGGTGCGCGCACGCGTCCCGCGATGCCGCAGAGGATCAGCAGCGTCACGACGTACGGCACCGCGAGCAGCAGGTGAAACGGCAGGCCGATGTTCATCGCCTGCAGCGTGTACTGCAGCGCGGCGGCGACGCCGAACAGCGCCGTGCCGACGATCGCGCCGCGCACTTTCCAGCGGCCGAAGATCACGATCGACAGCGCGATGAAGCCGCGGCCGGCGGTCATGTTCTCCGCGAATCCGCTCGACAGCGCGAGCGACAGATACGCGCCCCCCATCCCGATGAGCAGCGCTTCGATCGCCAGCGCCGACCACCGGTACCGCTGCGCGTGCCGCACGGCGTCGGGATTTTCGCCTGACGCGCGAAGCCGCAGTCCGAAGCGCGTCATCCAGAGCAGCAGCGCGAGCGCAATCGGCACGGCGATCCAGGCGAACAGCACGACCGCATACTGCGCGACCTCGCGTACCGGTGAGGCGGAGAAGATCAGGCCGCCCGCGGCTTTGTAGACGAAGCCGGTCAGGCCGAGGGCGAGGAGATTGATCGCCGTGCCGGTGACGATCTGGTCGGCGCGATAGCGGATGGCGAACAGCCCGAAGATCGCCGCGACGAACAGCGCGCCGAGGACGCCGCCGGCGAATCCGGCGAGCACGCTCTTCGTCGCCTGCTGCGCGAGGACCGCGGTCATCGCCGCGGTCAGCATCATTCCTTCGATGCCGAGGTTGATGATGCCGGATCGCTGCACGACGAGCTCACCTTCGACCGCCAGCAGGAGCGGCGTCGACGCGACGATGGCGATCGGCAATGCGTGCAGGATGACGTCAATCACGTGCGCGCCAGCTCCCGAAAAGAATCAGAACCAGGATCACCACCGCCTGGCCGAAGATCGCGACGTTCGACGAGATGTCGGCGGTCCGCTGCAGCTCGCCCGCGCCGGTGGCGAGCGCGCCGAAGAAGATGGCCGAGGCGATGGTGGCCAGGGGATGGAGTTGCGCCAGCAGCGCGACGGCGATGCCGGAGTAGCCGTAGCCGGCGGCGAAGCGCTCGAAGAGTCGATGCGTGACGCCGAGCAGCTCGATGCCTCCGGCGAGACCCGCGAGCGCGCCGCTGATGGCCATCGCGCGCACGAGCTGGCGGTCGACGTCGATGCCGGCCCACTTCGCGGCGCGGGCGTTGAAGCCGGTGGCGCGCAGACGCAGTCCTTCCGCCGTCCGGTAGAGGAGGAACCAGGCGGCGACGCTGGCGGCGACGGCGATGAGAATCCCGGCGTGCACGTCGCCGGCCTGCGGCAGCGCCACGGCGGCGACGTCGGTCTGCGGATATTGCGCGCCGCGCTCCTGCAGCGGTCCGTTCACGCACCAGCCGAGGAGATGGATGGCGGTGAAGTTCAACAGGATCGTCGTCAACACCTCGGGCGCGTTGCGCCAGAGCCGCATGGCCGTCGCGATCGACGCCCACACCGCGCCGGCGAGCATCGCCGCGGCGAGCGAGGCGATCACGCCGTAACGCGACGCGACGATCGCCACGATCGCGCCGACGATGAACTGTCCTTCGCCGCCGATGTTCCAGACGCCGGCGCGAAACGCGAGCGCGACGCTGAGTCCCGTGAGCAGGAGGGGGACCGATTTCAACAGCGTCCCTTCGATGGCGAAGCGCGATCCAACCGAGCCGGTGACGAGAATGTTCAGCAGCTCGACCGGCGAGCGGCCGAAGGCGAGCGCGGAGAGAGAGAGCAGCAGGATGGCCGCGATCGCCGCGGCGACGGCCTTCATCCGACGCCCACCATCTCAAAAGAGGGGAGCGGACGTCTCGTCCGCTCATTTTGGCGTCGGACGTGCGGACGAGACGTACGCACCCCTCGGTTCATGGCAGGCCCGCCATCAGCGCGCCGACTTTTTCTCTCGCCACCGCGGGAGGCATCCGCTCCGACAGCCTGCCGCGATAGATGACCTGGATCTCATCGGCGAGGGCGAAGGCTTCATCGAGATCGGAGGTGATCAGGAGGATCGACGCGCCGGCGTCGGCCGCCGCGCGGAGTTGCGCGTGGACGAAGGCGGTCGCCTCGATGTCGAGTCCGCGCGTCGGCTCGGCGGCGAGGATCCGGCCTGGTTTGCGGGAGAGCTCGCGGGCGAGGATGACTTTCTGTTGGTTACCGCCGGAGAGAGAGCCGGCCTTCTGTTTCGCGCTGGTGGCCTTGATCGAAAAGAGTTTGATGAGCGCGTCGGCGTTCGTCTTCGATCGGAGCGCGAGGTTCTCCGCGATCGACATCTCCGCGATGATGCCGTCGCGCGTGCGGTCCTCGGGGATGAGACCGGCGTCGGGGTGCTCATCGCGGAAACGCTCCGCGAGTTGCGACTGGCCGTTGCCGGCGACGCCGACGATGGCGAGGATGTTTTTTGCCGGTGCGACGGAGGTCGGCAATGGCGCATCGACCATTGCGTTCGCAAGCTCGTCCGCCGTCATCGACTTCGTCTCCAGCACGATCCGGCCGCGGCGCATCACCACGATCCGATCGGCGATGGCGAGCACCTCGGGGAGTTTGTGGCTGATGAAGACGACCGCCGTTCCTTCGCTCGCGACGCGGCGCATGACGGCGAAGAGCTCCTCCGATTCGGCGGGAGTGAGCACCGAGGTCGGCTCGTCGAGGATTAGCACGCGCGGCTTCTTGGCGATCGCCTTGATCAGCTCGAGCTTCGATTTCTCGCCGACCGAGAGCTCTTCCACCCGGCGCGACGGGCCGTGGAGGTCGATGCCGGTCGCGGCGATGATCCGCTCCGCTTCGTCCTCGAGCGTGCGCAGCGACGCGAACGACCACGCGCGTTGCAGCGCGAGGTTCTCGGCGATGGTGAAGTCGGAAACGAGGAGGAAGTGCTGGTGGACGAAGCCGATGGCGTCATCAGCTGTGATTGTGCCGGCGTCAGGCGCGAGCTCGCCGGCGGCGATGCGCATCAGCGTGGTCTTCCCCGCGCCGTTTTCGCCGACGATGGCCACGATCTCGCCGCCGCGCAGCTCGAGGGTGACGTCGTCGACGGCGACGTTCTCGCCGAAGCGCTTCGTGATGCCGCGCAGCGTCAGCACATCAGAATCCGCGCGGCACGTTCACTGATCCGTCGCGGATGCCCTGCTCGATCTTCGCGACTTCGTTCACCGTCTCCGGCTTCAGCGACGGCTTGAGCGCGTCGTTCCAGACGAGCGAGACGATTCCCTCGTTCATGCCGAGGTACTGGATCTCCGGCTTGAACTGATGATCGCGCACCTTTTTCGCGATTGTCACAAAGGCGCTCGGAACGTCGAGCACGGCTGACGCGACGATCACGTCGGGGGCGAGATCGTTCTGGTTCTTGTTCGAGCCGAAGCAGCGGACCTTCCGCTCCTGGCAGGCCTGGAACACGCCGCGGCCGGCCTCGTTGGCCTGGTGAAAGATGAAGTCGCATCCGGCGTTGATGAGCGACAGCGTGGCGAGCTTGGCCGCGCCGGGGTCGTCGAAGTTGCCGGTGTAGACCTCCTTCACTTCGAACTTCGGATTGACCGATTGCGCTCCTGCCTTGAAGGCCTGGAACGTCGAGGCGATGGAGGGGAGATTGATGCCGCCGACGAGCCCGGCCTTGCCGGTTTTCGATTCACGCGCGGCGATCACGCCGAGGAGGTAGGTGGCCTGCTCGAGCTGAAAGACCATCGGTGCGACGTTCGGCGCGAGCGTATTGCCGGAGGTGGTGATGAAGATCGTGTGCGGATACTGCGCGCCGGCTTCCTTTGCCGGGCCTTGGAATTCGAAGCCGTGGCCGAACGCGAGGTCGTAGTCCTTCGCGCCGTAGGACTTGAAGCCTTCGCTCATCTGCGGGGGGGTGGTCGTCTCCTGGTGAGAGATCTCTGCGCCGAGCTCTTTCCGGATCCGCTGCAGGCCTTCCCAGGCGATCGCGTTCCAGCCGTTGTCGTTGATGGAGCCGGGGGTAAGAAGTCCGACTTTCATCGTCTTCTTCAGCGACGCCGGGTTGGTCTGCGGCGTCTCCGTTTTCCGAGGACAGGCGAGTGCAAGGATGGAGAGGATCAGAACGACGATTCGCTTCATGGCCTGATTAGATAGCAGGGATCAGTTGGCAGACAACAGGGGGCCGGTGGCAGGAGCTCCGATCACTGCCTCCCGCAACCTGCCACCTGCTCTCTGAAATGTGGTACATCGTCGCGCGGAGGAAAACGATGGACGACATCGAACGGAATGACGACGGCGCTGACGAGGAATACGACGAACAGATCGAGCAGATGATCATCGAGAACGGCATCCTGCTGCACAGCCTGGCCGCGCTACTGGTGCGAAAGGGAATTTTGAAGCAGGAAGAGATCGACGCGGAGATGGACAAGCTCTACGACGAAATGGAGAACTTCGAGCAGCAGTAAGCGTGGCTCGGAAGGGCCGTTTTCGACGGAATAGGCAGTCCCGCAGCCTGTTTGAATTCGGGACAACTCATTCAGGAGATTGAAAAAAATGCGGAAATTTCTGATCGCGGTCGCAATCGCGGCCGCAGCGGTGAGTGCGTTCGCGCAGCTCTCCCCGCAGTTCGCGGACTGGGGAAAAGGCCCCGTCCAGTTCCTCATGACCCCGGAAGAACAGGCGCAGTGGAAGAACATCAAGAACGATGCCGACGCGTCGGCCTTCGTCGATCTGTTCTGGGCCCGTCGCGATCCGACGCCCGCCACCCCGCGCAACGAGTACAAAGAGCAGTTCGACACGGCGGTGAAGTACGCCGATGAGCACTTCACGGCGGGACGGACCCGAGGCGCGGTCAGCGATCGCGGCAAGATCCTCATCCTCTTCGGTCCGCCGAAGTCGATCTCCCGCACCGGCACCGGTCCGACCGGCGGCACGGGCGACGACCGCGGCTTCGGCGTCAACGGCGAGGCGATGGGGGCATCGGCCAGCGCCGCCACCGAGAAGAGCGCCAAGCAGGTCTGGATCTACGAAGGCGAGGCCGCGCAGAAGGGTTTCAGCGCCCCGAGGGCCGAAGTCGATTTCCTCGATCAGTTCAACGTGGGCGACTTCCGCCTGCAGAAGGGCAAAGTCGACGTCCCGACCCTGCAGAAAAACATGATCAACGCGCTGATCGTCCAGCCGGGCCTCACCGCCGCGCCGAAGTTCGGCGCAGCACCGGCGGCGCCTGCCGCGGCTCCGGCTCCGGCCGCGGTCACGACGGCGGCCGTTCCGGCGGCTCCGGTCTATCCGACCACCTTCAAGACGGCGGCGTATCAGACCGCGGTCAGCGAGTTCGAGGCGGCGAAGACGAATCCGTACAAGAACCTCTACGTCGCCTGGGGCGAGTACGTGACGCCGCAGGGCGAGTACTTCGTGCCGGTCGAGCTGTACGTGCCGAAGGTGGCGAACCTCGATCCGGCCGCCGAGCTGACGTTCTTCGGCGTGGTCGAGGACGACGGCAAGCCGATCGCGGTGTTCGAAGAGCCGGCGAAGCTGACCGTCTCCAAGGACGACCTCTACTTCGACAAGTCGCTCATGCTCCCCGCGGGCAAGCACAAAGGCGTGTTCGGTCTGGCCCTCAACGGCAAGCCGATCTCGATGGTGTCGGCGGACATGAATCTCGCCGGCACGCTCGACAAGGACGCGTCCGCGATCTCGGCGCTGATCCTCTCCAACAACGTCTACCCGCTGGCGGCGGCGCAGCGCCCGACCGATCCGTTCGCGTTCGGCGGCATCAAGGTCGTGCCGAAGGGCGACAAGACGTTCCACACCTCCGATGAGCTCTGGTACTTCTTCGAGCTCCGCAACCCGGGACTCAACGAGCAGAATGTGCCGGGCGTCCAGGTGAAGCTGGAGATGACCGGAAAGTCGAAGGACGGCAAGCCGGTGCAGATGACCGCGCCTCCGCGCTCGGTCGAAGCCCAGGAGCTGAAGGGCGTGCCGGGCCACTACGGAGTCGGCAGCTCGATTCCCCTGGCCTCGTTCGCGCCCGGCAACTACACGCTGAAGGTGAAGGTGACGGACACGGTGAAGAAGGTTTCCTACAACCTCAGCGACGACTTCAAGGTCGAAGGAAAATAGCCGATGCGAACGCTCACGCGCGTCGTACTCGTTCTCGCGATCGCGGCCTTCGCCGCGACCGCATCCGCGGCGTTGTCCCAGAACTTCGTGGAATGGGGCAAGGGACCGGCTCAGTGGCTGATGACGAAGGAAGAGCAGGGGCAGTGGAAGAAAATCAATGACGACGCGGCCGCGCAGGCCTTCGCCGATCTCTTCTGGGCCCGCCGCGATCCTTCGCCGGGAACTCCGGCCAACGAGTTCAAGGACGACTTCGACGCGCGTGTGGCGGCCGCGGACAAGCAGTTCCCGCAGGGACGCTCGAAGGGCTCGATGACCGATCGCGGTCACGTCTTCATCCTCCTCGGGCGGCCGACGCGCATCGACCGCACGAATCCCGAGCCGAAGAGCACCATTCTCACCCCCGACACCAATTCGGCCGGCACTGACAAGGCCGTCGAATCACTCCAGTCGTACAGCCCGAAGCAGCTCTGGACGTACGACGCGAGCAAGACCAGGCTCCCCGCCGGCACGCCTCCCATCGCCGAATTCGCGTTCGTCGATCAATACGGCTCGAACGAGTGGAAGCTCGAGCGGACCGGGAAGACTGACGTCGCCGACGTCTTCAACAAGGCGATCGCCGCGTCACTCGTGCAGCCCGGACTGACGGAACTGCCGAAGGCCGCCGCGGTCGCCGCTCCCGCTCCCGTGGCCGTCGCCGCGGCGGTGGCTGCACCCGCCGCGCCGGCACTGGCGTTCAGGAACGAGGCGCTGCGCGCCGCGGTCGACGACCTCAAGGCCGGCAAGTCGTCGTACAAGGACCTCTTCCTCAGCTACGGCGAGTTCATCACGCCGCAGGGCGACTATTTCGTTCCGGTTCAACTCTATGTCCCGAAAGTGGCCGGCTTCTCCGCCACTCAGGATCTGACGTTCTTCGGTATGGTCGAGGACGAGTCGGGCAAACCGGCCGCCGTCTTCGAAGAGCCGGCGAAGCTGATGGCCACGAAGAACGACTACTTCTTCGACAAGTCGATCACGCTGCCGCCCGGGAAGTACAAGGGAACGTTCGGACTGGCGGAGAACGGCAAGCCGCTGTCGATGGTTCGCCAGGACCTCGATCTCGCCGCGCTCGACAAGGACGCGCCGGCGGTATCGCGTCTCATCCTCTCCAACAACGTTTACACGCTCGCCGAGGCCCAGCGGCCGACCGACCCGTTCGCGTTCGGCGGCATGAAGGTCGTGCCGAAGTCCGATCATCTGTTCACCAACGCGGATGAGCTCTGGTACTTCTTCGAGGTTCGCAATCCGGGCCTCGACGCGACGTCGAAACAGCCGAAGCTTCAGTCGCGGGTCTCGCTCACCGGGACCTCGAGCGAAGGGAAGAAGATCCGGATGGAGCTGCCGATGTCCGACGTCGAGGCGTTGGAGCTCAAAGGCATGCCCGGGCACTTCGCCGTCGGTACGTCCATTCCGCTGGAAACGTTCAAGTCAGGCGACTACACGCTCACCGTCAAGGTGGTCGACACCATCAGCAGCAAGACATTCGAGTTGAAAGAAGCGTTCAAAATTCGATCGGAGAAATAGCCCCATGCGCACTCTCGTCCGCGGCGCCGTCGTCGTCCTCCTCTCACTTTTTTCGTTGTCGATGTATGCAGCGCTTTCGCAGAAGTATGTCGATTTCGGCAAGAGTCCGGCCCGGTGGCTGATGACCCGCGACGAACAGAAGAAGTGGAGGGCGGTCTCGACCGACGAGCAGGCCCAGGAGTTCATCGACCTGTTCTGGGCCCGCCGCGATCCGACGCCGGGCACGTACGTGAACGAGTACAAGCAGGAGTACGACGCCCGCGTGAAGTACGCGTCCGAGAACTACGGGCATCGCCAGGTCAAGGGAGAACAGAGCGACCGCGGTCATGCGGTGATCGTCCTCGGCTTCCCGAGCAACAACAACCAGTTCTTCAAGCAGAAAGGGGCGACCGGCGCGGCCCCGAATGACTTCTACGGCAACGGCGGCGGAGGATCTTCAGGCGGCGGTCCCGGCTTCGCTCAGGGCACCATGATGGGCGCGCGCGAGGTGTGGCTCTGGGAGAAGGAAGACGCGAAGAAATTCGACATGCCGAAGATCGAAGCGGTCTATATCGAGGACCCGATCAGCGGCCTCGTGCAGCGCGACACGCAGCGCAACGACATCCTGACCGCCTTCGCCAACGCGCCCGAGAAATCGATCGTCAGCAAGGATATGACCGTCGCGCCGGAATGGGCCAGGCGGCCGCCGACGCAGATCGAGTTCGTCACCGTGAACAAGGAGACGGGCGCCAAGCCGGTCCTCGCCACGCGTCACGGCGAGCCGGGCGTGCACACGCTCCTCCTGGTCAAAGACGCGATGGCGCTGGCCGCTCCGCAGAGCGGCACCGATCCGTTCGCCGGCGTGTCGGGGACCTCGACCTTCTCCGCCAGCGACGATCTCGGGTACGCCTTCGAGTACTGCGGGCCCGCCGAGACGCTGAAGATGACGATCTCCATCAAGGGCTCGGCCAACGGCCAGAAGATCAACATGGTCGCGCCGCTGGAAGACGTTCCGGTCGAAGCGATCAAGGTGGTGCCGGGCTGCAGCCTGGTGCGCGCCTCGATTCCGCTGAGCGACATGAAGGTCGCGGCCGGCACGTACGCTTTCAGCATCAAGCTCGACGACGGATCGCAGAGCTACGACCTCTCCAAGGACTTCAAAGTCGAATGAACCCGGTACGAAACGCAGCGCTCATCCTCACCTTCACCTTCGCCGCATCCACTGCCTTCGCCGCCCTCTCTCCCGAGCACCAGGAGTGGGGGAAAGGGCCGGCGCAGTGGATCATGACCGCCGACGAGCAACGGCAGTGGAAGCAGATCGCGTCCGACGACGACGCGGAGAAGTTCATTCAGCTCTTCTGGGCCCGCCGCGACCCGACGCCCGGCACGCCGCTGAACGAGTTCAAGGCCGATTTCGAGGCGCGGGTGAAGGACGCCGACGCGCGCTACGCCAACCATGATTCGATCGGCACGGTGATCACCCCCGGCTCGATGAGTGACCGCGGGCGCGTGCTGATGGTCCTCGGATATCCGGAGACGATCAACTTCTACTCTCGCGACGTCCTCAAGAGCGAGGGACGGCGCGAGATCTGGCTCTGGGAAAAAGAGAGCGCCAAGCAGAAATTCGACCTGCCCCGGGTCGAGGTCGTGTTCGTCGAAGATCCGAAGATGATCTTTCACCGCGACACGCAGCGTCACGACTTCCTCAATGCCACACCGGTGGCGATGCGGAAGATGCTGGTCAGTCCCGATCTGAAAGATGTCCCCGACTGGGCCAGGCCCGAGGCTGTCACCGCCGCCGTACCGCAGGCGGCTGCCGTGCGGAAGGGCGAGCCGGGAGCGCATCACCTTCTGCTGCTGAAGGATCCGCACGCCATCGTCAACTCCGAAGCGGGTGACCCGTTCGCCGACGTCGTGACCGCGACGCTGTTCGCGAAGAAGGACGACCTCGCGTACGCCGTGGAGTACTGCGGCGAAAAGGACCCGGTCAAAGTCTCGGTCGCGGTCCGCGGAATGTCGGACGGAAAACGGGTCAGCATCAACGGCCTTCCGGTAAACGCCCATCCCGATCCGATCATGACGGTGCCCGGTTGCGGACTGGTTCGTGCGGCGATCTCGCTGGGCGATCTTCCGATCGCCGCGGGGACCTACAGCTTCGTCGTCAAGCTCGATGACGGCACGCAGACCTACAACCTGTCGCAGGACTTCAAGATCGAATGACGTTCGTGCGCTGCGTCGCGTTGGCGGCGATCCTCACGCTCGCCGTTTCGTCGTTTGCCGCCCTCTCTCCGACCTACCAGGAGTGGGGCAGCGGTCCGGTGCAGTGGATCATGACCGCTGCCGAACAGCGTCAGTGGAAGCAGCTCGCCACCGACGGCGAGGCGCAGCACTTCATCGACCTGTTCTGGGCGCGGCGCGACCCGACGCCGGGCACGCCGCAGAACGAGTTTCTGACCGACTTCCAGAATCGGGTCGAGCGTGCCGATCGATACTTCCCCGACAAGGATTCGACCGGTACGGTCATCGGCCGCGGCGCGATGAGCGACCGGGGCCGCGTGCTCCTGGTTCTCGGCGTTCCTCCGAACGTCCGGCGCGAGGACGACACGCCCGAGACGAAAGACGTCTGGGTCTGGGAGAAGGACGAGGCGAACGCGAAGTTCGGTCTGCCGCGCGTCGAGGTCGACTTCGTGCGCGACTCGAAGGGCGTCTTCCGGCTCGTCACGGCCAATTCCGATTTCGCGAACGCCGTTCCGGCGGCGATGAAGGCGATGCTCGTCAGTCCCGATCTGAAGAACGTCCCGGAGTGGGCGAAGCAGACGCCGAGCGGCGCGCACGCGCTCGTGCTGATGACCGACGTCTCCGCCGCGTCGCCCGATGCGTTGCTGAACGGCCGCAACGTCGTCACGTTCGCGAAGAGCGGCAGGATCGGGTTTGCGTTCGAGTACTGCGGTCCCGCCGAGACGCTGAACATGACGACGTCGATCCTCGGGACGGCGGGAGAGAAGCCGCTCCAGATTCTGATGCCGCCAGTCGCCGTGAAGGCGCATGCGAGCACGAGCAAGTCGTCATGCGGTATGGTGCGCGCCGCGATTCCCCTGGCCGGTCTTCCTCTCGAGCGGGCGACGTACACCTTCGTCGTCAAGCTCGATGACGGCGCGCAGAGCTACAATCTCACGCAGGACTTCAGGATCGAGTAACCCCGACATGCCTTTTGCCACCATCGAAGAAGCCGCAGAGCTCTACCGGAACGGAAAGTTCGTCATCATCGTCGATGACGAAGACCGCGAGAACGAGGGCGACCTCTGCATCGCGGCGGAGAAGGTCACGCCCGAGACGATCAACTTCATGGCCCGCTACGGCCGCGGCCTGATCTGCCTGGCGCTGACCGAGGAGCGCTGCCGCGACCTCGACCTGCCGCTGATGGTCGAGAACAACACCTCGCCGTACGGCACCGCGTTCACGGTGTCGATCGAAGCGCGCGGCCGGGTCACCACCGGCATCTCGGCGTTCGACCGATCGGAGACGGTGCGGGTGGCCATCGACCCCAAGAGCCGGCCGCTCGATCTGGTGCGGCCCGGACACGTCTTTCCGCTGCGAGCCAAGAAGGGCGGCGTGCTCAAGCGCGCCGGCCAGACCGAGGCCTCGGTCGATCTCGCGTCGATCGCCGGGATGAATCCGGCGGCCGTCATCTGCGAGATCATGAACGAGGACGGCACCATGGCCCGGATGCCGGACCTCCGCGTCTTCGCCCGCGAGCATGGGCTGAAGATCATCACCGTCGCCGACCTGATCAAGTACCGGATGCACAACGAGAAGCACGTCCGCTGTCTCGCGTCTCCGGTCCTTCCCACCGAGTACGGCGACTTCCGCGTCCACGCGTACAAGAGCGACATCACCGGCGAGGAGCACATCGCGCTGGTGATGGGGGAGATCCAGGAATCGGACGAGGTCCTCGTCCGCGTCCACTCCTCCTGCCTCACCGGCGACGTCTTCCACTCCAACCGCTGCGACTGCGGCGATCAGCTCGATCGCGCGTTCGCGCTGGTGGCCAAGGAAGGGAAGGGCGTCATCCTCTATCTATTGCAGGAAGGGCGCGGGATCGGCCTGATCAACAAGCTGAAGGCGTACGAGCTGCAGGATCAGGGGGCCGACACCATCGAGGCGAACGCCAAGCTCGGCTTCGCCCCCGACATCCGCGATTACGGCACCGGTTCGCAGATCCTGCGCGACCTCGGCGTCCGGAAGATCCGCCTGCTGACGAACAATCCCGCCAAGTACGTCGCCATCGAAGGCTTCGGCCTGGAGATCATCGAGCGCGTGCCGCTCGAGATCGCCCCCTCGACAACCACCCGGAAGTACCTCGAAGCGAAGAAGAAGAAGCTCGGACACATTCTGGAGCTCGTTTAAGGCTGAGTGCTTCGTGCTGAGTCCTGAGTGCTGGGTACCCCCGGCCCTCGTCCCCCAGCACTTAGCACTCAGCACTCAGCACTATGTCTGTACACACAGGACCCATCCTCGAAGGCCGCGGCGACAGCGACTACGAGCGCTACGTGCGCGTACCGGAGCTGCTCGAGCTCGTCAAGCCGATCGACCTCCTGGCGCATCCGGAAGAACGGCTGTTCCAGGTCATGCATCAGTCCGCCGAGCTCTGGCTGCACCACGTCGACTACGAGATCGATCGCACCGTCGTGTTGATCGCCGAGGAGAAGCCGCAGGCCGCGGCCGATCTGCTGCACCGGTGCCGGCTGATCATCGACCTCCTGCGCGAGCAGATCATCATCCTCGAGACCATGGCCCCGGCCGACTACCACGTCATCCGGACCTCGTCGCTGGGGCGGGGGAGCGGGCAGGAATCGCCCGGGTTCAACAGGCTCCTCGACGCCGGCAAGCGGATCTGGGCTCCGTTCCGCGGGCTGCTCTCGCGGCGCGGGGTGGAGATCCTGGAGATCGAGCGCCAGCCGCGCGAGCATTACGAGCTCTTCCGCCTGGTGCAGGCGATGATGGATTACGATGAAGCGTTCCTGAAGTGGCGCTACACGCACATGCGTCTGGCGTTCCGCGTCATCGGGTCGAAAGTCATGTCGTTGAAGAACGTGCCGGCGGCCCAGCTGGAGGCCGGAACGCGGGAGCCTCTGTTTCCGGAGTTGTGGGAGGCGATCAGCTCGCTCACGGCCGAATTCAAGCCTACATATTGAGACGTCGGTTTTCTTTTCGCCGGGTGGTGTGTCGAACTCGTCGGAAGGCGCTTCTTTTTAGTTGTTTGCAACGAGTTTTTAGGCGACTTCAACATTTCGGTTTCATGTGTAACCAACTGGCTTGACGGTGGAAAACCCGATCTGTATATTCGCTCACCATTGCTCGCTCGGGCCGGCCTACCGCCTGTCAGCTCGCTGCAACAACGCTCTGCGATCACTACCTAGGGAGTCCGAACTTACATGAGAAAGAAGTTGTGCCTTTTGCTGGCACTCGTGCTTCCCCTCACTTCCGTTGGCTGCGTCGAGAAAATCCGGGCCCGGATGGAGATCAAGCAGGCAAATCAGGCCTACGAGAAAGAAGATTATGGGACGGCCCTCGCGCACTACAAGAAGGCGCGGGACGTCGACTCCGAGTTCGCCGACCTCGATCGGATGATCGGATACTCCCAGATCGGTCTCTACATCCCTGATGACAAGACCCCTGCGAACGAAGCGCATGCCGACGCCGCCATTCAGGAACTGACCAGGTACCTGAAGAAGAAGCCGGACGACCGCATCGCCCGCGACGCGTTGATCAACATGTATCTCAACGCGAACCGCACCTCGCAGGCCATCGACTACTTCCGCAACTACCTGACCGATCATCCGGCCGACCTCGAGGCCGTGAAGTCGATCGCCACCCTCTACGCCAAGCAGGGCGACTTCAACGAGTCGCTCAACTGGTACGAGAAGATCACGCTCCTCGACTCGAAGAACCCGGAGTCGTACTACATCTACGGCGTGGTCTGCTACGAGAAGGTGGCCAAGAACCCGCCGGCGGATCTGACCGAGAAGATGGCGATCATCGAGAAGGGGAAGGCCGCGCTGCAGCGCGCGATCGACCTGAAGCCTGATTACTTCGAGTCGATGGCCTACCTCAACCTCCTCTGGCGCCAGCAGGCGCTGCTCGACGCCGCGACCGATCCGGTGAAGGCCCAGGCCGACGTGGCCCAGGCCGACGCCATCCGCAACAAGGCCGTCGAGATCATCCGGGCCAAGAAAGCCGCAGCCGGGAAGAAGAGCTAAACGGAAGGAACATGTTCGAAAGCACCGTCATAGAGTCGAAAAAACACAAGGTCGGAATCCAGAAGTATCTGACGTTGCCTGTGTCGATTGCGCTGCACGTCATCGTCGTCGCCGGTGTGGTCTTCGGCACCGTCTGGAACGTCTCCTTTCCGTCCAACTCTCCGGCCCAGGTCGCGCAGTACTCCGTTGCTGCCGCTCCTCCGCCCCCGCCTCCGCCTCCGCCTCCTCCACCCAAAGCGGCGACCGTCACGCAGGTCGTCAAGCCGGTGGACATTCCGAAGGACATTCAGGAAATGGCTCCGACCACCGTGCCTGAGAAGGTCACCCCGGTCGCCGCTTCGTCGGCCAGCGCAGGCGTCGAAGGGGGCGTCGAGGGTGGCGTCGAAGGGGGTGTGGTCGGTGGCGTCGTCGGCGGCGTCGTCGGAGGCGTGATCACGGATACCGCGCCTCCTCCTCCCTCCGCGCCTCTGCGCGTCGGCGGCGACGTCAAGGCCCCGGTCGTGATCAACCGCGTCGAGCCGACGTATCCGGAAGTGGCCCGCAAGGCCCGCATCTCCGGCATCGTCATCGTCGAGTGCATCATCGACAAGAACGGTAATGTGACGAACGTGCAGGTGCTCAAGCCGCTGCCGTTCGGTCTCGACAACGCCGCGGTCGAAGCAGTCAGAAAATGGAAGTTCAGGCCCGGCACCCTCAACGGCCAGCCGGTCGACGTCATCTTCAATCTCACGGTCAATTTCAAACTGAACTAAATCTCATCGGCTCCGGCCGTTCATGGAGGGAACTGAATCATGGATATGAGTCCTGTCGCACTGTGGAATTCGATGGGTGGATTGGCAAAAGGCGTGGTCATCCTGATGGTGATCATGTCGATTTACTCGATCTGGGTCATGGTCGAGCGCTTCATCACCTTTCAACGCGCGAAGAACCAGTCGCTCAAGCTTCTGGGCGCGCTGTCCAACATCCTGACCCGCGGTGATTACCAGCAGGCCATCGACATCACCAAGAAATTCAAGGAGAGCCACCTGGCCAAGGTCATCGGCGCCGGCCTCCTGGAGTTCGAAGCGGTCCGCCGCGACAAGCGCACGACCGATCCGGAAGTGCCCATCGAGGCCGCCCGCCAGGGTATGGACCGCACGGCCATGATCACCATCGCGGAGCTGAAAGAGAACCTCGGCGTTCTGGCCACCATCGGCGCCACCGCGCCGTTCGTCGGTCTGTTCGGAACGGTCGTCGGCATCATCAACGCCTTCTCCAAGATGGCCACCTCGGGCGGCGGTATCGCGTCGGTGTCGGCCGGTATCTCGGAAGCTCTCGTCACGACGGCCTTCGGTCTCTTCGTGGCTATCCCGGCGGTTTGGGCGTACAACTACTTCCAGAACCGCATCGATCGCTTCACGGTCGAGATGTCGAACTCGGGCTCGGAGATGTCGATCTACTTCCTGAAGGAAGCTGGAGCCAATGAAAAGTCACAAATGGCATAGCTCGGCGAACAAATTTACCAAGGCCGGGTTGAACTCCGACATCAACGTCACCCCCCTGGTCGACGTCTGCCTCGTTCTCCTGATCATCTTCATGGTCGTCACGCCCATGCTGCAGAAAGGCGTGCCGGTCAATCTTCCGGTGACGGAAGAGCCGGAGAAGACGCCCGACACCGATAAGCAGCTGCAGATCTCGGTCAAGTCGGACGGTTCCGTCTACCTCGGGTCGACGGTGGTGCGCAAGGAACAGGTGCAGTCGGAGCTGGAACAGATCCACCAGCGCACACCCGACCGTGAAGTCGCCGTCAAAGGCGACAAGCTGGTCAAGTATGGTGCGGTGCTCGACGTGTTGAAGTCCTGCCGCGAGGTCGGGTTCAACAACGTCGGCCTGATCGCACAACCGAAGAAATCACCTAATCAAGGAACGTAAATGCAAGTAGGTGGCGGCGGTTCACTCAGATCTGACATCAACGTCACGCCTCTGGTCGACGTTGTGCTCGTGCTGCTGATCATCTTCATGGTCATCACGCCGGTCGTGCAGATGGGATATCTGGTCAAGGTGCCGCCCAAGGCACCCGCGGGCCTCCCTCCGTCCGCGGTCAACGACCAGATCATTCTCCGTCTCATGCCGGACAACCGGATCCTGATCAACAAGGACGACGTCCCGCCCGATCAGTTCCCGCAGCGCATCCGCGAGCTGCTGCACGGCAATACTTCGAAGATGATCTTTTTCGCCGGTTCCCGTGATGTCGATTATGACTCGACCATGAAGTTTCTCGACACGGCTCGCGCCAACGGCGCGAAGAACATCGGCATCATCGTCGAGGAGCCGGGGCAGTAGGAGCAACTCCGTCATCCCGAGCGGAGTCGAGGGACGTACCCATTCGGCGGCGGCTTCGGCCGCCGCTTCTTTTTTCCTCTTCGCCGCCACCTGGCTGGCGGTCTTCCTCGCCCTCGGCGCGTTTCCGTGGCAGCAGTGGATGGCGCTCATCGCCGTCGTCACCGCGACGCTCGTCACCATCCGCGTTCTGGAGCCGGAAGGATGGCCGATCGGCTTCTTCGTTCCTCCCGCACGCGCGGCGCGTGAGCTGCTCCTCGGCATCGGCTTCGCCGTCCTGCTCATCGGCACGTGCGACGTCCTGTTGATGTTCGTGGCGCACGTGCGGCATTTCCGCCACGGCGGCCTGCCGTGGCTCGAGCTGGCGCTGGTGTTCATGCCCGCCGCGTTTCACGAGGAGCTCGCGTTTCGCGGCTATCTCTTTCAGAAACTGCGGAGCTGGAACCGCGGCGCGGCCTTCGCCTTCAGCTCGCTGCTGTTCGCCCTCCTGCATCTCGGCAACAGCAGCGTCACCGCTCTCGCGGTGGTGAACATCGCCCTCGCCGGCATCCTGCTCGCGCTGGCCTGGGAGCGTTACGAGCGCCTCTGGTTTCCGATCGGCATTCATCTCGCCTGGAACATCCTCTCCGGCCCGGTCCTCGGATACCCGGTCAGCGGCTACGCGCCGCAGTCGACGCTGTTCGAGACCACCGAGCGCGGGGCGGCCTGGATTACCGGCGGTTCGTTCGGCATTGAAGGGAGTGTCTTCATCGCGGTGGTCGAGATCGCCGCGATCGGATGGCTCGGATATCATCCGCGCCGCATACCTTCGAAGGAGTCCACAACACCATGAAAGACATCGTGATCGTCGACGGCGCCCGGACGCCGATGGCGGAGTACAACGGACAATTCGCAGACATCAGCGCCATCGACCTGGCGACGTTCGCGGCGAAGGCCGCGCTCGAGCGCAGCGGTTTTTCTCCCGACGAGATGGACCACGTGATCGTCGGCAACGCGCTGCAGACCTCGGGCGACGCCATCTACGGCGCGCGCCACGTCGGCCTCAAGGCGGGAGTCCCCAACCACGTTCCGGCGCTGACCGTGAACCGTCTCTGCGGCTCGGGCATCCAGTCGGTCATCAACGCCGCCGAGCAGATCGAGCTCGATGAAGCGAAGACCATCCTCGCCGGCGGGATGGAGAACATGTCGCAGGCGCCGCACGTCGTCCGCGGCGCGCGCAAGGGACTGAAGCTGGGACAGGGAGCGCTCGAGGACTCGCTGATGGTCGCGCTCCTCGACACCTACTGCAACCTCTACATGGCTCAGACCGCGGAGAACCTCGCGCGCCGCTACGAGATCTCGCGCGAGGAGCAGGACCGCTTCGCGCTGCGCAGCCAGCAGTGCGCGGTGGAAGCGAAGCCGAAGCTGCTCGAAGAGATGATCCCGGTGGTCGTCGGACGAAAAGGGGAGACCTTTGCCGATGACGATCACGCCCGTCCCGATACCACGATGGAAGGGCTGGCCAAGCTCCGGCCGGCGTTCGCGAAAGACGGCTTCGTCACCGCCGGCAACGCCAGCGGAATCGTCGACGGCGCGGCGATGCTCGTCGTCACCACGGCGGACAACGCCGAAAAACACGGCAAGAAGCCGCTCGGCCGCATCGTCTCCTGGGGCATCAGCGGCTGCGATCCCGAGGTCATGGGCATCGGTCCCGTGCCGGCGACGAAAGCGGCGCTGGCCAGGGCTGGCCTGAAGCTCGACGACATCGATCTGATCGAGCTCAACGAAGCGTTCGCGGCGCAGGCGCTGGCGGTGGTGAAGGAGCTCGGCATCGACATGGCGAAGCTCAACGTGAACGGCGGCGCGATCGCGCTCGGACATCCGCTCGCGGCGTCCGGCACCCGCCTGCTGCTGACCGTGCTCTACGAGCTGCGTCGCCGCAACAAGAAGTACGGACTGGCGACCGCGTGCATTGGCGGAGGGCAGGGGATTGCCATGATCGTGGAGAGCGCGGGAACGTAAGTCGTCCCACCCCTGTTTCCGACCAACGTGAAAGTCGTCCTTCTCGCCGGCCTTCTGGCCCTCGCGCCGCTCGTCGCGCGGGCGGAGGAAAAAGAACCGACGGTCGATCTCGACGTGAAGGACGAAGACATCCGCGTGATCCTGAAATCGATGAAAGAGCAGTGCGGGATCAGGAACCTCCTCATCGACAAAGAGGTCGGCGGAAAAGCGATGTTCTATTTCCGTGACGTTCCCTGCACGCAAGCCTTCGACATCGTCGCGCGCACGATGGGTCTGGCTTACGATATCGAGCCTAACTCTGTCGTGGACGTGCGAACCAGACGATGACCTTCAACGGACGTAATGCCCTGAAGGCGGCGATTCTTCTCTTCATCGCCGCCGTGGTCGCCGCGCTCTACTTCACGCCGGCGCGCCAGTACATGACGCGCGAGCACATCGGCGAGGGTGTGTCGCTCATGCGCGGCCTCTGGTACGGACCGGTGCTCATCGTCCTCGCCTACGCCATCGGCTGCGTCTTCGCCGTCCCGGCCAGCCTCTTCATCATCGCCGCGGGCGTGGTGTGGGGGTGGAAGCTGGGCGGCGTCTACGCCATGACCGGCGGCATGCTCGGCGCGGTCATCTCGTACTTCATCGGGCGCTTTCTCGGCGAAGGGATGCTGGAGAAATTCGGCAGCGCGGGGAAGATGGTGGAGCGCCAGATCGCATCGGCCGGTCTCAAGACCATGTTCATCGTCCGCCTGATCCCCGGCCCGCCGTTCGCCGTCTGGAACTACGGCGCGGGCGTGGCGCGGGTGAAGTTCAGTGACTATTTTCTGGGCACTCTCCTCGGCACGTTTCCGGCGCACATGATCTTCGCCTACTCCGCGGACGCGCTCTTCAACGGGACGATGACGCAGGGGGACGCGGTGCGCAGGCTCTTCATCGTGGCCGGCCTGATGCTCGCGCTGACGCTCCTGCCGAGCCTGATCAAGCGGTTGATGCGGCCGGAGCCGACGGTCTGAACTGCGACGTAAACTGCACTAGGGGCTGTGCTATATTGATCCTTCCGCGCAGTCCGAGCGGGATCTTGTCATGATCGAGATCCAGATCCATCCAAGCGACATTCGTCGCCGTGTCCGCTATCTCTTCTTCGATCGGCGGCGCGTGCTTGTGGGGATCATCGTTTCGACGTTCATCCTTGCCATCGTCGTCGGATCGATGGCCGCGGCCCCGACGGTCATCCGCCGCGTCTACAAAACGAACTTCGCTTTCTTCGTGCGGCAGGAGCGCGACGTCCAGCGCGAGCGCCTGCGCGAGAACGTGGCCCAGATGACGTCGCTGGAGCGTTCGCTGGAAGAGCATCGCATCCGCGTCGAGAAGCTGATCACGGTCTACGGCCTCGATCGCTCCCTCGGGCAGGGCGGCTTCTCGCTGCCGCTGCACTCGCGCGGCACGGCCGAGGATCAGCTCGAAGACGCGCACCGCCGCGAAGCGTCGCTCCGTGCGGCGATGAAACGGCTGGAACTGCAGCTCGATCTTCTCGCGCAATACGAAGCGGCGAACACCGACATGGTGCGACACACGCCGTCGGTGCTTCCGCTGCCGCCCGACCAGTTCGTCCTGACCTCGCCGTTCGGCATGCGCATCTCGCCGTTCACGCGCGCGTCGGACTTCCACAAGGGACTCGATCTCTCCGCGCCGACCGGCACCTCGGTCTACTCCACCGCCGACGGCGTGGTGAGCTTCGCCGGACGCTATCCGCTCTCGCAAAGCGTCAGCTGGTGGCGCTTCGGCAACGTCGTGGTCATCAATCACTCCGATCGCTTCATCACCATCTACGGTCACTGCGACACCGTGAAGGTGCGCGCGGGACAGACCGTGAAACAGGGCGACGTGATCGCCACCGTCGGCTCGACCGGATGGAGCACGAACTCGCACCTGCACTACGAGATCCGCAGCGATCTCGAGCAGCCGGGGGCGTACAAGCCGGTCGATCCGCGCATCTACATCCTCAATTACCAGTGGAGCAATGAAGCGCAGCTCCTCATGCGGGCGCGCACGGTCAACGAGTACAAAGACTTCGATCCGCTACCGCCGGCGTTTATCGGGAGAAGGAGGGTGTGATGAGTGCAGCCGCCGAACAAGCCAACTTCCCGACGATGATCATCCCGAAAGGGACCGAGATCCGCGTCAATGCCCAGGGACAGCTTTCCATCAAGACCCCGGGAAACCTCGTCATCCAGAACTCCGGCAACTACTCCGAGCTGGAGTCGACCGCCGGCTCGATCCGCATCGAAGAGAACGTGACGGTCGAAGCGGTGAGCATCAAGGCGGCGCAGGCCTGCTTCATCCAGGGCACGGTGACGGCGTGGAAGGTCCACGCCAAGCGCATCGCGCTCGAGGACAAGGCCAGGGCCTTCATCATGCTCCAGGAGTCGGAGCAGCTCGAGCTCTCGCGCAACAGCCGTCTGGTCGGCAACTTCGCCAGCGAGAAGGAGCTCTTCCTGATGATGGGGAAGTTCACCGGCCAGCTGAAAGAACTGCCGGGCGCCGTCGACATCCACGCGCCGTCGCCGATGACCGATCGTCTCGTGCCCTCGATCGCCGCGCCGCGCCCTGAGGAGACCGAGCATCTGCGCCAGGCGCAGGCACTGCTCGAGCGCGAGCTGACGCGCACCGACCTCGCGCCGCAGGAAGCGGAGGCGTTGCGCGAAGTGCTTTATTCGCTGCGCGAGCGCAACCTGCAGCGCATCGGCAGCGTCTACCGCCAGGCCTTCGCCGAATTACGCAATCCGTCGCCGGGCCTGCACGAGGCGTACGAGCATCTCGAGCAGTTCTTCGCCGCTTCCCCTCGTTAATGCTGCGCGAAGACGCAGCATCTCAGGCGGCACCGCCAGGGTGAACGTCCGTCCTCCGCACGTGGGCTCGCGTTTCGCGGTGTGGCCGGAGATCCTGCGTCTGCGCGCAGGATAAACTGCACACCCTCATGCTTCTCGCGCTGACGCGATCCGTTCCCCCCTCGATCGTCGAATGCGAGCTCACGCACCTCGCGCGTGAGCCGATCGACGTCGCGCGCGCCGCGGTGCAGCATCGAGCCTACGAAAACGCGCTGGCGGCCCTGGGTTGCGTCGTCCGTCAGCTGCCGGACGAGCCTGATCTTCCGGACTCCGTCTTCGTGGAAGACACCGCCGTGATCGTCGACGAGGTGGCGGTCATCACGCGTCCCGGCGCGGCTTCGCGGCGCGCGGAGACGTTCTCCGTCGCGCAGACGCTGCGCGCCTATCGCGAGCTGGCGTTCATCGAAGACCCCGGCACGCTCGACGGCGGCGACGTCCTGCGGATCGGCAAACGCGTCTTTGTCGGCCAGTCGGAGCGAACGAACGCCGAGGGCATCGCGCAACTACGCACGCACCTCGGGGAGTTCGGCTACACCGTCCAGGCGATCGCCCTGCACGATTGCCTGCACCTGAAGACCGCGGTCACGGCGCTGAGCGACTCGATCGTGCTGATCAATCCCGCGTGGACCGACTTCCCGCGTTTCGATCGGATCGAGGTCGATCCTTCCGAACCGTTTGCCGCCAACGCGCTCCTCACGCCGAACGGCGTGGTGATGCCGGCCGCGTTTCCCCGCACGATCGAGCGCGTCCGCAAGCGCGGCATCAAAGTGGACACCGTCGACGCGAGCGAGCTGGCGAAGGCGGAGGGCGGGGTGACCTGCTGCAGCCTTCTGCTGAACGTTCAGTAATACCACTGCGGCGGCGGCGGTGGCGGCTGGCGCCGCCGGCGCGTCCCGCCGAGCACGAAGATCAAAATCATTCCGCAGACGAAGCCGCCGATGTGCGCGAAGTAGGCGACGCCTCCCTCGCCCTGCGCCGCGCCGAGCGATCCGACGCCGGAGAAGAACTGCAGGACGAACCAGAATCCGAGAAGCACGACGGCGGGCAGCTCGCGCACGGTGATGAAGAAGATGATCGGGATGAGCGTCGTCACCTGTGCCTTCGGAAAGAGGATCAGATACGCGCCGAGGACGCCGGCGATGGCGCCGGAGGCCCCGATCGACGGCACGGTCGAGCCGGGATTGACGAACGCATGGGCGAGCGTGGCGACGAAACCGCACGCCAGGTAGAAGATGAGATAGCGGAAGTGCCCCAGGCGATCTTCGATGTTGTCGCCGAAGATCCAGAGATAGAGCATGTTCCCGCCGATGTGCAGCAGGCCGCCGTGCAGGAACATCGAGACGAAGATGCGGATCAGCTCCGGGACCAGCAGCCCGCCCCAGAATCGCGCCGGGATGAACGCGACGTTGAAGAGCGCCGGCTCGAAGTTCCGTCCGAGCGACACCTCCCAGAAGAACATCACGATGTTGAACGCGATCAGCAGGTAGTTGACCACCGGCGTGGTGCGCGACGGGTTGTGGTCCTTCAGCGGGAGCATGTCCGCTCCGGATCGACGATGTTGATGAACGTTCCGGTGGCCAGCTCGAAGCCGGCGATGGTGGTGATGCGCGGCATGGCCTGCACGTACCAGTGAGCGGTGTCCGCGAAATTCATGAACAACCAATTGTAGGACGCGGCGATCCGTTCCATCGACGTCGCTACGTCGCGCAGGCGCATGCCGAGATCGTCGATCGCGTCGTCGCTCATCGCGGCGAAATTCGGCGCGTGCCGCCGCGGCACGATCCACTGCTCGTACGCAAACGCGGAGCCGCGCGGCGCGATGCGCCGGAAATGCTCGCTCTCCTCGATCACGATCGCGTCCGGCTCGCACAGCGGACATTGCGCCGCGAACGCGGCGAGCTCACGCTCGACGCGCGGCGGAACGAACGTCATGCCGGCGATCTGGGAGTGAATGTGCTCGAGCGACGCCCCTCCCATCGGGCCGTGGTTCTTGAAGATCGCGACGTGCGGCGCGCTGATGGCGCGATAGCGCTCGATGTACATGGCCACGATCTCCGCCGGATGCTCGATGGCGGCGAACGTGGCGTCATGGCGCGGCGATTCGACGATCACCTCGTGCCGCGGCGTCGTCGGGTACTTGTTGGCGAAGACGCGGACGCGCCACGGATCGCCGCTGCGCGCGATCTCCGGCGGCGTCTCGTCCTCGTGACCGGGGCAGAAGGGGCAGTGTGGCGACAGGCGCTCTCGCCTGTACGCGTCGAACGCGTTCGGGCGCGACGCGCGCTCCGGCGCGAAGATCACCGGCTCGCCGGTGATGAGGTTGCGCCGGATCTCCGTCACAGCCGCTTCGCTTTCCCGAACCGTTGCGCGATGCCGATGATGGCGAAGAGTCCCATCGCCAACGCCAGCCATTCCGCGATCGACAGGCCGGCGCCGCGAATCCCGCGCCATCCGTTCGCCGCGAGGATGTGCGACACGAGGGGATAGACGATCAGCGCCAGCACGAACTCACCTCGGCCGATGCTGTCGTACTCACGCACCTTCCACGTCGCCTCGATCTGCGTCCCGATGTAGCCGTTGAGCATGATCGCGATCAGCACGGCCAGGGCGATCTCCTGGCGCACGTCGCTGCCGATCATCCACGCCGCGGCGAGGGCGAGATCGGCCACGCGATCGGCGAAGTGGTCGAGAAAATCGCCGAAGCGGCTTTCTTTCTGCTGCACGCGCGCCACGATTCCGTCGAACGCATCCGCCAGTCCGCCGATGACGACAAGGGGGATGGCGACGAGAAACGCGCCGCGATAGAGGCAGGTCGCGGCCGCGAGCTGGAGGAGCAGCGCGAGGATCGTGACGGCGTTGGGGGAAAGGGGGCAATTGCGCGCGATCGGGGAGAACCATCGCTGCAGTCGATCGCGCCAGACGTTCATTTCAGAGCTATTGAGCTGTTGAGCGATTGAGCCGTCGAGAAGCTTAACAGCTCAACCGCTGAACAGCTCAATAGCTCAATAAATGATCACCTCGTCCCCCACATTCGCGATCTGGTAAAGCCGTTCGATGTCGGCGTCGCCGAGGCGCACGCAGCCGTGCGAGACCGAGCGGCCGAGCTTCTCCGGCTCGTCGGTGCCGTGGATGCCGTAGCCGTCGCCGAGCTCGAGGCGGTATTTGCCGAGGACTCCCTTGTACTGGCGCTGCGGCGAGTCGACCGGTGGCACGACGATCGTGTTTCCCGCGACGATCAGTTTTCCCGGCGGAAGCTCGCGCACCGAGCCGGCGCCGGTGTCTTCCACCACGGTTTTTCCCTGCAGGTGCAACGTGCGGCGGCTGTCACGGAACCACGACCAGATCCCTTCGCTCCGTCCGCTCACCACGTCGCCGGTGTCGGCGTCGATCGAGCCGCCGGGATTGAGGTGGACGACGCGCATGCCGTTCTTCCGCGACTCTTCCACGAAGTGCCAGTCGGGCGGCACCCACACCGGGTCGGCCTCCTTCGACTTGACGTGCAGCTTGCCGATCGGCGTGTCGAACACCAGCGTTTTTCCGTCGACGGCGAGCGTCGTTCCCTTGCCGGTCGAGCAGACGGCGTCGTAGATCGTCTGGCCGTTCTGGCGGACGTAGAGCCGGTTCTCGGCGGTGGAGACGATGATCACCTGGCCGGTGTCGGGAACGTCGTCAGTCTGGTGCGACACGTTCTGCACTTTCTGCTGCATCCGGTTGAGGTCCGCGGAGCGGCGGTTGGCGACGGTGCGAAGCTGCTCCGCCTTCGAGCCGCTCCGCTCCGCGATCATCCTGTCGACCAGCTCGACGCGGTCGAGGCGCCGCGTGTCGCGGAGGTTGATCCACTCGCCGGCGGCGGCGATCGCCGCGAGGCCGAGTGCGAGAACGAAGAGAGCCCAGGAACCGAGAAATCCAATCCAGCGTCGCATGGTCAGAAGATGTAAACGCGTGTCGAGTTGGTGATGCGCGGCCAGATGGCCGCGAGGTCCGCCTCCGGCACCATGATCGATCCCGGTTTCGGACGTCCGTGCAATGGCGAGGAGTCGGGCGGCGGGGAGTGGATCACGTAGTTGTCGGGGAGGACGACGATGTAGTGTCCGAGGCCGTTCGGAATCGAGGGGCGGGTGGCGGGGATCGGCTCGTGGTTCATGGCGTAGAGCCATTCCGGGACGGTCCAGTCGTAGCCGTCGCTCTTGGAGACGACGGTGAAGCCGCCCTTCAGCGGGACGAACGTCCAGCTCCGTCCGCGGTCGGTGATCGTCTTCGCCTCGCCGGTCTCGATGTTCGCTTCGCGGGCGATGTCCTTCCCGATGCGCAGGAACAGCTTCCGTTTCGCCGTATCGACGGCGATATAGAATTCCTCGCTCTGGAGAGCGCGCAGGTAGTCGAGCTTCGCGTCGAGCTCGCGCGCGAGCTGCGCCTCGGTGAGATTCTGATCCGCGAGCTGTTCGCGGATGCGATTCAGCTCGTCGTTCGATTTCGGCGCCGGCTCGAACAGTTTCGCGGTCTTGATGCGGATGCCTTCGCGCTGTTGATGCGCGAGCGCGAACGTCGCTCCGGCAATGACGAGGAGAAGGAGGTTGAGCCAGAGGGGAGGCCGGGGCCATTTCCGCCGCTCAGTCTGCTGGTGTGGCAAGGTCATCACATCTACATGAGCCAACCGTGTGCCAGTGCAGACAGCGGCGGCGAGAGCCTGTAAACTCCCCCGAGGTCCGTCAGCAGTGCCGAAGTCAGAACGTCGCCGCTTTCAGCGCATCGTGCCGCCGAATCCGATTCGTGCGCGCGCAGGGCAGACGCGCATCTTCGTCCTCGACGCGTCGATGAACGGCTTCCGCGTCGCCCATCAGGAGCCGATCAACTCTCCCTGCACGCTGCGCATCGACTGGGAGGGGGGGCCGATCCTCGCCGAATGCGTCGTCGTGCGCCACGGCACGCACCGCGCGGCGAAGACGGCGTTCGAGAAGCCGACGTATCACTCCGGCCTGCACATCGAGCGCATCCTTCCGGCGTACGAGTCGGCGCTGCGGGCGATGATCGCCTACTACGTCGAGCGCGCGCTCGACGAGCAGCGGGCGAACGCGCGCGGCATCCCGGCCACCGCCGCGGCGTCGTTCCAGACCGGCAAGGGGACGAGCTTCATCCGCTGCGACTTCATCGCCGGCCGCTGGCTGCGGACGCCGACGTCGAAGGGCGATCAGCCTCAGGAAGGCTTTACCATCTCGGCCGATGAAGAAGCCGATCAGATCGAGCGCCTCTGCAGCGCGTACGAGCGCGCCGACCTGCAGGGACGGAAGCTGATTCGTACCTTCGCCGCGCTGAGCATCAGCAAGAGCGAGGGAATCCCGACGCGGCGGTATACGCCTTGAGGAAATGCAAAATGCAGAATGCAAAATGCACGATGGTTCTCGTCCTTACCGCACTTCTGGCCGGCTGCCTTGGGGTCGCATCTGGAAAATCAACTTTACCGCGTAAAGTTGATTTTCCAGATGCGACCCCCATTGATCTGGCGACGGCGGACGTGGTCGATCTGACGTATGCGTTCGATGAGCACACGCTGTACTGGCCGAACTCGCCGATCGCGTTCGAGCTGAAGAAGCAGGCGTATGGCATGACGCCGGGCGGGTACTTCTACGCCTCGAACACGTTCTGCGCGCCGGAGCATGGCGGGACGCACCTCGACGCGCCGATCCATTTCGCCGAGCATGGGCGGACGATCGATCAGGTCCCGCCGCGGCAGCTCATCGCTCCGGCCGTGGTCATCGACGTCACGAAGCAGAGCGCCGCCGATCACGACTACCGGCTGACGGTCGACGACGTGAAGGCGTGGGAAGCGCGCAACGGCATGATCCCGAACGGCGCGATCGCCATCCTCCGCACCGGCTGGGGACAGTACTACGGCAACCGCAAGGCGTACTTCGGCGACGACACGCCGGGCGCGACCGACAAGCTGCACTTCCCGTCGTTCGGCGCCGACGCCGTGAAGATGCTGGTGGAACAGCGCCACGTCGGCGCGATCGGACTCGACACGCCGAGCATCGACTATGGTCCGTCGAAGGACTTCATCGTCCACCAGATCGCCATGACCGCCCAGGTCCCGGGACTGGAGAACCTGGCGAACCTCGAGCGCCTCCCCGAGACGGGAGCGTGGATCGTCGCGCTGCCGATGAAGATCGGCGGCGGATCGGGCGGCCCGCTGCGTGCCGTGGCGCTGTTACCGCGCTAAGCGAGCCTCGGCCGCACCACCGCCGCCCAGACGATCGCCATCAGCGCCAGCGCGATGCCGAAGGTACAGACGATCGTCGCTCCCGTCGGCAGATCGAGCTTGAACGAGAGCAGGATGCCGATGGCGCTCACCAGCGCGCCCATCGTCCAGCCGATCGCCAGCCGCTTGCCGATCGATCGCGAGAAGAGCATCGCCGCGACCGACGGCACGATCAGGTACGAGAAGACCAGCAGCACGCCGGCGATCGCCACGGACGACGTCACGACGAAGCCGAACGACGTGTAGAAAAGAAAATCCCACAGCTTCAGGTTCGGAATCTCGTTTCCGGTGGAGATGGCGAGGAACTTCTTCCGGAAGACGAAGTGGAAGAGGCCGACGCCGGCGTAGAGCAGCGCCGTGGTCCACACCGTCTTCGCCGAGACGGAGAGGATGTTGCCGACGAGCATGTCCTTGAGGTGCTCGGTCTCGCCGGTGGCCTTGCTCATCGCCAGGATCGCGGCCGCCGCGGAGACGGCGTAGACGATGCCGATGATCGCCTCCTGCGGGATGCGCGTCTCGCGATGCACGCGCGTCATGGCGAAGACAGCCGCGCCGATGATGGTGAAGCCGAGCGACCACCAGTACGTGACCGTGCTGTGCGGATCGAGCCCGCGCAGCACCGCCATCGTCGTGCCGAGCGCCGCGATCTGGGCGAGCGAGAGGTCGACGAAGATGACCCCCCGCTCCACCACGTGAACGCCGAGGTAGGCGTGAATGCCGGTCAGGATCAGGCCGGCGAGGAACGGCAGATAGAGAAATTGAAGGATGTCGATCATTTTGCGGTTACCGGTTGCCGGTGACCGGTTGCCGGAAACTGGCAACCGGCAACCGGCAACTCCTTACTTGAGTGCCTTGATCAGATTCGCGATGTTGGTATCGAACAGCTGAAAGTAATCGTCCGTCCCGCTCTTCGCGCCGCCGACGGAGGGGTAGAGCACGAGCACCCGGGCGCCGGTCTTGGCGGCGATGAACTGCGGGTCTTTCTGATCGAAGTACGGCTCCATGGCGATCACCTTCACCCCCTGCGCCTTCATCTGGTTGACCAGCTCGAAGCTGTGCGACGGCGACGGCGGCACGCCCGGCTTCGGCTCGACGAAGCCGACGACGTCGAGTCCGAAGTGCCGGGCGAAGTTCGGCCACGAGTTGTGGTACGTGACGATCTTCGCGTTCTTGTACGGCACGAGCGCGGCCATCCAGCGCTTGTTCGCCTCGTTGAGTTTCACGATGAAGGCGTTGAGGCGCTGATCGAAATACGCCTGGTCCTGCGGGCGGAGCTCGACGAGCTTGTTGCGGACCTGGCGCGCGATGCGGACGCCGTTCGCCGGATCGAGCCAGTAGTGCGGATTGCCGAGCGGGTGGACGTCGCCCATGGCGCGCGTGACCGTGCCGGTCGGACGGTCGAGGATCTCCACGCCCTGCGAGGCGTCGAGGTAGCCCTTTTGTCCCGGCCGGATGTTGTTGTTGCGGCTCTGGTCGAGCAGCGGCGGAAGCCAGCCGATCTCCAGCTCCAGTCCGACCACCTCGAGCAGGTCGGTGTTGCGCAGCAGCAAGAGGAAGCTCGGCTTCGGCTCGACGAAGTGCGGGTCCTGGTACCCGCGGGCGATCGACGTGACGTCGACCTTGTCGCCGCCCACTTCCTTCGTGATCGAAGCGAGGTCGGTGATGGTGGTCGTGACGCGCAACTTCTGCTGCGCGCTCGCGCTGAGCGAGAGGGCGAGGATGGCGATGACGAGAAAAATTCGTTTCATCAGATCTCCTAGAACGAGTGGGCGCCGTGGGCGCCGATGGAAAATTGCATGCCGAAGAGAAGCTCGGTGATGCTCTTTGCGCCGCCGTACGACGTGCGGCGCAGCTGCGTGCGGAACTGGCTGAACTCGGACGGCCAGAAGGTCAGCGTCGCCGACACTCCCTTGTCCGTCACGTCTCCCCGGTCGGCGCGATCGAGGCGCACGCCGGTGAACCAGCGCTGCCCGAGCTGATAGTCGCCCGAGGCGTAGAAACCCTTCAGCCGGCGGTCGGTGTCGCCTCGATCGTCGACGATCCCTTCGAAGCGGCCGATGAATCCGCGGTAGTTTCCCTGCTGCAGCGGCTTCCAGCGATACGTGACGTCGACTCCGCCGAACTGGTTCTTCAGCGCCGCGTCGCCTGAGGCATTGCCGCGCGCGTAGCTCGTGCCGAGCTCGAGATTGCTGTTCTCGCTGATGTCTTTGAACATCTTGAGGTGGCCGTTGTAGAAGAGGTCGTTGTTGTTGTGCCGCGCAAACACGTCCGGCACATCCCCACTGAACGCCTCGGCGGTCGCCTCGACGAATGCAAAATCGTTCGGGAACGACTTGCTGATCGAGACGCCGCGGTCGTTGAGTCCTTCGTCGCCGAAGAAGTTGTGAATCACCAGCGGCTGGTCGACCCACGGCCGGACGTGCGTGTGCCACGTGTTGTCCTTGCCGAAGTTCGCTTTCATCTTGCCGATCTTCGCCGTCAGGTCATGCGGCAGCGTGATGAGGTTCACGTAGCCTTCCTCGACGTCGATCCCTTCCGGCGTAATGGATAGGAAGAATTTGCCTTTCATGTACGGATCGACGAACGCCTCGAACGCCACTTCTGCCTCGTCGAGCTCCATCGGCGGACGTTGACCGTCGGGCCCGAACTCGTACGGGTTCGCCTTGCCGGCGCGGCCGATGAAGTTGCCGATCACCGAGGTGTCGGGGTTGAAGACCTTCGAGGCGCCGGGGTTGGTCTGGTTGTTGATGGTCTGGACGTCGGTGAGCTGCGGCTCAGACGCCGCTGTCGGTGCCGGCGTCACCTCGGTGATCTTGGTCAGATCTTCTTCGGGTGGTGATCCTTTGAGTTTGTCGATCTCCTGCCGCAGCTCGGTCGTCTGCCGCACGAGCTCATCGAGCTTCTGCTCCAGTTGCTTCAGCCGGTCGTCCTGCGTCTGCGCGAAGAGCGGCTGCGTGATCAGAAAAATGATCAAGAAAAACGGGAAATGACCACGACGGGTCATGGGTCTCCTCCTGACATGTGGTGCTGGTGTAGGACAGGCGCCCTCGCCTGTCGAACGCGCACAGAGGACAGGCGAGGGCGCCTGTCCTACACGGCCGGAGGGGCGCGGGAGGGGAGTGCCAGCTCGAGCGTCCGCGCGAGGAACCTGACGCTGCGGGCTTCGAGCGAGTAGACGACGAAATCAGGAGCCGAAACGGTTGGCGCGCTCAGCGTTATGCGCGCGCCGCCGGAGGCACAAACCGCGCAAAGGCTTTGTATGGCGGCGTTGCCGTCGGGAATGAGCGGATGGTTATGGTAGGCAGGCTCGGTGGCCAGCAGCACCGCGAAGGCGATGAGTACACCGAGTTTCAAACGCATCATTCCGCGCATGAGCATATATCGTAAGACGGTGCGTCCCGGTTGTATTCCGGTGACGAACTGGTCTGGAATAAGGGGCAAGTCCCTCTGAATTTGAGGGGCATTAGGAGATCGTAATGGCAGACTCGAACGGAGCAGTTCAACACGTTGGCGACAACGACTTCGATACGAAGGTCCTCGGCGCGGGCAAGCCCGCTCTCGTCGATTTCTGGGCCCCATGGTGCGGACCCTGCCGGATCATCGGCCCGATCATCGAGGAGCTGGCGCCGAGCTACGACGGCAAGGCGGTCATCGCCAAGCTGAACGTCGATGACAACCCCAACGTCTCGCAGCGCTACGGCATCACATCCATCCCCACGATCCTGATGTTCAAGGACGGCAAAATCGTCGACCGCGCAGTCGGCGCGATGCCGAAGGGGGAGTTGCAGAAGTTCATCGAGCGGAATCTGTGAAAAGCGGTTGCGCGGTTGCGAGGTTTCGCGGTTTCGCGGCCTCGTAACCGCGCAACCAGCTAAGGCTCCAACCCGTAGTTCCCGCCACACAACGACTCCACCCCACCCTCCCTCACCACGAACGTATCCTCGATCCTCACGCCGATCTCCCGGTCGGGGAAGTAGAGGCCGGGCTCGATGGTGACGATGTCGCCGGCTTCGATCGGGTCGTGATTGGTGCCGCCGAGGGCGAATGACGGCTTCTCGTGGATCTCCAGGCCGACGCCGTGGCCGAGGCCGTGGACGTAGCCGCTGATCGCCCGCGGATTCCGGCGCGTCGTTTCGTAGCCCTTCGACTCGAAGAAATCGCAGACCAGCGTCTGGTACGACGACGCGCGCGTGCCGGGGCGCATGGCGTCGCGCGCGAGCTCGAACGCGGCCAGGACGTCGGCGTGAATCGTACGCAGCTCGTCCGGAACCGGACCGACGCAGAACGTGCGCGTCATGTCGAAGAAGTAGCCGCTCGTCCGGTCGGCGGGGAAGATGTCGAGGACGATCGGCACCGACGGCATGACGCGCGCGACGGCGTTGCCGCGCGAGTGCGGCACGCCCGCGTCGCGACCCTGCGAGAGGATCGTCTCGTGATCTTCGATCATGCCGAGGCGCGTGATCTCCGTGGTGACGATCTGCTTCAGATCGCCGAGGGTCATCGACGCGCGCCAGTCGCGCAGCGCGGCGCGGACGGCGTCGACGACCGCGACGGTCCGCTGCCCGACCGAGGCGATGGCGTCGATCTCCCACGGATCTTTTCGCTTGCGCGCCAGCTGCAGCAGGTCATCGCCGCCGCGATGCACGACCCAGCCAAGCTTGGCGAGCGAGTCCGCGATGCCGAGGTAGAGGTGCACCGGAAGGTTGCCATAGAAGGCGACGGTCGTCTGCCCGCCGTGATCGCGCAGCACGGCGTCGAAGAATTCGGCGTAGGCATCGGAGGCCGATGACGCGCGCTTGAAGATGCGGTCGTAGTCGTAGTCGTGGATGGAACGGATCGGCAGTCCGCTGGCCGCCGCCTCGTCGCGCTCCATGTCGTAGCAGACGAGCACCGGGTCGCGCCCGGCGATCTTGATCGCGTAGCCGCGCGTCACCTTCGCCCCGCGCGCCAGCCAGCGAAACGCGGGATGCATCGATTCATGGAGAGGAACGACGATGGCGTCGATCGAGCGCTCGTGCTGGAGTTGATCGAGGTCGGTGAGCATCGCGCGACACGGCGTCGCCCGCCACGCCGGAACGGGCATGGGCGTAAGGTCTTACGTTCGGGCGAGAGTCCCGGTGGAAAGGCGACGCCGTCGATCGAGAATAACAGATCGCACCTGGGGCGGCGTCGGTCTATGATCCGCGCCGATGATTCACTTCCATAACGGCGACATCACCGCGGCGCTGGCCCGCCGCGCCGGCGTTCCGGGGCGTCACGTGCCGTATCGCGAATCGTTGATCGGCGGTCCGGTGCGCAGCGATCTCGCGCTGCTCGACTGGGTGGAACAACGCGCGCGCTTCCTCGCCGAGGAGCATGGCGACAACCTGCTGCGCCTCCGCAACGAGCTGCTCGAACAGGAGAAGGCCATCGACACGGCGCGGACGGAGGAGGAGATCGTCCTCTGGTTCGAGCACGATCTCTTCTGCCTGGTGCACCTGCTTTACCTCGCAAAGCGCTTTGCGAACTGCCGCCTGACCCTCATCTGGAACCCGACGCCCCTCGGCCTGCTCGAGGCCGACGATGTGCTGGGCCTCTACCACTCGCGCGCGCCGATGACGCCGGTGATGCTCCGCGCCGGCGACGCCGCGTGGCAGGCGTACACCTCCGAAGATCCGACCGCGCTCAATCGCTTCCTCCGCCAGGACATCCCCGACTTCCCGTTTCTCATCGACGGTCTCCGTCTTCACGCCGGGCGCTTTCCCGCCCTGAAGAACGGCCTCGGCGAGCCGGAGCGGAAGATGCTCGAGCTCATCGACGCCGGCGCCGGCGATTTCGGTTCGCTCTTCGCCCGCTTCAATCCCGACGCGCCGCGCTATGGCTTCGGCGACGGCGAAGTGCTGCGCCAGCTCCGCCGCCTCGCCTGGTGCGCCGTGCCGATGATCACTATGAGCGAGGTGCCGGGCGAGCCGGAGCCGAAGGCCTCGCTCGCCGTGACGCCGGCCGGCCGCAACGTGATGGAGGGGAGCGTCGACTTCATCGAGTTGAACGGCTCGAACGTCTGGCTCGGCGGCGCGCATCTCACCAGCGAGCGGGTGTGGCGCTGGGACTCGGAACGCGGCTTGCTGGTTTGACGTAACGCATGCGCGTTCGCGTCATGACCTACAACATCCAGGGCCACGCCGCCGAGCGGCAACAGGATCACATCGTCAAGATCGCCGAGACCGTGGCCGCGGCGGAGCCCGACGTCGTGGCGCTGCAGGAGGTCTATTGCCGCAAGACCGGCGACCAGGGAGCGCAGGTCGCGCACCTCGCCGGATTGAAACTGGCGTTCGGCAAGAGCTGCGAGATCAACGGCGGCGATTACGGCAACGCCATCCTCACGCGCGGCACGATCGAATCGTCGCGCGTCCATCCGCTTCCCGGCGCCGGCGAGCCGCGCTCGCTGCTCGAGACCTGCATCGCGGTCGACGGCGCGCGCTTCACCTTCTTCGCCACGCACCTCGCGGCGTGGGGACGCCTGCTCCGCGGGGCGCGGCTCGAGCAGATCGCCACGCTCGGCGACATCACCGCGCGCGCCGGCTCGCCGCATCTCCTGGCCGGCGATTTCAACGTAACGCCGCGCGCCGAGGAGCTGCGCGTGCTGCTCTCGCACGGACACCTGCGCTATTGCGGCGAGATGCGCGAGGCGACGTTTCCCTCGACGCGCCAGCGCCTCGACTACATCTTCTGCGACGCCGCGTGGGAGGTGGTGGAGACGAAAGTGATCCGGCGCGGACCGTCGGATCACTGGCCGGTGGTGGCGGACCTCATGCTGGCGTCAGTGAACGAAACGCCTCCATGAACCGCGTCATCTCCTCCGGCGTCCCGATCGACAGGCGCAGATAACGCGTCATCGGCGGGAAGGGCCGTCCGACATGAACGCCGCGTTCGCGCATGGCGTCGATCACCGGACGCACTTCGCGCTTCAGGTCGATCATCACGAAGTTGGCGTCCGAGGGGAGCATCGAGTAGTTCATTTTCGAGAGCTCGCTCGCCAGCCACTGCCTCGCTTCGCGATTGCGCTTCCGTCCGTTCTCGACGTGCGCCGGGTCGGCGAGCGACGCGCGCGCGGCCTCGGCGGCGAGGACGTTGACCGAGTCCCACTGACCATGGTTCTGCATCCGCTCGATCACCGCCGGCTGCGCGATGGCGTAGCCGCAGCGCAGGCCGGCCATGCCGTAGATCTTCGAGAACGTGCGCGTGACGACGAGGTTCGCGTGCGCCTTCACCAGCGGGATCACGCTCTCATACTCGGGCGAGTCGGCGTAGTGGTGATACGCCTCGTCGACGAGGATCGTCACCGACGCCGGCGCGTTCGCCAGCAGCGCGCGCACCGCGGCCTTCGGCGTGATCGTCGCCGTCGGATTGTTCGGATTGCAGACGTAGATCAGCCCTTCGCCTTTCGCCGCGTCGAGCATGCGCGCGAGGTCGTGCGCGTAGTCGGCGGTCAGCGGCACCTTGACGATCTCCGCGCCTTCCGACTTCGCGCAGAAGCCGATGGCTTCGAAGGTCGGATCGGCGGTGATGAGCCGCTTCTTCGCGAACGTCGTCGCCGCGACTTTCAGCGCCTCGCTCGAGCCGTCGGTGGCGAGGACCGAATCCTGCGACAGCCCGTGGAACTTCGCGATGTCGGCGACCAGCGCCTCGATCGCTTCGTCGGGATAACGATTCGCGCGCGGCAACGCGTCGTTGATCGCCCGCAGCGCCGCAGGCGAGGGGCCGTACGGATTCTCGTTCGCGTTGAGGCGCGCGATCCCCTTCGGCTTCGGCGTTTCGGCGAGCGTCAGACGAGGCATCGCGGCCGCCACCGCGGTCGCACCGAGGACGTGGGCGAAGTGTCTTCTGGTAAGCATCCAACCATCTTAGTGCTGGAGTGCTTGGTGCTGGAGTGCTTAGTGCTGGGTGCTTAGTGCTGGGTGCTCAGTGCTGGGTTGCTTGGTGCCGGGTGCTCACGGGGCGTTCATTTTGCGTTGGATTGATGAGCGGAGGGCGTTGATCTTGCGGCTGGTTTCTTCCGCTTTTGCCAGCAGTGTCGCTCGCGTTTGTTCCTGGATGTAGCCGATATCGGAGGCGATGTAGAGCTGCGTGCGCAACTCGCCTGCCGAGCCTTTCGCAATCGAGAGGAACTGATGAAATTCAGTGAGCCTGAACCGCTCGAATCCTTCGGCGATGTTCGACGGAACGGAGATCGCCGCCTTCCGAATCTGATCCCGTAACGCGAAATCACGCGCGAATGGCTGCCGCTCGGTCATCAGGTAGATGTCGCGGCAAAGCGCCCGTCCATGTTGCCAGGCGACGATGTCTTCGAACCGTTCAATCATCGCAAAACCTCCAACACATGATTCTCCCGCCAACAAACGAAACTGAGCGTTTCTCTACCCCCCCCGTAGCACCAAGCACTAAGCACTCAGCACTAAGCGAATATGATCGCGGTCGATGATCCCTGAGCCACCGAACGTTTCGTACTGGGACGCCTCGCCGATCCTTCGCGACATCTGCAAACGCAAGGTCGATCCATCACGCGCGGCGCGGTTGGCGGAGATGGGGGAGCGGGCCGCGCGCGAGGTCGCGCCGCTGGCGCAGGTCGCTGATCGCGAATCGCCGCGGCTGGTGACGCACGACGCGCGCGGTAATCGGATCAATCGCGTCGACTATCACCCGTCGTATCGCGAGATGGAGCGGATCGCGTATGGCTCGGGGATGATCACCGTGAACTACGTCGATCCGCAGCCCGACTCGCGCACGTTCGGCTTCGCCCTCGGCTACCTCTTCGCGATGGGGGAGATGGGACTCTATTGCCCGCTCTGCATGACCGACGGCGTGGCGCGCGTGCTGACGCGGCACGGGACGCCGGAGCAGATCGCGCGCGTCGTGCCGCACCTCGCGTCGTCCGATCGCGAGACGTTATGGACCGGCGGCATGTTCCTCACCGAGCGCGCCGGCGGCTCCGACGTCGGAGCGAACGAAACGATCGCGCGCGACGGTCTGCTGACCGGCCGGAAGTGGTTCTGCTCGAACGTCGACGCCGACGCGGTGCTCGTGACCGCGCGACCCGAAGGTGCGCCGGCCGGCACGCGCGGACTGCGGACGTATCTGCTGCTGCAGCGTGACAATCCCGGCGTCACCATCGACCGGCTGAAGGAGAAGCTCGGCGTCCGCTCGATGCCGACCGGCGAGGTGACGCTGCGCGACGCGCCGGCGGAGGAGGTCGGCGGATTCAACGCCATCGCCGACATGCTGAACATGTCGCGGCTCTACAACGCCGTCGCCTCGGTCGCCGTGATCGGCCGCGCCATCCACGAGGCGCGCTGGTACATCGAGCGGCGGCAGGCGTTCGGCCGTCCGGTGATCGAGTTCCCGCTCGCGCTCGAAACGATGATGGACCTCGAGGCGGAGCACGCCGGCGCGATGCTGCTGACGTTCGAGACGATCGACGCGTTGCAGCGCGGCGATGACCGCCTCCTGCGCTTTTTGACGCCGATCGCGAAGGCCGTTACGGGGAAGCTCGCCGTGCCGTGTGTGTCCGAGGCGATGGAGCTGATCGGAGGAAACGGCTACATCGAAGAGAGTCCGATGCCGCGTCTCCTGCGCGACGCGCAGGTGTTGCCGATCTGGGAAGGGACGACGAACATCCTCGTGCTCGACGCGCTGCGCACGGCGAACAAGGAAGCGAGCCACGAGCTGCTGCTCGCGCGCATTCGCCCGCATTTTCCGCGGCAGGCCGATGAGATTGCGTCGGCGTTTCAATCGCTCGACGAGCGCGACGCGCGCGGGTGGGTGGATCGCCTCGCGCGGATGTTCGAGCTCGCGCTGCTCGCGGAGAACGGCTATGGGGAGCATGTCGATCGGTTGATCAACCGGCCGCTGGGGATGCTGCCGGGCGCGAAATCAAAATAGCGCGATGTCGCGCGCCTGCGCGATGGCCAGCAGATCGAGAAACTTCGACCGCGCGATCTCGCGCGCCCCGAGCGCCTCCATGTGCGGCGTCATCACCTGGCAATCGATCCACGTGCATCCGCGCGCCTTCAGCTGATCGATCAGAAAAATGAGCGCCAGCTTCGAGGTGTCGGAGAGGCGGTGGAACATGCTCTCGCCGGTGAAGACGCCGCCGGAGTCGACGCCGTACAAACCGCCCACCAGCTCGCCGTCCTGCCACACCTCCACGCTGTGCGCGTCGCCCGAGGCGTGGAACCGCGTGTATGCGTCGACGATCTCGGGACCGATCCACGTCCCCTCCTGTTCGGGACGCGGCACGTGCGAGCAGGCGCGGATGACCGCGGCGAAATCGCGATCGACGGTGAAGGTCAGTCCCGCGCGCTTCATCGATTTTCGCAGCGTGCGACCGACGTGCAGCTCGTCGAAGAAGATCACCGTCCGCCGTTTCGGCGAAAACCACGGCAGCACCGCCAGCTCCTCGTGCGGCCACGGAAAGATGCCGTGCCGGTACGCGTCGCGCAGCGTCTCGACGCGAAGGTCGTTGCCGACCGCCACGATGTCGCCGCGCGCATAGCGGGGATCGGGGAAACGGGACATCTGCTGAGAATAGCGAAGGGGCGCCGGGATGTCCCGGCGCCCCTTCGCAGCAACCGCCTGTTTGCGTCTCAGTTGAACACGACGTAACGGAAGCACGTCGCCGGCTTGCCGGAGATCGTGAGCCAGCCTTCGCCCTGCGCCAGGACGGAGATCGTGTTGCCGAGCGAGCGGCCGGTCACGGTCACGAGGATCGCGCTGTTCACGTGCACCGCGGAGTTGGACAGCGTGATCGAGTTTTCGCCCTGTTCGAGGCAGTTCACGGAGGAGACATACGGGCCGCCGGAAGTTCCCGGGATGCCCTGGATCCCCTGCGGACCCTGCGGGCCTTCCGGTCCCATCGGACCCATGGCGCCCTGATCGCCCTTGTCGCCCTTCGCTCCCTGCGCGCCATCGGCACCGCGGTCGCCCTTGTCGCCCTTGAGTCCCTGCGCACCGTCGGCACCGTTATCGCCCTTGTCGCCTTTGTCGCCCTTGAGTCCCTGGGCACCATCGGCGCCGTTCGCACCGTTGTCGCCCTTGTCGCCTTTGAGTCCCTGCGCGCCGTCGGCACCGCGATCGCCTTTGTCACCCTTCGGTCCCTGAGCGCCGTCGATGCCGTTCGCACCGTTGTCACCCTTGTCGCCCTTGAGTCCCTGCGCGCCGTCGGCACCGCGATCGCCCTTGTCGCCCTTGTCGCCTTTCGCTCCCTGGGCGCCGTCGATACCGCGCTCACCCTTTCCGCCCTGAATGCCCTGCGCTCCGCTGTCGCCCTTCAGCCCCTGCGGACCAGCAGCACCAACAGCACCGGCAGGACCAACAGCACCGGCAGGACCCGCAGGACCAACAGCACCGGCCGGTCCGGCATCACCCTTGTCGCCCTTCTCGCCGCGGCCCCACGGGTCGGGCAGGAAGTAACCGATGATGTCGACCACGATGTCGGCGCTGCCGAGCTGCGAGGTCACGGTGAACATGTGATTGCGCAGCACGAACGTCGCCTCGGCCGCCGACCGCTCGCCCTCGCGCAGCACGACCTTCGACAGGCTGTCCGGCGCGCCGCTGTTGCCGGGCGTGACCCAGACGACCGTCGCGTCAGACGGCGGTCCGATTGCCCACACGCGCGCCGCAACGGCCAGCGCGTTCATCGGGATCTGCTGGGAACACGGATTCGTGAATGCGCCGTCGACCAGCTCGCCGGTCGCGCGGTACGAACGGCTCTCGTTCGGTGCGAACGAAGGCCGGCCCCACTGCGGCGCGTAGTGATCCGCTTCCAGTGTGCTGATCAGGCGGCACGGGATGATTTCCTGGAACACCGCCGGCCCGACCGTGACGGCCGACGCGCCGTCGGCGGCGTCGGCGATCAGCGCGGCGCGGAGTTGCACACCGAGGACGGTGTACGGGTTGTGGATCGTCGGCTCTTCGGCTGTTGCGAACGGCGCGGACAGCGTCAGCGCCAGTGCGATCAGAATCGATGTGAAGTTCAGGTTTTTCATGGCTTCCTCCGGCTCTCTTGCGGCACCGTGCCGCTCTGCTGCGCCCAATGTCGGTGCGGGGAGGAAACGGAGGTAGGACGGCTGCACGGGGCGGCCGGGCAGATGGGACAAGGTCTTGTGACGTACGTCACAAAGCCGCGCTCAGAGGAGGATCAGGTCTTCCAGCTCGTGCCGGCGGTGGACCGTCATCGACGAGCGGCGCACGGTGATGATCTTCTTCTCTTTGAAGGACTTGAGGATGCGGGAGACGGTCTCGCGCGAGGTGCCGATCGTCTGCGAGATCTCCTCGTGGGTCATCGACACCGAAACGCGCATGCCGCTCGCCGACGGGACGCCGGATTCGTCGCACCAGGAGAGAAGGAGATAGGCGAGCCTCTCGGCCGCGGAGTTGGCCAGCCCGAGGGCCCGGATCTGGTTCGCGTCCGACTCGCACTCCTCGATCAGCTGGCGGGCGATGTTGAAGGAGACGTCACGATACTCGCCGATGAAGCGGAGGAAGTCGTCGCGCTTGATGAATTTCAGCTGCGACGGCGACGTCGTTTCGGCCGTCGCTTTGTAGGCGTTGCCCGATAGCACGCTGGTCAGGCCGAGCGCGTCGCCCGGCGCCACGCGGCGGGTGATCAACTTCTTTCCGCCGCCGGAGGAGATGGTCAGCTTGGCCGAGCCGTAGCAGAGGATGAACAGCCCGCGCGGCGCTTCCCCCTCGGCAAATAACAGAGCCCCGTCGGGGTAGACGTTTACAAAAGTGATGTCATCAAACGCCTTCAGCGTCTTTGGGTCGAGCTGACAGAAGAAGTTGTCGTTCCGCCAGGGGCATTCGTGACACCGATCACAAATCTCCACTCCATATCGGGGGGCATTCCGCATGGAAATAATGATACTACCCGGGGTAGCTGTTCAAGCTGTCGAGCGTTTGAGCTGACTGCCAGCTCAAACGCTCGAGAGCTCAATCGCTCAAGAGCTACACTTGTTCCATGCGCTCCAGGATCGCGGTTTCCCTTCTCCTCATGGTGGGGTTCTATCTGCTCGCGGTGGCGATCGCGGGAGCGCTGTTGTTCGTGCCGTACTACGAATTCACCTCGCTCCATCACGTGCAGGGGCGGATCACGGTGTTCTGCGTCGTCACGGCGCTGGCGATCCTCTGGTCGATCCTTCCGCGCTGGGATCGCTTCGAGGCGCCGGGGCCGCGGCTCACCGAAGAACGGCAGCCGGAGCTGTTCGACCTGGTGCGGCGCGTGTCGAATGAAACGGAGCAGGCGATGCCGGCCGACGTCTTCCTCGTGCCGGAGGTCAACGCCTGGGTGTCGCATCGCGGCGGGATCATGGGCTTCGGCAGCCGGCGGGTGATGGGCCTCGGGTTGATCCTGCTGCAGAGCGTGTCGGTCGAGCAGCTGCGCGCGATCATCGCCCACGAGTTCGGGCACTACGCCGGCGGCGATCTGAAGCTCGGCGCCTGGCTGTACAAGACGCGCGAGGCGATGCGGCGGACGATCGAGAACCTGGCCAGGACCAGCAACGGCATTCACAAGCCATTCCTCTGGTACGCGAACATGTTCATGCGCGTCAGCCAGTCGGTGTCGCGCGCGCAGGAGCTCGCGGCCGACCAGATCGCGGCGAGAGTGGCCGGCGCCGGAAACGCCATCGAAGCGCTGGTCGCCGTTCACAGCGCGGCGCTCGCGTACAACGCCTACTGGCAGCAGGAGCTGATCCCGGTCCTCACGAACGGCTATCGCCCTCCCATCGCCGCCGGCTTCTCCCATTTCCTCGGCGCCGAGACGGTGGCCGAGGCCGTGTCGAGACAGATCAAGACGGAGATGAGCACCGGTGTCGCCGATCCGTACGACAGCCATCCGCCGCTGAACGAGCGGATCGCCGCGTTGCGCGAAGGAGACGGCGGCCAACCGCAGGCCGGTGCGTGCGCGGTGACTCTGCTGCGCGATCTGCCGAGGATCGAGTGGGAACTGCTGCAGATGCTCTTCGCCGATCCGCAGAAGGCGAAGGAGCTGAAGTCGGTGGAGTGGGAAGAGACCGGCCCGCGCGTCTTCCTTCCGGTCTGGCGCGATGAGAGCGCGAAGCACGTCGAGCCGTTCCGCGCGCTGCGCGCCGTCGACGTCCCGCGCTTCTACGCCTCCGGCGACACGCTGCAGCGCCTCAAGCTCACGCACCTCCTGCCCGACGACCGCGAGCGCGCCGTGCGCAACGCCATCGGCTGCGGTATCGCCGCCCGCCTCTACGACGACGGCTGGACCTGCGATGCGCGCCCGGGACGTGCGGTCGTCTTCGCGAAGGACGGCCATATGTTCGAGCCCTTCGCCCTCGCGCACCAGCTCGGGACGGTGGGGTTTACGGACGAGGAGTGGGCGGCGGCGTGCGAGCGGGCGGGGATCAGTGAGATGACGTTGGCGTGACGAAGAGGGGAGGGGAGCGGACGTCTCCTCCGCTCATGTCGGCATCGCGAATGAGCCGGCGTAGCGCGCCGGCCGTGCGGACGAGACGTCCGCACCCCTCTCGTCCGCGTCAGAACGCGAGGGTCAGTTCATCGCGCGCCGCGTCGACGACCACGTTCCCGCCCTCCGCCAGCGATCCGAACAGGATCGCGTCGACGAGCGGCTCCTTGATCTTCGTCGAGATCAGACGCGCCATCGGACGCGCGCCGAACGACTGGTCGTAGCCGTGCTTGGCCAGCCAGGCGCGGCCCGCTTCGCGCAGCTCGAGCGTGACGTTCTTCGGAAGAAGCTGCGCACGGACTTCGGCGATGAACTTGTCGACGACCTTCTCCGTCGTCTCGAAGCTGAGCGGATCGAAGGCGATCCAGGCGTCGAGGCGGTTGCGGAACTCCGGCGCGAAGGTCCGTTCGATCGCGCCGCGGCCACGCCCGCTTCCCGGGTTGTTCCGGAAACCCATTCCGCCCTCGGTCATCTCCCGTCCGCCGGCGTTGGTGGTCATGATCATGATCACGTTGCGGAAGTCGGCCTTCTTGCCGTTGTTGTCGGTCAGCGTGGCGTGATCCATCACCTGCAGCAGGATGGAGAAGAGATTGGGATGCGCCTTCTCGATCTCGTCGAGCACGAGCACCGCGTACGGCGTGCGCATGACCGCGTCGGTGAGGAGGCCGCCCTGATCGAAGCCGACGTATCCCGGCGGCGCGCCGATCAGGCGCGACACGGTGTGCGGCTCCATGTACTCGCTCATGTCGAAGCGGATGAACTCCACGCCGAGCGACGCCGCCAGCTGCTTCGCCAGCTCGGTCTTGCCGACGCCGGTCGGTCCGCTGAAGAGGAATGAGCCGATCGGCCGCTCGACGTTGCCGAGTCCCGAACGCGAGAGCTTGATCGCGCTGACGATCTGCCTGATGGCGTGGTCCTGGCCGTAGATCACCGCGCGGAGATCGTTCTCCAGCGTCTGCAGGCGGTCTTTTTCCGACACGGCGATGGTGCGCGGCGGGATCTTCGCGATGCGCGCCACGACCTGCTCGATCTCGTCGACGCCGATGATCGATCCGGTCGTCCCCAGCATCCGCGCCCGCGCGCCCGCTTCGTCGAGGACGTCGATCGCCTTGTCCGGCAGATGGCGGTCGTGGATGTATTTCGCCGACAGCTCGGCCGCGAGCTGCAGCGCCTCGTCGCTGAACGTGACGTGGTGATGCTCCTCGTAGTAGCTCTTCAGTCCCTTGAGGATCTCGACGGTCTCGCTCAGCGACGGCTCGCCGATCTCGATCTTCTGGAAGCGCCGCGCCAGGGCGCGATCGCGCTCGAACGACGCCTTGTACTCGGCGTACGTGGTCGAGCCGATGCAGCGGAGCTTGCCCGAGGCGATCGCCGGCTTGAGGATGTTCGAGGCGTCCATCGTGCCGCCGCTCACCGCGCCGGCGCCGACGATGGTGTGGATCTCGTCGATGAAGAGAATCGCTTCCTTCTTCTCCAGCAGCGCGGCGATCACGGCCTTCAGCCGCTGCTCGAATTCGCCGCGGTACTTCGTGCCGGCGAGCACGGAGCCCATGTCGAGCGACCACACCTCTGCGCCCTTCAGCACGTCCGGCGTCTCGCCTTTATGGATCTTCAGCGCCAGCCCCTCGGCGATGGCGGTCTTGCCGACGCCCGGCTCGCCGACCAGCAGCGGATTGTTCTTCCGCCGACGGCAGAGGATCTGGATCGTCCGCTCCAGCTCCGGACCGCGTCCGATCAGCGGATCGATCTCGCCCTTCGCCGCGCGCTCGTTGAGATTGACGGCGAAGCTCTTCAGCGGATCGCCGGACGGCGCCGAATCGTCGTCCGGCGAGACGAACGCCGGCTCGTGATGCGGCTGCGAGTCCTTGCTGATGCCGTGGGAGATGTAATTGAGGACGTCGAGCTTCGTGATCCCCTGGCTGCGCAGGAGGTAGACGGCCTGCGAGCGCTCGGCCTGGAAGAGGGCGGCGAGCATCTGCCCGGTGTCGACCTCTTTCCGCCCCGAGCTCTGCGCGTGGAGCTGCGCGTACTGCACGACGCGCTGGAGCATCGTGGTCAGAACCGGCTGCACCGTCGTCTCGTCGGGCAGCGATTCGAATGTCTTTCCCATGAAGTCGTCGAGCTGCTGCTTCAGCTCCTCGACGTCACCTCCGCAGGAGCGGATGACATCGACGGCGTCGCGATCGTGGAGAAGGGCGAAGAGAAGGTGCTCGAGCGTGACGTACTCGTGGCGTCGCGTCAGCGCCTCGTTGACGGCAAATTCGAAGGTGGCCTGGAGTTGTTTGGCGATCATGTCGGCAATAGGAGAACGCGGGCCAACAGCCGAATCTGCCCGGCGTGATAGACATCATGCATGGCCACGCCATAAATCGTTCGCGAGTTGCTTGCCAGGGCCCGGGCGGGGAGGGTCTCGACGGCGTCCCGAAAGGCGTGGTGCGACTCGTCGAGGAGCTCCAGATCGTCGCGCCAGGCGGCCTCGGTCGGGGCGGGGGTGGGGAAGAAATTCTTGCCCGCCCGAGGGAAACGGGCGCCGCGGGAGCCGCTGATCCGGCGCCAGGCGACGAACTTCCAGTAGGCGCAGTGGAGGGCGAGCTCCCAGATGTTGTGCCGCTCCGGCGCCGGCCGCGCGGCGGCCTGTTCCGGCGTGATTCCGCGCAGCGTCGTCCGGAGGTTCGGGCCGTGCCACGCCTTTCGCTCGTAACCTTCGCCGATGATCCGCAGGAGGAGCGCGCGATCGTCGTTCATACCTTCTCCAACGTGCACAGCAGCGGATATTCGTGCTCCTGCGCCAGCGCCATCGTCTTCTCCACTTTCATCTGCGCCACCTCGAACGTGTAGATGCCGGCCACGCCGACGCCCTGCATGTGGACGTTGAGCATCACGCGGACGGCGTCGTCCTCCGTCATGTTGAAGACCGACTCGAGCACCCAGACCACGAACTCCATCGTCGTGTAGTCGTCGTTGTGGAGGAGAACTTTGAAGAGGGGAGGCTCTTCGACCTTCTCGTGGCTCTCCGCGACCGGGGCCTCGTCGTACTGGGTCTGCGGCGGCAGCATCGCTACATTATGAAGGGCACAGACAGGAGTGTCTGTGCTACACGCTATCGCGCGCTCGCCGCCACTTCGCGGACCACATCGGGGAGCGTGCCGAGGTCGAACGGCTTGCGCAGCACCATGCCGACGGCGGTCGGATCGATGAACTGCAGCGAGGCGTCGCCGGCTGCGGTCATGATCACCGTCGCCTTCAGCAGCTCCGGCCTGCGCATCATCAGATGGCGCACGACGTCGAAGCCGCTGAGCCGCGGGAGCATCAGGTCGAGCAGGATGCAGTCAAAGCTTCCGCTCCACAGTTTCTCGATCGCCGACTCGCCATCCTCGGCCAGCGTGACGGTCGACATCGACTCGATGGCCGCCTCGATACGCGACGCGATCAGCGCCTCGTCTTCGATCAGCAGCACCGTCGGCCGCTCCGGCACCACGCGCTCCGGCTGCTTCGTCTCTTCCGACGCCTGCTGCAGGATCGGCATGAAGCGCGTGACGGCGGCGATCAGCTTGTCGCGCGTCAGCGGCTTGCAGATCCAGCCGTCGGCGTCCGACGAGTCGAAAAGCCGCTTGAGCCGCTCCTCGGAATGCCCGGAAACGAGCACGATCGGAATGCGGAAGCGTGCGCGGATGAACGTGCCGAGGCGATGGCCGGGGATGCTCGGCATCTCGATGTCCATCAGCACCAGATCGGGGACGCGCGTGGCCAGGAGCTGATTGAGCTCCGTCCACGAGCGCGCGGTCATCGTTTCGAATCCCTCGCGCTCGCAGAGCTTTGACGCTTCCGACAGGAACATCGGATTGTCATCGACGATCAGAATGGTGGACATGCGGTGGACTGCGACAACTCTATCAAAGAACCAGCGCGTTCCCCGGCTCCACTTCGTACGGATCCTTCCCCTTCACGAAAATCCGCGAAGGCGCGGTTCCGATCAGTCGCACATGCGCGTCATCGACATGCAGCAGCGATCCTTCGCGCAGTCCGACGACCGGCGTGTCGTTGTCCTCGTGGAAGTCGCGGATCCGTTCCTCCCGCGTCTCTCCCTGGTGCTTCGACTCCGGATCGGGATCGAGATAGTGCGGATTGATCTGAAACGAAACGAAGCCCAGCGCGTCGAGCGACGGCGGCCAGACCACCGGCATGTCGTTCGTCGTCTTGATCGTCGGCGCGGTGATGTTCGTCCCGGCGCTCGAGCCGATGTACGGCATCCCGCCGCGCACCCGCTCGCGGATCGGATCGAGCAGGCCGCCGCCGTACAACGTGTTCAGCAGGCGGAACGTGTTGCCGCCGCCGACGAACAGCGCGTCGGCGCGATCGAGATCGTCGACGCCGACGACCTCGAGCTCCATCCGCGCGAATCGTTCGCGCACCGTCGCCACGTACGACGCGTGATCGCTCGCCGCGAACGGGATGAACGCGACGCGGCGAAGCGGGCCGAGGAAGTCGCGCATGAACGGTTCGGCATGATCGAGGTAGCCGTAGCCGAAGACGTTGGAGGAAGAGATGAGGAGCAGCTTCATGCGCGGCGGATTATTGCAGGGATCGCCGGCTGCCCGCGGCAAAAGCGGCGGCTGCGGCCGCGTCAGATGTATATTTTTTCCGCGAAGAGCTCTCCCGACCCGAGATCCATCTGACAGCCCGATCCGTCTGAACACTGGCATCCGGATCGATCCGGCTTCACCCGGCAGCTCCAGTTGTCGGGGCAGTTGCCGCTGCCCACACAGCTCACATACCAGCCGACTTTGAAGGTCTTAGGCAGGAGGAGGCTGCTCGACGATTGAACCAGAGGAATCACTTCCGTACGAAAGACGCCCGAAATCGAACGGCCTTTCCGAAGAAGGTTGTAACCGTTGTCGAGTCGCACCACCTCGAACGACGAAATGGCGCCGCCATCCAGGAACGTCTTTCTCAGAGCGGCCTCATTGACGACGATTTTGTCGTTCTTGATCGTCGCGATGGGGGGCCTGGTTTTCGTCGTGGACGGTTTGTCGGCCGCGACGCACACGGTCGCGACGGTCATCAACGCAATGAACAGCCACACACGCCTTGACATAGTCTCTCCTTGACTCAATGCGCCTTTTTCACCACATGCGTAAGGATCAGAATCCAGATCGCCAGAAGCATGCCGCCGCCCTCTTTCTCGACGTCGGATTCTCCTAACTTGAGCTCGTCGACGATGGCGTCGGCGGCGACCAGGTCGCCGCCACTGACGGCGGTGACCAGCTTCTGGAAGGTCTTGGGATTGTTCGTGAGCCGTCCCAGAAGGATTTCGCAGTCCCGGCGTAGTTTCGCGATGTCTTTGACCGACAGCGCATTGGGCATCGCGACGCGGCAACGTAAGTCTCTGGAAGTCGCGAACGATCCGGCCGCTGTCGCGATGTCGGTTAACGCAAATGCGATATTCATCGTTCTCCCGTGTTTATCGATGCATCAATGGCCGTCGTCAGCACGGCCACGCTCGAGGAATTGAGCTATGGAGGGAATGCTGGATGTAGACCCACGAACAATATACGTCCGGCAATCCGGAAATGCATCCATGAATCACGGAAGGTCGCGTGTCACTCCGTGCCGATCACCCACTTCTCATAAAGCTCGCCCGGCAGCTCGCGAACGAACCGCGATGGCTCCATGAGGATGTCCATCCCCCCGCGATCGCGCGCCATGACCGGGAAGACGAGATAAAGCTCCTGTTGCGCGCGGGTGACCGCGACGTAGAACAGCCGCCGCTCCTCTTCCTCGCCGGGGATGACCAGCTCGCGCGTCCCTTGCTCGTCGACGACCGGCGCGTCGGAGATCGTGCCTTCGAGCAGCGGCAGCGCTTCATGCACGCGGCTCGGATCGACGCGGATGATGCCGCCCGGCACGCGCAGCGCGCGCTGCGAGGGGAAGCGGCCGTCGGCGAGCCAGATGACGAAGACGACGCGCCATTCCAGTCCCTTCGCCTGGTGCACGGACGACAACACGATCTTTTCATCCTCGGGGCCGACGACCGCGACGTCCTCGCCGGTGATCGGGTTCGCCAGCGCCACTTCATCGAGGAACTCCTCGACGTCGTCGTAGCGCAGCGCGTACTGCGAGAGTTGCTCGAGGTCGTCGAGGCGGGCCTGGGAGTTCGGGAACTTCGAGCGCGCGTAGTCGGCGTAGCCGCGCTCGACGATGAGACGAATCGACTCCGAGGGGTTGTGCTTCATCGATTCGCCGGAGATGAGGCGGAGGACTCCGCGCAGCGATTCGAGCGAGCCGGCGAGCGCGCGGCTTCCGGCGTTCCAGCCGCGCAGGAAGACATCGAGCGGATTCGGCGCCGTGCCGATGCGCGCCCACACTTCGCTCGCCGTCTTTTCGCCGACTTTCGGATAGAGCTTCAGCATCCGCTTCCACGACAGCTCGTCGCGCGAGTTCGTCACGACCTTGAGGTAGGCGATGACGTCCTTGATGTGCGCCTGTTCGAAGAAGCGGACGCCGCTGCGGATCTCGTAGGGGATCAGCCGCCGCGACAGCTCCATCTGCAATTCGAGCGACTGGTAGTGCGAGCGGTAGAGCACGGCGATGTCGGAGAGCTTCTCGCCTTCATCGCGCAATTCGAGGATGCGTTGGGCGACGAACGACGCCTGCTCGAAGACGTCGTCGGTGCCGACCACCGCAGGATCCGGTCCGTCGCCGCGCACGGCCTGCAGCTCTTTCTGAAATTGAAAGCGATTCGCGGCGATCGAGGCGTTGGCGAGATTCAGGATCTGGCGCGTCGAGCGGTAGTTCGTCTCCAGCTTGTAGATCTTCGATTCGGGGAAGCGCAGCGGAAAGGTGAGGATGTTTTCGAACGACGCGCCGCGGAAGGAGTAGATCGACTGCGCGTCGTCGCCGACGACCATCACGTTGCGGCGCGCCGAGGCCATCAGGTCGATGACGTCGGCCTGCAGCTTGTTCGTGTCCTGGTACTCGTCGACCAGGATGTAGCGGTACTTCCGCTTCAGCGGCTCGGCGACCTCGGGATGCTCTTCCAGCAGCAGCTTCCAGTTGAGCAACAGGTCGTCGAAGTCCATCGCGTTCGCTTCGCGCTTCCGCTCGCGGTAACGGCGGAAGACGTTGACGATCTCGTCGCGATAAATCGTGAAGTGCGGATAGTTCTGCTCCAGCTGGATCTCCAGCGGCGTGCGCGTGTTGAGCAGGAACGAATAGATGTCGAGGAGGACGTCGCCTTTCGGAAAACGCTTGTCCAGCGTCTTGATCCCGAGGGAGGAGATGGCGGATTCCATCATTTCCTTCGAGTCCTCGTCGTCCATGATCGAGAAATTCGACCGGTATCCGATGGCCTCGGCATGCAGACGGAGAAGGCGGTTGCCGATCGAATGGAACGTGCCGCCCCAGATGCGGCGCGTGTCGATCGTCATCAGCTGCTCGACGCGGCTGAGCATCTCCCGCGCCGCCTTGTTCGTAAACGTGACGAGCAGGATGTCGGACGGATCGACGCCGTCTTCGATGAGCCGCGAGACGCGGTAGGTGAGGGTGCGCGTCTTCCCCGACCCCGCGCCGGCGATGACCAGCATCGGCCCCTCGCCCGCCATCACCACCTCGAGCTGCTCGGAGTTCAGTTCATCTTCGTACCGGACGCGATACTGCTTCTGCGGTCTAACCGGCTGCTTGAGCGTATAGCGTCGGATTTTGGACATGGGGTCGTATCTGGACAATTAACTTAACACCATCGCGTTAAGTTAATTGTCCAGATACGACCCCCTAAATCCACTTCTTTACCTTGGGCCAGAGCTGCGGTATCGAGAGCTTCGGCTTGCGGCAGATGTGGATGGTCCAGTGCTCGTACGGCATGGAGTACGGATGCGTGACCTCACCCGCGGGGCGGACATCCTCGAAGAGTTGCTCGAGCGTTTCGCGGTCGTCGTCGAGGACGATCAGCACGTCGCCGGTCGCGCCGCGCGGGCCCCAGAGGAAGTAGCTCTGATGTCCGCTGATCGCGTGCGGCAGTCCGTACGCGGAGCCGAAGTGATCGATGGCGCCGGCCTGGCCGTAGTTCTGCGCGAAGATCGCGCACGTTGCTTTTTCCTCCGGCGTCAGCGTGGCGTAGGCGCGGGCGACGGCGGCGGTCATCTCCGGCCAGCCGAACATGTCGGCGTACTGCTGCGGCAGCGGTCCCATGCGATGGTTCTCGGTGGGGGGAGGCTCGAGGTGCATCGCGCGCTGATAACGGATGAACGTCTCGGGCGGGAGGATCGGCAGGACGTACGGCGCGATGATCGCGCCGCCGATGACGAGCAGTGCGGCGACAGGCATTCGCGCTCTTTGAGGCAGTGCGATCGCCCCCGCCGCGAAGAGCATCGGGTAGGCCGGCGCGAGGTAGTAGATCTTTCCCTTCATCACCACGAACTCGATGAAGAGCGCGATGAACGCGAAGCCGAGCGCACGGTAACGCGGCTGGCGGATCAGCCAGACGATGCCGAGGATCCAGATCGGCAGCGTGAACGGATGCATCAGCAGGATCTGCCCGAGGAAGAACGAGAGCGGTGTCACCGGCGCGTTCTTGTTGCTGTGCGCGATGTTGTTCAGCAGCTCATACGTGGCGAAGTTGTGCTGCGCTTCCCAGATCAGATTGGGGAGGAAGATGAGGAACGCCAGCACGCCGCCGAGCCAGATCCACGGGCGCGCGAAGTGCTTCCGCTGCGAGGTCAGCAGCATGCCGATGACGAAAGCCGACCCGAAGAAGAGCGTCGAGTGTTTGTTCTCCAGCCCGAGGCCGGCGATCGCGCCGAAGAGCAGCCAGAGGCGCTCGTCGCCTCCGTGGAAGATGACGATGGCGACGTACGCCATCGACATCCAGCACAGCGGCTCGAAGACGTTCATGGAGAGGAAGTGGCCCGCCGCGAGGTACATCGGCGCGACCATCGCGCAGAGCGCCGCGAGGTTCTGGGCGGAACGCGGCGCGCCCATCCGCCTCGCCAACATGCCGGTTAGAAACACGATCGCGGCGCCGGCCACCGCGGCAACGATGCGGATTCCCCACAGCGTCTCGCCGAACAGATGCCGCGCGATCCACGCCACCAGCGCGATCATCGGCGGCTGGTCGACGTAGCCCCAGTCCATGTGATGACTGCACGCGACGTAGTAGAGCTCGTCCCGGAACCAGCCGTATTGCGTGAGGCAGGTGAGGTGGATGATCACCGTGGCGGTTGCCAGGAGCCAAAGGTCGCGCTTCATTTGTTCACTTTATCCCGCGCGCAGACGCGGGATCTCCGGTCACACCGGCGCGGTGCCGCCGGAGATCCTGCGTCTGCGCGCAGGATAAACTGCAAACCCATGCGTCCCCGCCTCGGTGCCCTCATCGCCGTCATCTTCTGGGGCATGTCGTTCGTCGCGACGAAGGCGGCGCTGCGCGAAGTGTCTCCGGTCACGATCATCACCGTCCGCTTCGTCATCGGCGCGGCGATGCTGCTGATGATCGTGCGCAAATTGCCGCCGCGCAGCGCCTGGCCGCAACTCGCGCTGATGGGCTTCATCGGCATCTTCGTCCACCAGATGATCCAGTCGTACGCGTTGACGCTGACCACCGCGGTCCACACCGGCTGGCTCATCGGCATCACGCCGATCTGGTCGGCGATCCTCGCGGCGATCGTCCTGCGCGAACGCTTCGGCCTGATCAAGCTCCTCGGCCTCATCGGCGGCTTCGCCGGCGCGCTCCTGGTCATCACGCGCGGCGAGCTGAACGCCGGCATCCTCGCGCTCCCGTCGACGCGCGGCGATCTGCTGATCCTGGTGAGCACGGTGAACTGGGCGATCTATTCGACGATGGGACACAAGACGATTCGTGCCCTCGGGCCGCGGCTCGCCACCTCCGGCGCGATGCTCTTCGGCGCGCTGATGCTGATCCCGTTCTTCGTCGCGCAGGCGGGCTGGCGCGAGCTGCCGCACCTGACGCCGGTCGGCTGGACCTCGGTCCTCTTCCTCTCCATCGGCTGCTCCGGCCTCGGATACCTCTTCTGGTACGGCGCGCTGGAGAAGGTCGAGACCTCGCGCGTCGCGTCGCTGCTCTATCTCGAGCCGCTGGTCACGTTCGCCACCGCCATCGCCTTTCTGCACGAGCCCGTCAGCCTCGCGGCGGTGGCAGGCGGCGTGCTCGTGCTGGCAAGCGTGATCGCCACGCAGTACGCGCCCGCCGTTCAGCGAAACGCGCCGGCGCCCGTAATGGAGTAATCATGAAATATCTCCTTCCCCTCTTTGCCGCGATGTTCGTCATCGGCTGCGCCGACAGCTACGACAAGCCGAAGCCCGCGCCGATCCCGAAGGAGACGCCGGGCCGCTATCGCTCCGAGGGGGGCGACTTTCCGGTCGGCGCGATTCCGAACGGCACGTTGCACGACGCGCAGCGCAACAAGGACCTCGACCTGGTCATCGAATATCCGTCACGCGGCCAGGGACCGTTCCCGGTCATCGTCTTCTCGCACGGTTACGGCGCGTCGAACAGGAGCTACGTCGGACTGACCGAATATTGGGCAGGTCACGGCTACGTCTGCATCAAGCCGTCGCACGCCGACGCCGGCAAATTGCGCGAGCTGCTGCGCGAGCGGCGCGCCGACCGCACCCTCGGCGAGGCGATCTGGGAGTCGCAGGGCGTCGCCGAGTGGCGCGATCGCGTCCGCGACGTGACGTTCATCCTCGATTCATTCAACGCACTGGAGGAGCGCTATCCCGAGCTGAAGGGAAAGCTGGACCGCAATCGGATCGCCGTCGGCGGCCACTCCTACGGCGCGTTCGTGGCCATGCTGCTCGCGGGCGTGGAGCCGGTGCGCGACGGCAAGGCCGTGCAGCTGGGCGATCCGCGCGTGAAGGCGATCGTGGCCATGTCGCCGCAGGGCGTGAGCTCATTGCGCGGCCTGACCGCGGAGTCGTTCCGCAATGTGAAGGTGCCGGCGATGTTCATGACCGGCAGCGAGGATCGCGGCGCGGTGGAGTCGGAGACGCCGGAGTGGCGGCGCGGCGCGTTCGACAACGCGCCGGCGGGCGACAAGTACTTCGTCCTCATCAACGGTGCGGGCCACATGTCGTTCGGCGGCGGCTTCACGCTTCCGAGCGCGGAAGACGACAGCTTCGACCGGATGGACGAGCTGAGCGGTCAACGCGATCCGCAGCGCGCCGCCCCGCGCACGCGCGGCGAGAACCGCTTCATCCAGCAGCGCGCGATCTTCGACACCATCAAGATCGCCGCCGCCGCGTTCTGGGACGCGTACCTGAAGGACGCGCCGGCCGCGCGCGAGTATCTCGATACGAAGCTGGATTCGCGGGGCGGGGTGACGCTGATCAAGAAGTAATGGTGAAACCCGCAGCGGCGCGATCCGTAAAACGCTGCGGGAGTGAGCCATGACTGACAACATCGCGATCGACACCATCCGGCGCTTCTTCAACGTGGTCACACGCGGCCGCACGTACGGAAACGTCGCCTACGTCTGGCTCGCCTTTCCGCTCGGCCTCGCGTACTTCATCTTTCTCGTCACCGGCTCGGCGCTCTCCCTCGGTCTGTCGCTGCTCTGGATCGGACTGCTGCTGGCGGTGGCGTTCGTGGCCAGCATCTGGGCCCTCGGCCAGTTCGAGCGTCTGCTCTCGAAGTGGCTCCTCGGCGAACCGCTGGAAACGGCCAAGAGCCCGTCGCACAAGATCGTCGGCTGGGTCCGCGGCGTGCTCAAGGACTCGTCGACCTGGAAGGGCGCCGCATTCCTCTTCCTGAAGTTCCCCATCGGACTCGCGTGCTGGGTCGCCTCGGTCGTCGCGTTCAGCGTGTCCGCCGCCTTCATCTCCGCGCCGTTCAGCACCTATCGCGGCGAAGTCGATTTCGGCATGTGGATCGTTCAGGACCCCACCGGCGGCTGGCTCCTCTCCCTGGCCGGCGTGCTCATGCTCTTCGTCACGCTGCACCTGCACAATGCGATGGGCCTGCTCTGGCGCTTCATGGCGCGGCATCTCCTGAGCGTGCCGGCTCCGATCGTCGAAGCCGCGGCGTGAGCACATAAACCCCTTCGATCCACGGCGCCGCGATGGTCGGCTCTCCCATCATCGTGAACGCCCCGGCCACGCGCAGGATCGCGTCGTTGATCGCCGTCGCCTCCTGGCGCGCCCAGGCGGCGACGCGCGTGCGCGATGGCGGGATCAACGTGTCGCCGCGATGGGTCATCGGCTCGAATGCATGCGCGCGGAGCAATGCGTCGAGCGAGTGCGTGCCGAAGCCGTAGCGGTGGGGAAATCCGAGCAGGTTGTTGTAAGCGAGCGGATCGTCGAGTCCGAGGGTTGACGCGGCGAGGTAGAAGAGCGCGTTCGGGATGCGGATGACGACGAGGCCTTGCGGCACGATGATCCGGCGTACTTCATCGAGCAACGCGTTCAGGTTTTCGATCTGCTCGAACGTGTTCCAGATGAAGACGCCGTCGAACGACGCGTCGTCGAATGCGCACTCTTGGAGCGACGCCTTTCGCGTCGGGTAGCCGCGCGAGGCCGAAAAGTGCGCGGTGTCGTTGCCGATGTCGATGCCGAGGGGCGACCAGCCCCATTCCGCGGCGACGTGCAGAAATCCGCCGACGTAGCTGCCGATCTCCAGCACGCGCGCGCCCTCCCGGAGCAGCGGGCGGTAGTGCGGCTCCTTGTGCCGGAACGCGTCGATCTGCACGCGCAGCATCTGCTCCATGACGTAGTCGGCATACGGGTCGCCTTCGAACGACGGCGCGTGATCGATGCGCACGAGGATGCCGCACGGCCGGCAGATGCGGATCTCGCCCGGCGTGGCCAGCACGACGTCGGTGCGGTCCTTCATCTCCGCCGCGTCGATGTGCCCGTCGATTCGCTTCTCCCAGAATTTCGCGCGCAGTTCGAGCTCCTCGGCGATCCGCTCGCGCGGAACGAGCAGGTCGAGATCGCGTGAATCGCAGAGAGGGCAGTTCATGCCGGAAGCCGCGCCGCCGACGGCGATCCGCCGAGGACGCGGCCCCATACGCGGCGGAACTGCCGCGCGGAATCGAAGCCGCACTTCGTCGCGATCGCCTCCATCGTCAACGTCGGATCGTGGAGCAGCGTTCGCGCCAGCTCGAGGCGGATGCGCGTGGCGTAGTCGTGGACGGAGATGCCGGTGGTCTGGCGGAAGAGGCGCGTCAGGTGGCGCGGACTCATGCCGGCGAGCGAGGCGAGCTCGGTGAGCGACTCCCGTTTCGCCGGATGCTGGACCAGCCGGTCCTGCACGCGATGGATGCCGGGATTGAGGTGGGCGCGGTAATCGAGATAGACGCTCTGCTGGGCGTCGGAGCCGTCGCGGCGGATGTAGACGACCATCTCCCGCGCGACCTCGGCGGCGGCGAGCGGACCATACGCCCGCTCGATCAGCGCGAGGGCCATGTCGATCCCCGAGGCGATGCCGGCGCTGGTGGTGACCTCGCCGTCGGTGACGAAGAGGCGGTTGGTCAGCAGCTTCGCGTTCGGGAAGCGGCGCTGCAGCTCGTTCGTGCGCGACCAGTGCGTCGTGCAGCGGCGGCCGTCGAGCAGGCCCGCTTCGCCGAGGACGAAGGCGCCGGTGCAGATGGAGGCGATGTGCGCGCCGGCCGCATGGGACAGTTTGAGCCATCGCACCGCGGCGCGCTCGAGATGCTCCGTCACGCGGTACGGCATCCCCGGCACGACGATCAGATCGCCCGCGCCGGCGTCGGGCAGCGCTTCGAGATCGGAGAGCCAGAGTCCCTGATCGGTGCGGATCTTCTCGCGCGTGGAGCAGAGCCGCACGTCGTAGCGCCGGCGATCGCGGTTGGCCTCGTGGAACGCCTGCAACGGCCCCGCGAGATCGAGGATCTCGACCTCGGGGAGCAGAAGGAAGATGATGTTCATCGCTTCTAAGCCTTCTCCCCCGCGCCGGGGGAGAAGGGCTATTCTGGCACGCGCATGGACATCGCACACGCAAAGGCTCTCATCACCGGCGGCTCGTCGGGCATCGGATTCGAGGTCGCGCGCCAGCTCGCGCTGGGCGGGGCGCGCGTCGCCATCTGCGGCCGCGACGCGGCGAAACTGCGCCGCGCGGCGGACGACATCGGCGCGTTCGCCGTGGAAGCCGACGTCGCGCGCGAGGAGCACGTCGTGCGCATGGTCGGCGACGTCATCGAGGCGTTCGACGGCTTCAACGTCCTGATCAACAACGCCGGCTTCGGACATTTCGCGCCATTGCTCGAGACGACGCTCGACGACATGCGGCGCGTCTACGCCACGAACGTCTTCGGCGCGATGGCCGCCGCGCGCGAGTCGGCGAAGCACTTCATCGCGACGGGGAAGGGCGGGAACATCGTGAACATCGCGTCGACCGCCGGCCAGCGCGGCTTCGCCGGCGGCACGGCGTACGCGTCGAGCAAGTTCGCGCTCTCCGGCATGACCGAGTGCTGGCGCGCCGAGCTGCGCAAGCACGACATCCGGGTCATGCAGATCAACCCGAGCGAAGTGCAGACCGCGTTCTTCCGCGGCCGCGCGTTCAGCGAGCGGAAGCTGCGGGCCGAGGAGATCGCGCACGCCATCGTGTCGATGCTGGCGATGGACGACCGGGGGTTTACGACGGAGATGTCGGTTTGGGCGACGAATCCGGATTAGAGCTGTTGAGCGATTGAGCTGTTGAGCGGTTGAGCTGAACAGCTCGAGAGCTCAAGAGCTCAACAGCTCGAGAGCCAGGCAGCTCAAGCGCTGCAGAGCGTAAAATCGCTAACTCAATGTCCAACGACATCACCGACGCATCGACCTGGTTCCATACGTCCTGGACCACGACGGTGGAGTCGAGCGATCCGCTGCAGCGGGAGCTGCTCGATCAGCGGTATCAGAACGAGCAGCTGCGCCTCCTCGGCACGGCCGTGCATGTCGCGGGGCAGGGGATCGCGATCCTCACGCCGGCGGTCGAGGCGATCGGTCCGCGCATCGCGTTCGTGAACGACGGCTTCTGCTCGATCTACGGACGGTCGCGCGAGGAAGTGATCGGCGAAACGCCGGCGATCTTCGGGATCGTGGAGAGCCAGCAGGCGATCGCCGACGCGCTGCTGCATCACGTCTTCGAGCACCGGCCGTTCGAAGCGGAAGTGACGGCGCGGCGCAAGGACGGGAGCGAGGTCGAGATCGATCTGCAGCTGATCCCGGTCGACGACGCCGGCGAGATCACGCACTGGGTGGCCTTCATCCGCGACATCACCTCGGTGAAGAACCAGTTCGTGCTGCTGCGCCACCAGGCGATGCACGATGCGCTCACCGGACTGCCGAACCGCACCATGCTCTTCGACCGGCTCGACCGCGCCATCGACGAGGCCCGGCGCGCGCGCGGCTCGATGGCGCTGCTGCTGATGGACCTCGATCGCTTCAAGGAAGTGAACGACACGTTCGGCCACCACTTCGGCGACGTGCTGCTGAAGGCGGTCTCGTTCCGGCTGACGAACCAGCTGACCTCCGCCGACATGGTGGCGCGCCTCGGCGGCGACGAGTTCGCCATCGTGCTCGCCGACGCCGTCGATTCGCGCAGCGTGGCCATGGCCGCGCGGCGCATCCTCAATACGCTGCAGCAGCCGTTCGTCGTCGACGGCCAGGTGCTGGAGGTCGGCGCCAGCATCGGCATCGCGCTCTATCCGACGCACGGCAACGACGCCCGCACGCTGCTGCGCCGCGCCGACGTGGCGATGTACTCGGCCAAGCAGTCGCAGATCGGCTACACCTTCCATCGCGACGACCACGAGCCGCGCACCGCCGACCAGCTCTCGCTCGTCGTCGAGATGCGGCACGCGCTGGAGCGCAACGAGTTCGAGCTCTACTACCAGCCTAAGCTGCACCTGCGCAGCGGACTGGTGACACGCGTCGAAGTGCTGCTGCGCTGGAACCATCCGACGCGCGGCATGCTCCCGCCGTCGGTCTTCATTCCGATCGCCGAACGGACGGGACTGATCCGCACCATCAGCGACTGGCTGCTCGATCGCGCGCTGCAACAGTGCCGCGACTGGCAGGACTCCGGCGCGCCGATCCATCTGGCCGTGAACCTCTCGGCGAAGAGCCTGCAGGAACAGACGCTGCCGTCGAAGATCAACGACGTGCTGAAGAAGTGGGACGTCGATCCGCGCTTCCTGAAGATCGAGATCACGGAGAGCTCGATCATGGCCGACCCGGCGCACGCGCTGGCCATCATGTCGATGCTGCAGTCGATCGGCGTGCGGCTCTCGATCGACGACTTCGGCACCGGCTACTCGTCGCTCACGCACCTGCGCGAGCTGCCGATCGACGAGATCAAGATCGACAAGTCGTTCGTCACCGGCATGAACAGCTCCGACGCCGACGCCGCGATCGTCCGCACGGTGATCGACCTCGCGCACAACCTCGGCAAGCAGGTGTGCGCCGAGGGAGTGGAAGACGAGCCGACGTGGCGCAGGCTGTGCGAGATGGGATGCGATCTGGCGCAGGGATACTGGATCTCGCGTCCGCTCAACGCCACCGATCTGCGGCAGTGGCTGACGGATACGAGTTGGGGATTGACGGGGGCTTTAGTTGGCAGGTGACCGTTGGCCGTTGGCAGAAGTGAGACGGCCAACTGCCAACGGCGAACTGCCAACTAATTCGCCGTAATCCTCGCGATTCTTCGCAGTTCCCGGTTCATGTCCGCATCACGCTCCGGCACCGGCAGTCCGCCCGGGATCTGCATGTGATTCAGGGAGAAGGCGTCGGGCGAGACCTTCGTCGTCGCGGGAACGGAGCCGTGCAGCGGCGCGAGGATCGGAAGGTAGCCGATGCGCCACTCCATGCCGAGGGCGCGGAACTCGATCGTGCCGAACCCGAAGCGCAGATTGCGCTGCGGCGGAGGCGGCTCTTCGTTCGTGGTGAAGATCTGGCGGAGATGATCGGGGGAGAAGTCGGGATCCGCGGGCTCGGCGGTCTGGGCGCTTGCGACGGTCGCGGCGATCGTGATGAGGATGGCGATGATCGTTCTTCGCATGATGGCCTCATCCGTTGAGACGTGTCTCACGGATTAATGTTCGGTGCCGGTCCGATGGGCGACAGCGTCTTCGGAGCGGGCGAACATCCATTGCCCAACATCTGCGCGTCGTATGCCACCGAAAAGCGTCCCTCCGCCGACATGACGGTCGTGACCCAGGCCGGATACGTGAGGCTGAGGTAGATCCATCCGCCGGCGTCGCCCGAGCTCGACAGCGGCGGAAACATTGCCGAGGAGGTCGGTGTGCTCGAAGCCGCCGGAAGGAGCCGATAGGTGCGCTGGAGCTCCGCGAGGCGGATCGAGCTGTAATTACTGGTCGAGTTTTCATGCTCATCGAAGCGGACGATGTCTCTGACGTCCATGTTCGTGCCGTAGTAATTCTTCTTGTAATCGGCACAGGTCGTCGCAGCGGCGAATCCCTCGCGCCAGATCTGAAGATTCGTATTGAACGCCCCCGTGCCTCCCTGGATGAAGCGCGCCGTAAAGGCCGACGGCAGCGGCTGCCGGCGATCGATGTGCGGCGAGACGCGCGGCGTGTAGCGGTCGTAGAACGTACGCGGAAGATTCGTCGCCACGTTCGCGCGCGCCAGTCCGCCTTCCGGGACCGCACGGATGTGTACGAGCGGACTGCCGCTGGCGTAGTTACCGGTCGCCGGATGGGGATTGATCTGCTCGTAGTCGCCGATCAGGACGTTGTCGTACAGGAGCTCGTCGTAATAGGCCGCGCTGTCCGGAAAGGTGACGTTGCACGAATTGACGACGTCGATGGTGACGTAACCGGTCGCCGCCGCATGCGCCGTCCCGAGTGGATCGGTCGGACAGGCGGAGCCGCGTCCGGTGGTGAGGATCGATCGCACGTCGGCGAGCAACGCCGCGGGCAGCGCGAAACGATCGCAGAGCGTCGAGGCGTGATTCGGATTGACGTCGTTCGGCAGGGAGCGATCGCCCGGCGCGGTGAGCATGCCGGCGGCGGCGCCGGTGGTCAGCACGTCGTACAGGTTGATCGACTGTACGTCGTAGCCGGTCAGGAAGAGATTGAAATTCATCACCGGAAACGCCAGGTCGCTCCAGAGCGTGACGCGCGCGATCTGCGGGTACTGCGACGTGTTCACGACGCTGAACATCGTCGTCCGCGCCACCAGCGGCGTCTTGTCGATCTCCACCTCGAAGTAGGGGAGCAACAGCGTCGCCGCCGGCGTCACGCCGATGTCGCAGCTGTCGTCGTTGTAGGTCGTGGCGGCGCCGGCGTCGACGGCGCATAACAGGGCGATGACAATGATTGCGGATCTCATGGCGTGGTATTCACTCTCGGGCCGATCGTCTCGGACGGGGCCGATGGGGAACAGCCGTTGCCCAGCGTTTGTGCGTCGAACGCCACGGCGAAGCGTCCTTCGGCGTTCATCGAGCTCGTGACCCAGGCCGGATTCGTGAGGTCCAGGAAGATCCATCCCCCGACATCACCTGAATTCGATAACGGAGGAAAAATCCCCGAGGAGGTCGCTGTGCTGGAGACGGCCGGAAGGGTCGAATACGTGATCGGTACGAGAATGCGGACCGTGGACATGCGGATCGTCGGGTTCTCGTGCTCGTCGAAGCGGACAAACTCCCTGAGGGCGGCCGCGCTGCCGAGGTAGTTCTTTTTGTAATCGGCACAGGTTCGTCCGCCGCTGAGCCCTTCGCGCCAGATCTGGAAATTCGTATTGAACGCCCCTTTGCCTCCCTGCACGAAGCGCGCGGCGAACGCCGACGGCAGCGGTTGCCGGCGATCGACGTGCGGCGATACGCGCGGCGTGTAGCGGTCGTAGAACGTGCGCCGGAAATTCGTCGCGACGTTCACGCCGGCGGGTCCGCCTTCCGGGATCGCCCGGATGTGCACCAGCGGACTGCCGCTCGCAAAATTGCCGATCACCGGATCGGGATTGAACTGCTCGTAATCGCCGATCAGCACGTTGTCGTACAGCAGCTCGCCGTAATACGCCTCGCTGTCGGGAAACGTGACATTGCACGAATTGACGACGTCGATGGTGACGTAGCCGATCGCCGCCGTGTGCGCCATCCCGGCCTGATCGCTCGGACAGGCGGCGCCGCGGCCGGTGGTGAGGATCGCCTGCACATCCGCGAGCACGTCCGGGGGGAGCGCAAAACGATCGCAGAGAGTCGAGGCGTGATTCGGATTGACGTCGTTCGGTAGGGAGCGATCGCCGGGAGCGGTGAGCATGCCGGCGGCGGCCCCGGTGGTCAGAACATCATGGAGATTCAGCGACTGCACGTCATAGCCGGTCAGGAAGAGATTGAAATTCATGACCGGAAACGCCAGGTCGCTCCAGAGCGTGACGCGCGCGATCTGCGGGTATTGCGACGTGTTCACGACGCTGAAGATCGTCGTTCGCGCGAGCTTCGGCGGTTTGTCGATGTCGACCTCGAAGTAGGGGAGCAGGAGCGTCGCCGCCGGCGTCACGCCGATGTCGCAACTGTCGTCGTTGTAGGTCGTAGCGGCGCTGACATCGACGGCGCATAGCAGGGCGATGGCAATGATCGTGTGTCTCATGGCGTGCTGTTCGGACCCGGTCCGATCGTTGCGCCGGCAGCCGGCGCCGGCGTGCAGCCGTTCGCCAGCGCGGTTGCGTCGTATGCCGTCGAGTAGCGCCCCTCGGCCGACATCGTGACTACCACCCAGTTCTGGCTGTGTCGCGCGGAGCTGTACGTGCCCGAGCCGCCGTTGTCGAGATTGAGGTAGATCCAGCCGCCGATGCCGCCCGAAACCGAGAGCAGCGGAAAGAGGGCGTACGACGAGGGAACCGTCGACGTCGGAGGGAGGTGCGGATAAGGCGCCGGGCACAGCGCGCGGCAACGGAAGCCGGACGGGTTCTCGTGCTCGTCGAATCGCTCGCTTTCGGTGAGCTTCATTTGAAGGTAGTGGTAATTCCTGTCGTAGTAGTCCCTGCAGGAGGCGCTTCCGTTCGTCACTCCCTCACGCCAGATCTGAAAGCTGGTGTCGAGACCGCCGGCCTCACTTTCGATGAAGCGCGCCGCGAATACAGAGGGGAGCGGCTGCCGCCGGTCCATCGTCGCGGAGCCGCCGTAGGTGCGCGGCGTGTAGCGATCGTAGAAGGTGTACGGAAGACTCGTCCGCGTGACGAGGCCTGCCGGGCCTCCGTCAGGGATGGCGCGAATGTGGACCAGCGGACTGCCGGCGGCGAGGTTGCCGGCGATCGGATTCCGATCGACGATCTCGTAGTCGCCCGTGAGAACGTTGTCATAGAGGAGCTCGTCGTAGTACCGCTCGCTGGTCGGGAAAACCGCGTCGCAGCTCTTGACGACGTCGATCGTGGCGTAGCCGATCGCATCAACGAAATGCGTGAAACCGATCGCGCCGCTGCCGCAGTTCGTAACGCGCCCTACGGTCAACGCTCCACGAACCTCGTCCAGCACGTTCGACGGAATCGGTCCGCCCGCTTCGCATTCGCCGGACAGAGTCTGCGGAACGGTGCCGCGCGTTAGGACGTCGTACAAATTGACCGCCTGCGCGTCATAGCCGGTCAGCAGGAGACTGAAGTTCAGGACCGGAAACGCCAGATCGGTCCAGAGCGTCACCCGCGCGATCCGCGGCTCCCGCGACGTGTTGATCACCGTGAAAATCGTGGTCTTCGCGCCGGCCGCGGGAGAACCGACGTCGACCACGAAATACGGCAGCAGCAGCGTAGCGGCGGGCAGCATGGCGATGTCGCAGCTGTCGTCATTGCGCGTCGTCGCCGCATCGGCGGCGACGGCACACAACATCGCGAGTGCCACGATTGCGCGTCTCACGGCACGGTGTTCGGACCCGGTCCGATCGTCGCGCCGGCGGCGGGCGCCGGCGTGCAGCCGTTCGCCAGCATCGTGGCGTCGAAGGCCACCGAAAACCGCCCCTCGGCGAACATGGTGACGGCCACCCAGTTCTGACTGGGCCGCGCTCTCGCGTCGCTGTTGTTGAGATTCAGGTACATCCAGCCGCCGACGTCGCTGCCCGGCATTACCGGAAAGACGCTGGCGGATGTGGCGACGCTCGAGCTCTCCGGAAGAACGGGAACGACGGGGGTGCAGAGGATCAGGATCGGGCAGGGGTTGAGGACGGCGGGATTTTCGTGCTCGTCGAATCGCACCACGTCCGTGAACGTCATCGATGTGCCGACGTTTTTCGCGTAATCGGCGCAGGCCGCGTTTCCGCCGGTTATTCCTTCACGCCAGATCTGATAGTTCGTGTTGAACGCGCCGGAACCGCCCTGGATGAAGCGTGCGGAAAATGCCGAGGGCAACGGCTGGCGGCGATCCCTTGTCGGCGTCGCGCGCGGCGTGTAGCGGTCATAAAACGTGTACGGAAGATTGGTCACCGGCGTCGGCGCGCCGGCCGCGCCGCCCTCCGGAATGGCGCGGATGTGCACGAGCGGATTGCCGGCGGCGTAATTGCCGGTCGCCGAATTCGGATTGATGGTCTGGTAATCGCCGGTGAGGACGTTGTCGTACAGAAGATCGTCGTAATACGCCTCGCTGTCGGGAAACGTGAGGCTGCAGGTCTTCACCACGTCGATCGTGGCGTACCCGATCGCGTTCGCGTGCGTGGTGCCGATCATCGCGTTGCCGCAGGTGGAGATACGGCCGATGGTCAGCGCGTTGCGGATGTCATTGCCGATCGGCGCCGGAAAGGGACCGGGATTGATCTCGCACTCGGCGGAGGCGGTGGCCGCGAAATTCGGGTTGGCGTTGTTGGGAAGTGAGCGCGACCCCGGGACGGTCGTCGAGCTCGTGCCGGCCGGCGGCGCGATGATGAAGCGTGCCAGGACGTCGTAGAGATTGAGCGCCTGCACGTCGTAGCCGGTGAGGAAGAGATTGAAATTCACCACCGGGTATCCGAGGTCGCTCCAGATCGTGACCCGGGCGATCTGGGGGACCTGCGAGGTGTTCACGATCGTGAACAGCGTCGTCCGGGCCACGGTTTGCGGAGCGCTGACGTCGACTTCGAAATACGGCAGCAGCAGCGTCGCCGCCGGCAGGAGGGCGATGTCGCAACTGTCGTCATTGTTCGTGGTCGACGGCGAACCGGAGGGGAAGGACGCGGCATTGAGCGCGGCGGCGAACAACAGCGAGACGGCGAGGAGAGTGTTTCTCATGGTGTTCCTCCTGAAGTGCATCGACGATCTCCATCACGGCGTTATGGCGTTGTGTTCGGACCGGGTCCGATCGGTTGTTCGCCGGACGCCGCCGGCGTGCAGCCATTGGCGAGCGCGGTCGCGTCGAACGCCGCCTGAAACCGTCCCTCGGCCGACATCGACGTGACCACCCAGTTCTGACTCGCCCGTGGCCTGCTGTAGGCCGTCGATCCGGCGTTGTTCAGGTTGAGATACAGCCAGCCGCCGAGGTCCCCCGAAGTCGACAGCGGAGGGAAAATCCCGGGCGACGACGAGACGCTCGACGCAGGCGGAAGAATCGGCGTCAGCGCAAACGGATTCGGAGGGTCGCTGAACCCGACGGCCATCGTGGGGTTCTCGTGTTCGTCGAAGCGGACGTTCTGCGTCACGATCATCGCCGTTCCGGCGTTCGCGTTGTAGTCGCCGCACGGCGCGGACGCGGCGACCACTCCCTCGCGCCAGATCCGGAGGTCGGTGTTGAACGTTCCGGTGCCGCCCTCGATGACGCGCGTGACGAACGCGCTCGGCAGCGGTTGCCGCCGGTCCCTGGCCCGCGCGGCGGCAGGCGTGTAGCGGTCGTAAAAGGTGTATGGTAGATTCGTCGCCGCCACCACTCCGGCCGCGCCTCCTTCCGGAACCGCGCGGATGTGGACGAGCGGAGTGCCGCCGGCGAAGTTTCCGCTGGTCGGATTCGGATCGATCCAGGCGTAGTCGCCGGTCAGGACGTTGTCGTACAGCAGGTCGTCGTAGAACGCCGGATCGGTGGGGATGGCCAGGTCGCAGTCGCCGACGAGATCGATGGTGACGTAGCCCTCGGCGTCAAAGTGCGTACCGCCGACGCGTCCGCCGCACGAGGCGATCCTGCCGACCGTCAGCGCCGTGCGGATGTCGGTCAGGATGCCGGCCGGAATCGGATTGAACGGAGGTTGCGCACAGGAGAAGGCGGCGCCGCTCTTGAAATTCGGGTTCGCGTCGTTCGGCAGCGAGCGCGAGCCGGAGGGCGTGCCCGAGCTCGTCGCCGGCAACGTGCCGCGGGCGATGATGTCGTAGAGACTCACGCCCTGCGCGTCGTAGCCGGTGAGGAACAGATTGAAGCTCACCACCGGCCAGGCCCAGTCGGTCCAGATCGTGACGCGGGCGATCTGCGGCCTCTGCGACGTGTTCACGACCGTGAAGATCGTCGTCCGCGCCACCGTCTGCGGCGCGTTGAAGTCGACCCCGAACCAGGGGAGAAGGAGCGTCGCGGCGGGGAGCACGGCGACGTCGCAGCTGTCGTCGTTGTGGCGCGTCGCGGCGGGAAGGGAGAGGGAGGCAGAAAGGGCGAGCAGCAGGGCCGGCAATCGCATCAGCGCCTTCATGACATTCAAATACGGCACCGCTTTCAGTTTCGTCACAACTAACTCACGCGCCGCCCGTTTAGCCTTTGCGACCAGCACGCGAAAGGAACGAAATGCTCAGGACGGTCATGGCATCGATAGCAATCGCCGCGGTTGCGGCAACGGCAATGGCGCAGCAGCAGGAACGCGACCAGGTCGCGGTCAAGTACACGTGGGACCTCACGCAGATCTACCCGACCGACGAAGCGTGGCGCGCGGCGAAGGAGCAGTTCACGCCGAAGGTGCCGGCGGTGGCGCAGTTCAAGGGGACGCTCGGGCAGTCGCCGCAGCAGCTCGTGACGGCGCTCGATACGATGTTCAACCTGAGCAAGGAGCTCTCGCGCCTCTACGTCTACGCCGCGATGAAGTCCGACCAGGACACGCGGGTGCAGAAGTACCAGGCCATGCAGCAGGAGATGTCGAAGCTGGCCACCGACTTCGGCGGCGCCACGTCATACATCGAGCCGGAGATCCTGCGCATCGACCGCGCGAAGATCGAGTCGTGGCTCAAGCAGGAGCCGAAGCTCGCCGTCTACGCGCACTACCTCGACGACATCCTCCGCCGCCAGCCGCACACCGGCAGCGAGGCGGAGGAGAAGCTGATCGCCGACGCCGGCCTGATGTCCGACACGGCGGGCGACATCTTCGGCATCTTCGCCGACGCCGATTTCCCCTATCCGAGCGTGACGCTGAGCGACGGGAAGACGGTGCGCGTCGACAAGGCGTCGTTCAATCAATATCGCGCGCTGAAGAATCGCGAAGACCGGCAGAAGGTGATGGACGCCTTCTTCAACGCCATCGGCAAATACCGGGCGACGTTCGGCTCGACGTACAGCGGGAAGATCAACAAAGACCTCTTCTACATGCGGGCCCGCCATTACGACTCGACGCTGGCGGCGGCGCTCGACCAGAGCAATATCCCGACCTCCGTCTACACGTCGCTGATCTCCGGCGTGCACGACAATCTCGACACCTTCCACCGCTACCTGAAGCTGCGCAAGCGGATCATGGGCGTCGATCAGCTGCACTATTACGACCTCTACGCGCCGCTGGTGTCGAACGTGAAGCTCGACTATCCGGTCGAAGAGGCGCAGAAGCATGTCCTCGCCGCCGTCGCGCCGCTGGGCAAGGATTACGTCGCCGTGATGCAGAAGGCGATGAACGAGCGCTGGATCGACCTTTATCCGAATCCCGGCAAGCGCGCCGGCGCGTATTCACAGGGTGGCGCGTACGACGTCCACCCGTACATGCTGATCAACTACAACGGCCAGTACAGCGACATGTCGACGCTGGCCCACGAGCTCGGGCACACGATGCAGAGCTATCTCTCGAACAAGGCGCAGCCGTATCCGACCGCGGACTATCCGACGTTCGTGGCCGAGGTGGCGTCGACGTTCAACGAGGCGCTGCTGATCGATTACATGCTCAAGCAGATCAAGGACGACGAGGCCCGTCTCTCACTCCTCGGCAATTACCTGGAGAACATCAAGGGGACGGTGTTCCGCCAGTCTCAGTTCGCGGAGTTCGAATTGCGCGCGCACCAGATGGCGGAGAAGGGCGAGCCGCTCACCGGCGAGGCGCTCGACAAGCTGTACGGCGAGATCACGAAACAGTATTACGGCCACGACAAAGGCGTCTGCGTCGTCGACGACTATGTGACGCACGAGTGGGCGACGGTCCCGCACTTCTATCGCAACTATTACGTCTTCCAGTACGCCACGTCGTTCACGGCGTCGGCGGCGCTGTCGGAGAAAGTGCTGGCGGGCGACAAGGCGGCGACGCAGCGCTACCTGACGTTCCTCTCCGCCGGCGGCTCGAAGTATCCGATCGAGCTGCTGAAGGACGCCGGCGTCGACATGACGACGTCCGAGCCGCTGCAATTGACCGTCAAAAAGATGAACCGCATCATGGATGAAATGGAAAAGATCCTCGACGCGCGAACCGGTGTCGCACCGCGGAAGTGAACAAAGACCAGCTCGTGTTCATCGCGGCGGCGTTCGTGATCATCGCGGTGATCACCGCCGCCGCGCAGTTCAAGTGGCTCCCCGGCGGGAAAGTGGGAGCCACGCTGATCTTCAGCGCCGGATGCGGGACCATCCTCTCCCTGCGCCTCGCCGGCGTCCCCCCCGCCTGGTTCGCCGGCGGGTGGAGCGGCTTCGGCATGGCCCTGTTTTTTCTTCTCAGCGGTTACGTGACGCACGCGGGCGACGAGCGAAACTTCGGCTTGCCGCTGCTGCTGGGGATGGGGCTGACGCTGCTCGGCGCGAACGCCGTGCAGTTCGTGGCGAAGCACCTGTGAAACGCAATTCTGAATTTCGTGCAGCTATGCTGAAACGATCACTCGTCTGATTTCGCCGGGCCGGATTTCCACAATCGCGAGGCGAACGTCTTCAAGAGCGCGCTCGAGGATTCCGAGTTGAAGTCTGGGCGTCACCATGACAACGACGCCAATTGCGTAGGATGTCAACGTTTGCTGGTATTGCATGCGGCGATCCGCGGTCAGCAACACGTCGAAGCTATTCTCAGCACGACGCAGAAGCTCGCCATTCTTGAAGGCGCCCCACCCTTCTTCCTGGACAGTGCGAATCTCGAACCCGGGCAGTTTGCTTCGGAGCAACCGCGGCAAGTTCTCGTCGAAGAGAACACGCTTCACGCGATCTTTGCGAGCAGCGCCCTGCTCGCCTCTTCCAGAAATGCAAAGACCTGCTCACGACTCACACCAGGATAATTCTCGAGGAATTCTTCGATCGAGTCGCCACCCTCCAGGAAGTCGATGAGAGCATCAACCGGGACTCTCGTCCCGACGAACACAGGGGTGCCGCCAAGTATCTCCGGATCAGAATGAACGATCTGCTTCGGGTCCATGTTTGGAAGGATACCAGCTCGCCGAATTGATCGGGACGACGTCGAACGCACGCCGGCGAAAGGCGGTCGCCCGGAAGGATGGTGTAGAGCGCCCGGTGTGGCTGCCGCCCTCACTTTTGCAGCAGATACAGATCCGAGAGCATCCTCGTGTACGAGTAGACCAGCGTCTGGCCGTCGGGGGTGACGAGCACGGGGCCGACGTTGATCAGGCCTGCGCGATCGCTCGGGACCACCTCGCGGAATTTCTCGCGCATGCCGGTCGCGAGATCGATCTTCGTCACGATGGCGGGGATGCGGCCGAAGGTCGCGACGTAGAGGAACCGGCCATCGGCGCTGAAGCGGATCGGGATGTCGCTGCCCTGCATCGGCGCGACGAGCTGCGGCGTGCCGCCGTCGACGGGATAGAAGTAGTAGTGCCGGTCGGCGGCGCGGCCGAGGACGCGCGTGCTGTCGGGAGTGATCAGCGTCCCGATCACGCCGTCGGGCGCGACGCGCACCGGCGGTCCGCCGGCGATCGATTGCATCCAGAGGTGCGGCGGCTTTCCCGGCTCGTTGCCGGAGAAGAGGATCCGCTTGCCGTCGGGGAACCAGCGCGCCACGCGATGATTGATGTTGTCGCGGGTGACCGCGCGCGGCTGGCCGATGCCGGTCGGCAGCATCACGATCTGCGGCGGCATGCGGTTGCGCGGGATCGACAGCACCGATTGCCCGTCGGGCGAGAGCGACTCCGTCGTCCCGTC
>Ga0068858_100000033_pt1 | contig 142748 bp, 133 predicted proteins | sample KBSSwiS12_FD_66589 | JGI IMG/M metagenome (GOLD analysis project Ga0068858, IMG submission 66589) | Switchgrass rhizosphere microbial communities from Kellogg Biological Station, Michigan, USA - KBS Switchgrass S1-2 | ecosystem: Host-associated > Plants > Roots > Rhizosphere > Soil ...
TCGCAGAGGCGACCGCCGCGTCGGAGCATTTGGAGATACCCGCCAGCTTGCCGAGCACGCCGGGAGGCAAGACAGCCGAGAACTTGGTCATGTCCTGCTCGCCGTCTGCCCTCGTCAGCCTCATGTCGAAGGGGCTGTAGGACTTGGCGTTGTTGTTGACCGAGCCCGCTTCGAAGTGCGGGTTGAAAGGTGGCAGTCCCGCCGGAGGACAGGGGCCTCCGTTGACTCCCTTGGTGATCTTGAAGTCGGAGGTCACCGTCTTCGGGTGAGTGGGGTCGGCGTAGGGGTAGAACTTCGCCGCCGTGGTGTAGGTGCCGCAGGCCGCGGGAGAGATCAGCGCAGCCCTCGCCCCTTCGCGGAAGTGGAAGTTGAAGTGGTTGAAAGGCAGCTCGGGGACGTTTTCCAGGGTCGCCACCAGTTGGCCCGTCTTGGGATCCGGGATGACCTTCAGCGCCTGCTTGACGATCACGCCGCGAAGCGGGTTCTTCAGGACCAAGTAGAGGGCGATGTCGGTGTCGAACGGGTTCTCGGCGCCGTGTTCGGTCGTTTCGGGGTTGTCCTGCTGGGCGAGGAAGACGGAGCCTTCGAGCCCTTCGTCGATCAAGGGCGTGCTCAGGTTGAGCGTGCCGACCTTGGAGTCGGCCGGACAGCCTTCGCCGAAGGCAGAGGCCGCCGTCTCCTTCCTGTACTGGGAGGGAGTGCAGAAGCCGAGGCCTTCGCCCACCGAGGGGTTGATGGTGACGCCTTCGGGCAGCGCCACTTCGACTTTCTCGGTGTCCGATTCGGCCAGGGCATTTTGATCGAGCAGCCCGTTGTTGGGGAAGTCGACGTTGAAGTCGAGTCCCGTCCCCGTCTCGGCCTGGTCGGTGCTCATCGTCGTTTCGTTCGCCGGGTTGTAGGGGAGCTTGTCGCAGCCGCTCACCCCCGCGGGATTGCCGTTGTAGTCGACGGTTTGGGCGCTGCCGGAGACGAAGTCGCCGGGGTTCTGCCAGGAGTCGGCCGAGAGGCTGAAGCCGAGCGGGCCCGAGCAGGCGCTCGGCATCGTGATCAGCGGAGTCGAGTCGGGTTCGGTCGTGCAGAAGACTTCGCCGCCGCTGACATGGCAACTGCCGAATGCTTTGCTTGGGCAGACGGGTTCTCCAAGGCTGACGAAGCAACCGGTTGACCGCTGGAAATCATGACTCGACGCGGAGGGGTTGCCCCAGAACTCGAGCGTGACGCCGCTCATCTGACCGAACTGAGGGATGTCGCGAGTGTCGGAGCCGAGCGGGTATTCGCCATCGGGGCGAACCTGGGCCAAGAGGTGGATGAAGATGCCAAAGCCGTAGACCTGGAAGCCGAAGGCCGCCGCGGCGCCCGGTGGGGGCGCGAGGTTGTAGAGGCCGGTTGGGTTGCCGATCCCCACCGGACCGAGTTGGCCGACCCTGATGTGGGCGAGGCCGACCTCCGAGGCAAGTGGGCAGCTCGATGTCTCGAGCTGGACCTCGGTGCATAGCGAGGTCGTCGCGTGCGGGTTGAAGACGAGGCCTTTGGGCAGGGTGGAGAAGATGTCCTTGGGATTTTGCGCCGGCAGGTCCTGGCTAACGCCGCCTTCTCGGAAGAAGGAGGTATTGAACTGGGCACCCACGTGCATTTCGTAGGGATGGGCGCCGGAGCGGGTCTCGGCGTTGCCGTCTTCGCCGGTGAGCGACATTTCGAGGGTCTGGAGGTCAAAAGGCACTGCTTCGGAGCTGATCAGGGTCCGCAGGACGCCCGAGGCCCCCGGGGCGCCGCCGCCGGAGACGCTGAAGCGGTTGGTGACCGTCCCCGAGACGCCTGCTTCGATGTTGACCGGCACGTACATATTGAATTCTTCGCCGGGGTGGAAGGCTCCGGTGAACGTGCACGTGGCGGGCGGACCGACGTCGCAGGAGTCGGCAGATCCTCCGCCCATGGCTAGGCCTTTGAACGAGATGAACGGAAAGGCGCCAGGTTTGGGGTTGACATCGAAGCCCGGCGGCAACACGTCGGTGATCGTGATCGGTTCGGTAGTCGTGTTCACCGAGCCGGTGTTGCGGACCGAGACCACGTAGATGTTGCGGCCGTCGCTCTCGTTGGGGATGAAGTTGGAGGGCGTGGCAAAGGCGCTGATTGCGAAGGCCGGATGAGGGGTCGCGGCGGAGGCTGCTACGGGCTGAGCCGCTACCGGCAGGGCCAAGAGAGCCAGGGCGATGACGGCGCGGCCGAGCCGCGAACGGGTCGAAACTCGCTTTGCCGAAATCACTTGGAACCTCCGCGGTCGATGTTTGCTCGCTTGTGGTGCTTCTTTTGACTGTGCCTTGACACGCAGCGGGCCTTGCCGGCGGCGCGCACCTTGCGCTTACCCTTCGGACAGCGGCTCTTGGCCGCAGCCGACTTGGCGTTGCCGGGGCCCGAAAAGCTCGAGCTCGACAACGACTGCGGCGCCGGCGGCGGTGGGTTGACAATGCAGGCACTGCTGTCGCAGGTCGGCGGCGTCAGTTCGTGCTGGGAGGCAAGTCCCCCGCCCGCGCTTGCGTCATAGACATCCACCAGCGCATCGTGGTCTCCCGGCACCAGCTGCTGGGGGGTGAAGAAGAAGACGTCGTCGCCGTTTGTCGAGGCGTCGAGGAAATAGGAAGGGTCGGGGCTCCTGCCGCTCGAGATCAGGTACAGGCAGCCGCCGTTTTGGCTTTCCGATTCGCAGGAGCCTTCGCCCTTGGCCTCCCACTCATAGACGTCCAGGCAGGAGTGGTTGGATTGACGCACGATTGGACAGCCGCTGTTGCCGTTGGTGTCGGTCGGCAACAGTGCGTCGGTGGTCTGGAAGAAGACGCGCTTGCCGTTGGCCGAGAGGTTGCGGGTGAGAAATGGGACCCCGCCGGGGGAATCGAATAGGCCGCCGCCACTGTGATTGCTGACCAGAGACGGTTCGCCCTTGGGCGGCAGTCCGGCCGGGTTGCAGGTGACACAGGTCAGCTGTTCGGTGGTGGGGACGTAGCGGAAGAACTCATTGGTCTCGGCGTTGTTGTAACCGGTGAGGCTGTTGGTTGAGGAGAAGAGCAGGGTGCCGTCGTCGGCGACGCGGGAGGTTCGCGCGATCCTCATAAAACCGGCCCAGTTCTCTTCGCCGCCCATACTGCCCGAGTCACTCTGTGCAACCCGCGCGACGAACGTGACCGTGCCGCCGTGGGCGAGGTAGAGGTTGCACGCTCTTGGAGTGTTGACTTCACTGTTTTGGCAGTTGCCCGCCGAGGCTCCCGGGGCAAGCACCCCGTTGGCGGTGAAGTAGACGTAGGAGCCGTCGGAGGAGGCGTCGAGGACGCCGACCACATCTGCCCCCTTGGCGTCTCCCACGTTGGAGTCGATGCTCAGGTCGGTCAGCTGGCCCAAGCCCGTGTCGTATGCGTAGAGGTCGAGGCCCGTGCCGAATTTGTTGAAGTTGGAGTCGGGGTCGCAGCCGCTTTCCGACGGCGAGACCGCGGTCGAGTCGTCGGTCAGCTTCTCACAGCTGGTGAAGAAGGCCTCGGAGCCATTGGGGGTGACGGCCCAGAGGGTTGCCGGCTTGGTGCCGTCGGGGTCGGGGGTCGTGCGCTGAGAGGCCGAGATCCAAGTCGTCCGCTCGCCGTCTTCACGCATGTAGATCTTCTGTTCGCTCGGGGTGGTGAAAAAGACCCTTGAGCCGTCGCGCGAGATCGTGTTCGGGGCAGCGGTGAGACCGTTTTCGTTGTAGCCGGCGTAAGAGCCGCTGGGAGAAATGACACAGGCGGGGCCGCTTTCGTCGTCGCAGCTCGTAGCCGAGCCCGCCGGGACGCGGCCTACATAGGCGAGTTTGCCGTGGTCGAGGTCGTAGAGGTTATTGGGACCTTCGGTGACTCCCGGCAGCAATGATGCATGGGTCTGAATGATCAGATGCCGTGCGTCGGCGGCGGCGCCTGCGGCATGTATTTCAGCCTTAAAGCCTGTCAGCTCGGTTTCGAAGGCGCCAGTGGCGCTGTCGCGCAGGAGGAGGACGTTGGGAGCAGTGACCAACGTGCGGGAGAGGTCTTCGCTCCAACCCCTGGTTCGGGCTTCTTCGCCCGGTTCGGTCGGCGGCAACAAGCCGTCGGTGCTCCAGCCGTTGGAGCCGCGGGAGGCCATGAAGGCGGAGAGGCCGGAACTGCCGCCGCTGCTAGGCAGTCCGCCGAGGAGGTAGAAGGTGACCCGGTCGCCGTTGCTGGAGGCCTGAGTCAGCCCTTCGCTGCCCTGCACGTTGGCGCCGTTCTTGTCGGTCGGCGAGGCCTGTTCGTAGGCGCGGCAGTCGGGCAGCCTCTCGCCGAAGCCAGTGCGGAAGTTGCCGTTTGAACAGGGCGAGAAGCTCTGCTGTGCGGTGTAGGTGGCAAAGGGGGTGTCGGACCCTTCGGTGGTCCCAGCGCCGTTGGTCGCGACGAAGCGGAAGTGGTAGGCGGTGCCCGGCGTGAGGCCGGCGACGTGGACGCTGATCGTGTGCTGGCTTTCGTCGCCTTCGGAGCCGACCGTAGCGGTTTGACTGCTCAGCCCGTAGGCGGCGGTCGTGCCGAATTCGACCTTGTAGGTGGTCGGGCCACCGCTGGGGTTGATCACCGCGCCGAGGTCGGCGTTGTCGGTCCCGACCCCTTCGACCGAGACCGATTCGATCAGCGGCTGTAGCGGCGTGTGGACGATGTCCACCGTGCCGAAGCCGGTCCCGAAGCTGTTCGTCGCGGCGAGGCGGAAGCGGTAGTCGGTGCCGGGAGTGAGGCCTGCGGCTTCACCCGTCACCGCACTATGGGATTCCCCCGTGAACGGCCCCGCTGGAGAGCAGGGAACCGTGGAGGCGCCGGTGAAGCCTTCGCTTTGGAATTTGGCCTTGGTCGTGTACTGGAATTCACAGGTGGTCGAGGGGCCGCCGGCAGCGCCGACGGTGCCGTGCAGAACCGCGGTTTCGGCCTTGACTTCGGTCGCGTCTTCGGTGATCGAGTCGGGAAGGTGGACGGGAGGGCCGTAGACCTGGACCGTGAGGCCGCTCCTGTCGGCGGCGTAGGCCTTTCCGCTCGCGTCGTCGACGGCGACGCCTTCAGAGCCGGTGATCCCCGAACCGAATTCATAGAGCGGCGTGCCCGAGCTGTCGAAGACCTTGACTTTGCTGGCCGTGTCGACGTAGAGGTCGCCGCTTCCGGGGTCCACGGCGAGGGCGAAGGTCGCGGCGCCGGAGACGTCCCCGGCGGAGTCATACGTGGTCGATGAGGTGACCGGGAACTGGGAGGGGGTGAACTTCGCGACCCCCGGTTCGCCGAACACGTAGCGGGCGACGTAGACGGCGCCGCTCGAGTCGACCGCGACGTTGCAGGCTTCTTCGGCTTCAAAGGAGGTCACTTCTTCGCCGTTTGGCGCATACACATGAACGCCGGTGCCGTAGTCGCCCATGTAGATGTCGCCGCTCGAATCGACGGCCACGCCGCAGACTTCGCTGAAGTCGGGGAGTTCGTTTGAGCCCGAGCCGGGGCCAGCGGTGAATTCTTGTGGTTCGCCGTTTTGCTTGAAGGCTTTGATCGCGCCGCCGAAATAGTCGGCGACGTAGAAGTCGTGGCTGGTCGAATCGACGGCGATCTCGTTGAGCGCTTCGCCTGCGACCAAGCCGAAGCCGCCAATTTCGTTCGAGCCCAAGGCGGAGAATTCGGCGGGGGCCCCGCTTTCGTCGAACCTTTCAATTTTGCTGTGGCCGAGGAAGCTGTTGTATTCGGCGACGTAGATGTCGTTGGTCCCCTGGTCGACCGCGACCGCGCCGGGCCCTTCCGCGCCGGGTTGGATTTCGGGAAAAGACCCGAGGGTTTCGATCCCCACGCGGGTTTCGGCACCGAGGGCGGCAGCTGGGAGCAGGCAGACTGCCAGCGCGAGAATGCCGAGCAGGACGCCGAGGCGGCCGATCGATCCGAGGCGGGCGCCGGGGCCCGAGTTCGATCCCACCGACAACGCCTTCGCGTGGCTTCTCACGTAGCTCTCTCCTTGTCCCTGAGCCCTTCTGCCGGCCGCTTCCCTTTTGGCGGCACCCGTTGGGCTCGGTTGTTCCCTGTTGGTGCTTCCGCCGCCCTCTCCCTGAGCGCGGCCTGTCGCAGGATAAAAGAAACCGTTTACAAATGCAAGGAGAAGTTTTTGAGATGAAGGAATTCGGCTCCAGAAGGAGCCTCGGAGCAGGCGAAAGAGAGCGGCTAAGCGGCCGCGGCGGCCTGGCGCTTGGCCTCGGCGCGGCCGAGGTAGGGCGCCAGAGCAAGCTCGGTCAGGTCGGGCAGGAGCTCGGGGAGGCGATGGGCGCCGCCGCTGTTGAGGCGGCGGACGATCAGGGTGGCTATGCCGCCGACGAGGGCCTGGTCGCGGACTTCCATGTCGAGCTCGGAGGGTGGTGGCTCGGGACGCAGCGTCCCGGCGAGCAGCTGCATCGCCTCGCGATAGCGGGCGGCGATCTCGCCCCCCGCGGCCAGCGGCTCGATCAGGAAGCAGCGGGCGACCGCGCTGTCGCGGGCGAGGATGTCGAGCAGGGCGGCGAGCCTGGCGCGCACCCGCTCCGGCCACTCCTCCCCCGCCCCCGGCGCCGCCAGCATCGAGTCGAGGACGTGGGCCTCGATCATCCCGTAGGCGGCGGCGAAGCAGTCCTCCTTGCCCTCGAAGTACTCGTAGAAGGTGCGGCGGGAGATCTTCGCCGCGGCGGTGATCTTGGCGATCGTGGTCGCGTTGTAGCCGTGCTCGGCGACCGCCTCGACGACGCCGTTGAGCAGCCGTTCGCGCTGGTTCTCGGCGACGAAGACGCGCGACAGGCCGTGGCGACCCGGGGGCAGCCTCTCCCCCGAGGCGACGGTGCCGGTCGCTTGCCTGCCGCCGTCAGCCATCGCCGAGGTAAGGGGCGAGGGCGATGTCGACCAACTGCGGGTAGAGCGCCTCCAGCCCCTCGACGTCGCCTGTCTCGAGCCGCTCGCGCAGCAGCCAGGCGAGGGCGCCGGCGGTCGCCTCCTCGTGGGTGGCAGGCAGGTCCGGCGGAGCGGTCGCGAGCACACGGCCCTCGCGCAGCTTCGCCGCAACGCGGTCGAGCGCCGCCTCGAAGTGGATGCTCAGCTCCGCGCCGCCGGTCTGCGCTTCGACCAAGCAGAGCCGCGCCCGCTCGGGCTCGACGTCGATCAGCTCGAGTACGACGCGCAGCCCGGTGGCGATCTGCTCGGGCCAGGAGAGCTCCTCCGCCCCCGCGATCTGAGCCAACTCTTCGGCCCCCGCTTCGACCGCCCGGTCGAAGGCGGCGACGAAGCACGCTTCCTTGCCCGCGAAGAACTCGTAGAAGGTGACCGAGGAGACGCCCGCCTCCTTGACGATGGCTTCGATCGAGGTGCCGGTGCAGCCGCGCTCGGCGATCAGCCTCTCGGCCGCGTCGAGGATCCGCTCACGTTGCGGTGCCGGAAGGGCGTCGCCGGCCGCGTCCTCCCCCCGCCCCGGAGACGGCTTGGAGGCCAGTCTTTGCGAGAGGTACTGCATGAGTCGAGGGTAGCCGACTTGAGAAAGATTTCATATCTGGCAAAAAAGGAGTAGTTTTTATAGGGCGTATGTCAGCGGAAGCCTCAGCAGCGATCAACCAGATCGATTCGCTTGGAGCAAACCGAGGCTCTGAGCTCGACGTGCGCGAGGGGGCGATGGAAGGGGTCTTGGCGGTCTGCGGCGAGGTCGGCTTCCGCGAGACCTCGGTGCGCGCGATCCTCGAGCACAGCGGCGGGCACCGGGCGCAGTTCTACCAGCACTTCGAGAGCAAGGAGGACTGTTTCGCTCAGGCCTATGCGGTCTGGATCGAGCGGCTCTGCGTCAGTGTGCTGGAAGCGGCGGCGACCACTCCCGGCTGGGAGGCCGGCGTCCGCGAGGCGATAGTGCGCCTCTTCCAGTTCGTCACCGCCCGGCCGGCGATCGCCCGAGCGCTCTTCGTCGAGGTGCAGATTGCCGGCGAGCCGGCGCTGGCCCGCCACGAGGCCGCGGTCGAGCGGCTCGCCGCGGCGTTCGACAGCGCCCGCGCCGACATCGACCCGACCGAGGCGCCGCCGGAGGCGACCGGCGTCTTCGTCGTCGGCGGGATCGAGTCATGCGTCTGCGAGGCGCTCGGCGCCGGCGACCCCGGGCGCCTCTGGGACACCCTGCCCGAGCTGATGCATTTCGCCGCGGGCTCCTACTTCGGCAAGGAGGAGGCCGAAGGCGCCTTCGAGCGGGCGAGCATCCTGCTGGAGCGCGAGCGGGCGCGGCTGACGGGGGCGGGGGAAGAGGTCGAGGAGAGATGACCGAACTGCGCCTGATCGGCGGCACCGCCCTCGCTGAGCCCGCGGAGGCGGAGGCTGTGCCGACGCTGCGCCTCCCCCCCGGTCGCCACGGCATCCCCGCCGACCTGGTCCGCGCGCACCAGCGCCTGCGCCTGCTCGAGGCCGCGGCCTCGGCCGTCGCCGAGCAGGGCTACGGCCGCATCACCGCGGCTCGCGTGACCGAGCTGGCCGGTGTCTCGAGCCGCACCTTCTACCAGCACTTCGAGGACCTCTGGGCCTGCCTTCTGGCGGCGTATGAGACCGAGGCGAGCCGGCTCTGTCGGGAGATCGAGGCCGCGTGCGCGACGCTGGTCGAGGAGCGCGGCCCGATCGCCGAAGCGGACCGGCGCGGCCGGGCGCGGGCGGGCATCGCCGCAGCGCTCGGCTTCCTCGCCGCCGAGCCCGATATCGCCCGCTTGCTCAGCGCCGAGCCGCCGCCGCAGATCGCGGCGCTGACCGGCGCACGCCGCGACCTGATCGAGCGCCTCGGCGCGATGCTGCGTGACGTGCTCACCGACCCGGCCGGTGCCACACCGCTGCCGGGGCTGGAGCGACGCCTGATCGGCGCCGCGCTGGCGCTGGTTTCGACCCGTGCCGGCGGCGGCCCGCAGCGCCTGCTGGATCTGGAGCCGGAGCTGAGCGAGCTCCTGCTCGCATCGCTGTAAATCCGGCGGGCCCTATGGCTGCTGGGTAACGATGAAGCTTACGATCCCCGCGATTAGCGTCGCGATGATGCCGCCGCAGGTCACGATCAGTATCCGCATCAGGTCATCCATGCGCGAGTTGATCCTGACCAGCTCGTGATCAACCTTGTCGAAGCGCCGGTCGACCTGCTCGAAACGCCGGTCGATCGAGTCGAACCTCTCCTGCAGACGATCGTCTGTCCAGTCCATGCGATACATGCTAGCGCTATCGTAGACAAAACGATGCGCGCGAATGGTGCGCGGAATCAAAATCTTTGCACCCAGCTCCGTCAAAAAATTGAAAAGCCTTAGACCCGACCATCGGCGCCTTTGGCGCTGTAAATTGCCTAAGTGACGAAAGTCACGTATATCCCTTCAGTGTAGAAGCGAAATCCGTCTCTGATCCGGCCTAGCTTTCTTCGCCGTCAACAGAAAAGCGGCCGGGGCACCGCTGACACGGCCCCCGGCCCGGCACAGGAAGGGGTACTTCCCATGCAAGGCCAGCCTAAACAGCGAGGCGACGGCGACCTACACGCACAACGCGTAGTGCTCAGCTACGTGCTCGACCTGCACCCGATCAAGCCATCTATCCCGGCCCTCGTCCATGACCTCGTAGAGGACGCAAGCGACACCTACGAGCGCGCCATACGAGACCTGACCGGCATAGGGCTACTCGACTGCGAGGGCGGCATCGTCGCCCCCACGCAGGCAGCGCTTCGCTTCGACTGCATCTCCTCGACGTGAATGTCGCACGGCGCTTCGGCGCGAACCTCGTCCGCTGTCGAAAGCGGGCGGGGTTCTCTCAGGAAGACCTAGGAAATCGCGCTGATCTCCACAGGACCGCCATTGGCCTGCTTGAGCGTGGCGCTCGCGTTCCGCGCATCGACACGTTGATCAAGCTGGCCGTTGCGCTCGATATCGACCCCGCCGAGTTGCTGGAGGGGATCGACTGGAAGCCAGGCGAGACCGTGAAGGGGCAGTTCATCGAAACGGACGTGCCGGGCCTCGGGATTGTCCATCGGCGGTTTGAGGTCGGGCGCGAGGGTGATGGGTGCGCCTCCTAGGCACGATGGCAATCGGGATTCGCCCAAATTGCGGCTTGAACGTCCGACGCTTTCGTCATAGCTTTAGAGCAGGAATGGGGGGCAGCTCCGGAGAACTGCCCCCCAGCTACATCGACGCAGACACAGACATCCGGTATGTCCGGCCTACTTCAGACGACATGCCCTCGGGTTGGAATCCGAGGCCGCGGTTTTGGAGGCCGCGGGTCCGTCGTCTGCCTCTACGCCCGACTATCTGACAGTCAGGCGAAGCTTGGAAGACAAGAGAAATCCCATTGACGGCAGCACGAAGTGCACCGAGCCAAGGCTGGCGAGATTCAACGAGAAAGGGGTGGCTGCCCTTAGTCGTCAGGAATGGCGGCTGTGCACGGTTCTTGTCCAAGGGTTGTTCCAGGGAGAACAAGGGTGCGCTGGCCCAAGGGGGAAGACGCAGCGCTGAAATGACTGAGTGAGTGCTTCATGGTTGCGAGCAAGATAGTGCCCGTCGATGACGGCAAAAAGTGCGAGCCCCCCGATCCCCATCGGGAGGCTCGCAAAAGCGTCACTCAGTAGCCATTGGACTGAACCGCTGGCGAGGACCCTAGCGCACGCGTTCTCGGCAAAATGTTGACGCGCGTCAAGGGTTAGGGGCTAGCCTTGAAGAGCATGGCGGACAAGCACCCCAAGCAGAAGACGGACAAGGGACTTGAGATCCCGGTCCCGACCAAAGGCGACTTCGACGCCGCTCTCTCTAAGGTCGCTCCGCCAGCAGGTCGTAAACGCCCTGGCGGGAAAGACCGGCCTCAGAAGCGATCTGGGTAACCGGGATTCCCGCTCTCTGCGCTTGCTGGCAAAAGCCTCGCAGGTCTTCGGTCGCTTGTCGCTTGGCGGAGTCTGCCCGTTCACGACGTTTGGCCGCACCCCGGATACTCCGCAGGAGGAGCGCCTGGTCGCTCATCGGCCGGTCCGCGCAGCGTTGTTGAGCAGGGCGAAGAACATCCCGCGATGGTCGCGGCGCTGGTTGTAGCGCCACGCGTACTCATCCAGGTAGGACTGAAGCCATTTCTGGGAGACCTTCTTGTAGGTGCCGCGCATCCCCGTCTTGAGGTTGCCGAAGAAGCCCTCGATCGTGTTCGTGTGGATGTCGCCGTGGACGTAGACGCCCGCCGAGTGGTTGATGATGTTGTGGCCCGCGTACTCGCGGCCAAGCGGCCGGTAGGAGCGCCAGTCGTCCGTGAAGATGATCGAGTTCGGGTTGACGTTCGCCCGCACGGCTCCACTCAGCGGCTCGCCTCGGCGGGACTTGATCACCCGCAGCTTGACCCGCCCGCCGCGCTCCACCATGCCCAGCACCGAGACCTGGCGTTCGCGCCACTGAGCGGCTTCTTTTTTGGTCATCCTCGGCCCGCGTGGGCGACCGTGGACGCCGGTCTCGTCGACCTCGACCTTGCCCTTCAGCGGCTTGGCGTCGTCTTTCATCAGCTCGTTGCGGATCTTGTTGAACATCCGCCAGGCGGTCTTGTAGTGGACGCCCAGCTCGCGCTCTAGCTGTTTGGCGGATATGCCGCATCGCGTGCTTGCCATGAGGTACATGGCGTAGAACCAAAGCTGGAGTGAGGTCGAGGACTTGTGAAAGATGGTGCCGGCCGTGGGGTGGACGTGGTGCCCACAGCCGGTGCAAGTCCACGACTGCCGCCCCTGCTTGGTCGCGTAGCGCTTGAAGACGCGCTCGGAGCCGCACTTGGGGCAGTAGGCGTGTTCTCCGTCGGGGGAGTGCCGGGTCCGCCACAGATGCTCCAGACAGGCGGCATCGTCGGGGAACTGCCGCTGGAACTCGGTTAGCGAGTACTCGGAGGTCGAGGACTTCGCTCGGCGCGGTTCGTGGCGGTTGGCCGGGGGCATGGTGTAAAGCTACTTGACAGAGCGGCGTTTGTCAAGTTCCTTGACACTAAGTTCAAAGATCGCTTAGGGTGCCCGGATGGGCAGGGCATCCCTAGAGAGCGTTGATCTTAAGCTCGGCCGGGCGAAGGACCACTTCTATTCGGTCACGGAGGAGATCCACAAATTTCAGACCGACCCCGAGAGTTACCGCCTCACCCTGGAGCGCCAGCCGAATCGCGGAGGCGTCTGCAAAGTCACCGATGTGCAAATGCCGCCGATCAAGCTCGGGCTTCTGATCGGCGAGTGCGTCCACCAATACAGATCTGCCCTCGACCACCTGCTCTTTCAACTGGTCCTTGCCAATTGTCGCGGCCGCCCCTCCGCAAGAGCCGAGCGGCGGGCGGAATTTCCGATCTTCGACAGCGGTCCCAAGTTCAGGGGGAAGCGAAAGAGAAAGGGAGTGCCGTCTACGGGTAGCGGTCGGGCCAAGATTCAGGACATCGCGCCATCGGCTCAGGCAGTTATCGAGCGGCTCCAGCCCTATCACCGCCGGAAGAACCCCCGGGCGCTCAGCCTTCGGCAGCTTCAAGAACTCTCCAACATCGACAAGCACCGCCTCTTGCACGTCACCTACTCGGCCTTCAGGGGCTCCACCTTCGACTTCCAAACCCGGAATGTCAGGGCCATCGACGGCTTCCATTTCAAAGCCGGGGCACTGAAACGCAATGCAGTGATCGCCGCTTGGCAAGTCGTCCCTATCGATCCCCGCCTTGGTACGGACGTGCAGATGAAGGCAGAAATCTTGACGGACATAACCTTCAGCAAGACGAGTCCGGCTCGCTCGGTTAGAGGGAAATCGGTAGCGAAAACTCTCTATGACATCGGAGCCTTCATCGCTTCGGATGTCCTGCCTCCGCTGTGCGATGCGCTCGGCCTCTCCAGCCAATTCAAGCCGGGGAAACTGATCGACGTGGAAGCCATCCCGGTCGAGGAGCGAGACGCCGTGGCCGAGCAAGTCCGCATCGAAAACCTCAAGGCCTGACTTGCCCTTAGGGCACATCAGCGCCCCCCGTTGCAGGCCCAGCTTCTACAGTGATGGGATATACGTGACGAAAGTCACAGCCGCTATAGACACTCGCGTTCGAGGGTAGGAGATTCCCGTGCCAACCGCGTCCCAGAAGCCATTGGAGCTGATTCTTGCTCGCAATCTGATGTCGGCCCTGTCGACCCCTGCCTTCCTGGTCGACGAGGGCGGCATCCTCGTCTTCTACAACGAGGCGGCGGGAATGCTGCTCGGCAAATCGTGGGAGGAGCTGGGCACGGTGGGGGCCGAAGAGTGGGGCGCTCTCTTTGGGCCCTTTGGCCGCGACGGCGAGCCGATCCCCTATGACGAGCTGCCGCTGGTCGTCGCCGTCCGCGACGACCGCCCGGCCCACGCCAACTTCGAGATCCACTCGATCGACGGCACCCGCCACCAGGTCGAGGCCTCCGCCTTCCCGATCCAAACCGCCCATGGGTCGCGCGGCGCGATCGCCGTCTTCTGGCCCGCCGCCGAAAACGGAACGGGCAGCTGAGTTGAAGGCCAAGCTCTGGGGCACGCGAGGCTCGGTCCCTTCCCCAGGGCCGGAGACGATCCGCTACGGCGGCAACACCTCCTGCGTCGGCGTCACCCTCTCCGACGGCTCGCTGTTGGCGCTCGACGCCGGCACCGGCATCCGCAACCTCGGTCTGTCGCTTCCCGAGGAGCCGACCCGCCTGCACATCCTCCTCACCCACCTGCACCTCGACCACATCCAGGGCCTGGTCTTCTTCGCCCCCGCCTTCCGCCCGCAGACCGAGATCGTTATCTGGGGCCCCGCCTCGCCGGAGGCTTCGCTGCGCGACCGCATCGCCCGCTACATCTCGGCGCCGCTCAGCCCGGTCGAGGTGCGCGAGCTGCCCTGCGACGTCTCCTTCCGCAGCACGCCGGAGACCGAGTGGGAGATCGGCCCGGCGCGGATTCGCGCCGCCTCGGTCTCCCACCGCGGCCCCACGCTCGGCTACCGGATCGACGACGGCGAGGACTCGCTCGCCTACATCCCCGACCACGAGCCCGCTCTCGGCGCCGACCTCGACACGCTCGAGGACGAGTGGATCTCCGGCTTCGGCCTCGCCCGCGACGCCTCGCTGCTGATCCACGACGGCCAGTACGCCGACTCCGAGTACCCCGACCACCTCGGCTGGGGACACTCCTCGATCTCGCACGCGCTCAGCTTCGCCCGCCGCACCGGCGCCGGCCGCACCGTCCTCTTCCACCACGACCCGTTGCACTCCGACGAGCGGCTCGACCTGCTCGGGGCGGAAGCACAGGATCGCTGGGTGGCCGTGGGGGGCACTCCGGAGGCGGTCGAGCTTGCCGTCGAGGGTGCCGAGTTGGATGCGCATACGCGGGCAGCGAGCCCGCTTCCGACGGCCTAGTTAAACCATCCGTCCCCGTTTCGGTACGAATGGAGTACTTTTCTAGTTTGGTCCGTTACGCTCCACCCTGGGATGTCCTTCACCTCCAGTCGGATCGACTCCAGGACTGAGCGCTCTGCGCTGGTCCGAGGCGCCCTCTCGGTCGCGCGTCGCTCCCACGCCGGCCAGTTCCGCCAGACCGGCTGCGACGAGATCGCCTTCATCGAGCATCTGCTGGCCGTCGGCGAGCTGCTGGCAACACAGAACTACCCCGACGAGGTGCTCGCCGCTGGCCTGCTGCACGACGTCGCAGAGCACGCCGAGGTCGATCCCGAGTCGCTGCGCGGCCGCTTCGGCGACGAGGTGGTCGAGCTCGTCGAAGCGCTGACCGAAGACTCGACGATCTCCGACTACGAGGAGCGCAAGCAGGAGCATCGCGAGCGGGTGGCCGCAGCCGGGCCGAACGCGCAGGCGATCTTCGCCGCCGACAAGGCCACCAACGTCGCAGTCCTGCGCGAGGCCTACGAGATCCTCGGCGAGGGAGTCGACGAGGACCTGCCGGTCTCCCTCGACGTCAAGATCCTCGTCTGGGAGTTCGACCTGGAAATGCTCTTCTCGAGCTCGTCCGATGCCGCGCTGGTCGAAAGGTTCGCCGAGGAGATGGTCGGGCTGTGGGGCCAGCGCGCCGAAGGAGAGCAGGCGTCCCTATGTTGAGCGGTCCTCGTCCCGCGACAGCCTGAAGCGGTGCCGCAGCGGCAGGACTCCCCAGAGCAAGACGAACATCAGCGCCGCGGCTGCGCCGAAGATCGCCGTGGCGATCCCCCCGAAGAGGACGTCGGTGATCAGGGTGACCGCGCCGGTCATCGCCAGCGCCAGGAAGCCGAGGCCGGCGATCGAGAGCCGGTTGGAGACGAAGACCAGCTCCTTCTTCTGCTGCAGATGGAAGGTGAGCCGGTGGTAGGCGGTCGGCGAGATCAGCAGAGCGGCCGAGATCGCGGTGCAGAGCAGCGTCGTGAAGTAGACCTTTTCTTGAAAAGGAGTGATCTTGGTGAAGTTCTGCTGGAACGGGACGGCGAGCAGGAAGGCGAAGAGGACCTGGACGCCGGGCAGCGCCACGCGCAGCTCCTGGAGCAGCTCGCCGAGGTTGCGGTCGAGGCGCTCGTCCTCGCTCTCCTCCCTGCCCGAGGGACGGTCGGTCATGTGCCCACGATAGGCAAATAGGATCGCTCCGTGGGACGCCTCGCCGTCATCCTCGGCAGCGGCGCCGCCGGCCCGGGCGGGGCAGGGGTCGCCGCGGTCGCCGAGCGCCACGCGGTCGTGTTGCAGCGCCACGGCACCGCCGACGCCTACGTCCTCCCCCACCGGATCGATCACGAGGCCAACCTGCGCTCCCTCCTCGAGGCCGGCTGCGACCGGGTGCTGGCGGTCTGCTCGGTCGGCTCGCTCGACGCCGGCCTCGGCGTCGGCAGCTTCGTCTGCCCGCACGATTTCATCGCCCTGCAGGTGACGATCAGCAGCTTCGACGACCCGCGCGGCCACGCGATGCCCGGTTTCGACGCGGCCTGGCGCGCCGAGGTCCTCGCCGCCTGGGAGGCAAGCGATGCGGGGGCGCTGCGCGATGGTGGGGTCTACTGGCAGACCAACGGCCCGCGCTTCGAGACGCCCGCCGAGATCGGCCTGATCGCCGCCCACGCCGATCTGGTCGGGATGACGCTGGCCTCGGAGTGCATCGTCGCCGGCGAGCTGGGACTGCCCTACGCGGCCGTCTGCGTGGTCGACAACCTGGCGAACGGGATCGATGCGCAGCCGTTGTCGCCGGTCGAGCTGGAACGCCGGCGCGAGGTCAACGCCGCTCATCTCCGCGACGCCCTCGATGCGGCGCTGCCGGAGCTGGCTCGATGAGCCTGACGGTCACAGGGGCGACGCTCGACGGTGAGACCGTCGGCCTGCGCTGCGAGGGCGGGACGATCGCGGCTATCGGGCCCGACGTCGTCGCCGAGGCCGGCGACGAGACGATCGACGCCGGAGGGATGCCGCTCGTTCCCAGCTTGGTCAACGGCCACACCCACGCCGCGATGACCCTGTTCCGCGGCTACGGCGGCGACCTGCCGTTGATGCGCTGGCTGGAGGAGAAGATCTGGCCGGTCGAGGCGAAGCTCGACGCCGACGACGTCTACTGGGGCACGCGGCTCGCCTGCGCCGAGATGATCCGCACCGGCACCGGCCGCTTCTGGGACATGTATTGGCATCCCGAGGCGACGACGCGGGCGGTCGAGGATGCCGGTATGCGGGCGACGATCGGGGGGCCGCTCTTCGACGCCGACGGCCGCACCGCCGAAGCGCAGGCCCGGGTGAGCGGGGAGCTCGACGCGCTGGCCGAGGGTCCCGGTGGGATCGACGCCGCGCTCGCCCCGCACTCGATCTACACGGTCAGCGAAGCGCTGCTGCGCTGGGCAGGAGAGCAGGCCACCGAGCGCGGGCTGGCGCTCCAGATCCACCTCTCCGAGACCGAGCAGGAGGTCGCGGACTGCCTCGCGGCCCATGGCGAGCGACCCGCCGCGTATCTCGACCGGCTCGGCCTGCTCGGCGAGCGCACCGTCCTCGCCCACGGCGTCTGGCTCGACCGGGCAGAGCTGGAGCTGATCGCTGCGCGCGGCGCGACCGTTGTCGCCAACCCGGTCGCCAACATGAAGCTCGCGGTCGGCGGCGTCTTCCCCTATCCGGCCGCACGCCGGGCCGGCGTCGCGGTCGGGCTCGGCACCGACGGCCCCGGCTCCAACGACTCGCTCGACCTGCTCTCCGACCTGAAGATCTTCGCCCTGACCCAACGCCACACAGCCGGCGACGCGACCGCGATCTCGGCCGGCGAGGCGCTGGAGATCGCCTGTGGCTTCCGGGCGTCGCTGCTCGGTGGGGGCACTCAGCCGCTCACCACCGGAGCGCGGGCCGACTTCCTGCTGCTGCGCGGCGACTCGCCCGAGCTCGGCATCGGCGACCTCGCCACCGACCTCGTCTACGCCGCAAACGGCTCGGTCGTCGACACGACCGTGGTCGCCGGCCGGGTGCTGATGCGCGGCGGCGAGGTCGAGGGGACCGCGGAGATCGTCGCCCAAGCACGTGAGAGAACTGTCAGGTTGGGTATAGGCTCAACCTGAGTGCCTGCGGCAGTCCGCTACGAGAAAGCCACCAAGCGCTACGGCAACTCGAACGAGGCCGCCGTCGATCGCCTCAGCCTGGAGGTTCCAGCCGGTGAGGTCTGCGTCCTCGTCGGCCCGTCGGGCTGCGGCAAGACGACCGCGATGCGCCTGGTCAACCGCACGGTCGAGTTGAGCGAGGGCGACGTGACGATCGACGGCGAGTCGGTGCGTGAGCGCGACCCGGCCAAGCTGCGCCGCGAAATCGGCTACGTGATCCAGGAGGTCGGCCTCTTCCCCCACCGCACGATCGCCCAGAACATCGGCACCGTGCCACAGATGCTGGGCTGGAAGAAGGACAGGATCGAGGCGCGCACCGCCGAGCTGATCGAGCTGATCGGCCTCGACCCGGAGCTGGGCGAGCGCTACCCGGCGCAGCTCTCCGGCGGCCAGCAGCAGCGCGTCGGGGTGGCGCGGGCGCTCGCCGCCGACCCCCCGGTGATGCTGATGGACGAGCCCTTCGGCGCGATCGACCCGATCGCCCGCGAGCGCCTGCAGAACGAGTTCCTCCGCCTGCAGGCGGAGATCCGCAAGACGGTCCTCTTCGTCACCCACGACATCGACGAGGCGATCAAGATGGGTGACCGGATCGCGATCATGCGCAAGGGCGGGCACCTCGCCCAGTTCGCCACGCCCGCCGAGCTGCTGATGGCGCCCGCCGACGAGTTCGTCGAGGACTTCGTCGGCGCCGACCGCGCCCTGAAGCGGTTGGCGCTGATGCGGGTCTCCGACATCGACCTCTGGGAGGCACCCCTCGCCTACGTCGGCCAGCCGACCGGCGAGGTGCGAGCGAAGCTGCAGGGCGCCGAGGTCCCCTACCCGCTGCTGGTCGACTCCGAGCGACGCCCGCTCGGCTGGCTCTCGGAGCGCGACCTGGCCGCCGAGACGGTTCCGGCGCAGCCCGACTCGCCGCTCGGTCCGCTGCTCGACCGAGACGACGTGATGCGCGATGCGCTCGCCGACCTGCTGCAGGGCGAGGCGCAGTACGCGGCCGTGGCCGATCACCAGGGCCGCATCGACGGCGTGCTATCGGTCGAGATCATCTCCGAGTTCCTCGCCTCGCCGAAGGCGAAGGTCGACGAGAACAGCGCCGTGGAGCGTCCGCGTGACTAGCTATCTACTGCCGCTCGCCAAGGTCGGCGAAGTCGGCGAAAGCTTCTTCCACGAACGCACCTCCGCGACGCTGCCCTGCCAAGCGCAAAGCGACCACCTCTTCTGTTTCGGCTGGGCAAAGGAAAACATCGGCAGCTTCACGACGCCGACCGAGCAGCACCTCGAACTGGTCCTCATCTCGGTCGTCATCGGCTTCGCCGTCGCGATCGCCCTCGCCCTGCTGGCGCACCGGCGGCGCTGGCTGCAGGCGCCGCTGCTGGGGATCACCGGCGTCATCTACACCGTGCCCAGTATCGCCTTCTTCTTCCTCCTGCTGCCGGTCACCGGGCTCGGACGGGACACGGTGATCGTCGCGCTCAGCGCCTACACGCTGCAGACCATCTACCGCAACGCGATCACGGGGCTGGCCAACGTCCCGACCGCGACCAAGGACGCGGCACGGGGCATGGGGCTGACCGACCGTCAGATCCTCTGGCGAGTCGAGCTGCCCTTGGCCACGCCGGAGATCGTCGCCGGGCTGCGCATCGCGACCGTCAGCACGGTCGCCCTGGCGACGCTGGCCGTCTTCGTCAACGGCGGCGGGCTCGGGGTGAAGATCTACGGCAGCGGCAACCTCACCTTTCCGACCAGCATCATCATCGCCGCCGGGATCGCGATGCTGATGGCCTTCGCCTTCCACCTGGGCCTGGTCTGGATCGAGCGCCTGGCGACCCCCTGGCGAAGGGTGGCAGCGGAATGATCGGCGCCCTTCTCCCGCCTTTCCTTCCCGCCTCGATCGGCGGCGCGATCGAATTCATCTTCGAGCCGCAGAGCTCGAACGTCACCGGCGGCAAGAAGGTGGGTGGGCTCGAACAGGTGATCGAACTGACGCTGAACCAGCTCGAAGTCACCCTCTTCGCCCTGCTGCTGGCAATCGCGATAGCGCTGCCGGTCGGCCTCTACCTCGGCCACCGCGGCGTCGGCGAGCTGTTCGCGGTGGGGCTGGGCAACGTCGGGCGGGCGGTTCCCGAGCTGGCGCTGATCGCGCTGATGGCCGCAGTGATCGGGGTGGGCCTGCTCAACCTGACGATCGCGCTCGCGGTGCTTGGCGTGCCACCGATCCTCACCAACGCCTTCGTCGGCATCCGCCAGGTCGACCGGGCGCCGGTCGACGCCGCGCGCGGGATCGGCATGACCGAGGCCGAGATCCTCTTCAAGGTCGAGATGCCGCTCGCGGTACCCACGCTGATGGCCGGCATCCGCAGCGCGACGATCGCGATCGTCGCCACCGCCACGATCGGGCCGATCGCCGGCGTGCTCACCCTCGGCGACTTCATCATCAACAACAACGTCTACGGCGACAACGGTCTGCTCGCCGGCGGCATCCTCGTCGCCCTGCTCGCCCTCACGCTCGAGTCCCTGCTCGCCTGGCTGCAACGTCTGCTCACTTCGAGAGGCTTGCAGCTCAGTGCGGCCTGACGCTTTCCCAAATACGACCGCAATGCAATCGACAAGAGAGGAAGCACAGTGAGAAACACGACCCAGAGGGCGCGCGCCTCCGTAGCAGTGCTGCTCGCGCTCTTCCTCAGCCTCGGAGTCGCTGCCTGCGGCTCGAGCAATGACGGCAGCACCGAAGGCGAAGAAGGCGGCGGTGCGATCGTCTCCAACCCGAAGAACGGGAAAGTCAGCCTGACGATCGGCTCGAAGAACTTCCCCGAACAGGAAATCCTCGGGGAAATCTACGCCCAGGCGCTGAAAGCGGCCGGATACAAGGTGAAGAGCGCGCTCAACCTCGGTTCCGAAACGGTCGCGCACAAGGCGGTCAAGTCGGGGCAGATCTCGGGCTATCCGGAGTACGCGAGCACGGCGCTGACCTCCTTCTTCGGGCTGGAACCGGAAGAAGTCCCAGCCGGCGCCCAGGCGGCCTATGAAAAGGCCAACGAAGAATTCGAAAAGGAAGGCTTGACCGCCTTCCCGCCGACGCCGTTCGCCAGCGCCAACGCGGTCGGGACGCTGAAGAAGACGGCTGAAAAGGAAGGGCTGAAGACGATCTCCGACCTGAAGGGCAAGTCGGAACACCTCAGCCTCTACGGCTCGCCCGAGTGCCGCCAGCGGATCGACTGCCTGGCCGGGCTCGAAAAGTACTACGGGCTCAAATTCAAGTCGTTCACCCCGGTCGACATCGGCCTGCGCTACAAGGTCCTCGAAACGGGTCAGGCCGACCTCTCGATCCTCTTCACCACCGACGCACAGCTATCTGCGGAGAAGGACAAGTTCGTCATCCTCGAAGACGACAAGCACGTCTTCCCGGCGGGCAACATCATCTTCGTCAGCAAGGCCTCGACGGCGGAAAAAGCCGGGCCCGACTACGAAAAGACGATCGTCCAAGTCCAGGAAGGACTGACGCTGCCGGTCATGCAGGAGCTCGACGCCCGGGTCGAACTCGAAAAGCAGTCGCCCGCCAAGGCGGCCGCCGCGTACCTCGAAGAAGCGGGCTACACGAAGTAGCTGCCGACTGGCATAGGGGGTTCGCCGCCTTCCCTCAAAGGGAGGGCGGCGAATGCCAGGGAACCGTTTTTGCCACCAACAGGGTCTCGGTGCGTCATGGGAACCAGAGTCTGTGGGCGGGCGGTAGTGGCGATGCTGACGATGCTTTGCATCGCCGGCTCGATCACTGCGTGCGGCGGTTCCGACAGCGCGGATGGCGGCTCCACCAGCGCGGATGCGACCTCCGCCGGCGGTTCCACCAGCGCGGATGCGACCTCCGCCGAAGTGACCCTGGTAGTCCACCCTGAAGACTCTCCCGAAAAACACATCCTGGACGAAATTTACGCCCAGGCGCTGAAAGCCGTGGGTTACAAAGTGAAGAGAGCTTCCAAGCCGAGCTTCGGTGTCAGCGCGGATCTCGAAGCGGTGAAGCACGGGCAGATTTCCGGCTACCCGGAACATCTGAGCACTGCGCTGAACTCCGACCTCGGCATTGAAATCGAAGATCTTCCTTCGAACGCCGATGCGGCATATCGGCAGGCGAAAAGCGGATTCGAAAAACAAGGACTGACCGCCTTCCCACCAACGCCCTTCGGAATTGCCAATGCGGTTGGGATGTTGAGGAAGACGGCAGAGAAGCGAGGGCTGGCAACGGACTCCGACTTGAAGGGCCAAGCCGAAGAGATGACCATCAAAGCACCGACCTACTGTCATCTGTCGGTCGAGTGCTTGGGGGGAATCGAAGCGTATTACCACACCGCATTCGCAGGCGTGAGCTATGAAAGAGGCCTGTCCAGCGCCCTTTCGTGGTTGAGGCCGGAACCTGCGTATCTCTACAAAGTCCTCGAAGACGGCGAAAGCGACGCCTCGATGCTGTTCACGACCGACGGCCGCCTTGCCGCGGACAAGGACAAGTTCGTCATCCTCAAAGACGACAAGCACGTCTTCCCGGCGGGCAACGTCATCTGGGTGACCTCACCTAAAGTCGTCGAAGAAGCAGGGCCCAAATACAAAAGGACGATCGTCAAGGTCCAGAAGGGGTTGACGCTTCCGGTCATGCGGAAGCTCAATGCCCTTGTCGAACTCGAAAAGCAGTCGCCGGCCAAGGCAGCTGCCGCGTATCTGAAGGAAGCCGGCTACACCGGCTGAGCGTCGACTGACGAGGACCGCAGTCGAGGTTTGGTTCGCTCAGCGCACCTAACCTCGACCGCCCTCGTCTCGATCCGGGCGAAGGAGACGTGGGCCGCCCAAGCGGCGGAGAGACCCGCGACCGCCGCCAGGAGCAGCGCCACGCGCGGGTCGTAGGCCTCGGAGAGCCAGCCGGTCAGCGGACCGCCGATCGGGGTCGAGCCGAGGAAGACGACCGAGTAGAGCGCCATCACCCGGCCCCGCATCGCCGGCTCGACCGCCAGCTGGAGGGTCGAGTTGATGCTCGCCGCGAAGGTGACCGCGGCGGCGCCCAACAGGGCGAGCATCGGGATCTCGAACGCCAGCGCCGGCATTGCCGCCGCGAGCAAGGCCGAGACGCCGAAGACGAGCGCCGCGGCGGCGATCAGGCGCGGGCCGGTGCGACCCTGGGCGCCGGTGATCAGCGCCCCGGCGACCGAGCCGACTCCCATCGCCGAGACCAGCACCGCATAGGTGCCGGGGCCACCGTCGAAGCTGAAACGGGCCAACAGCGGCAGCACCACCTGGAAGTTGAAGCCGAAGGTGCCGACCAGCGCCATCAGCCCCAGCGGCACCGCCAGCGCCGGCGTCCGCCTGACGTAGCGCAGGCCGGCGCGGATCGCACCCGGCTCGCGCCCGCCGGTGGGTGCTGCGCGCAGCTGGGCGGGGTCCATCCGCCAGAGGGCGACGATCATCGCCGCGAAGGTGAGGGCGTTGACCCCGAAGCAGGGCCCGACGCCGAACGCCGCGATCAGCAGCCCGCCGATCGCCGGGCCGACGATCCGCGCCGATTGAACGATGACGCTGTTGAGGCTGACCGCGTTGACGACCCGATCGGGGCCGACCATCTCGATCACGAAGCTCTGCCGGGTCGGGTTGTCGACCGCGTTGACGGAGCCCATTGCGAAGACCGCGAGGTAGACCATCCAGGGAGTTACCGTTCCGGCCTCGGTGACGACGAAGAGGCCGAGCGCGGGAAGCGCCATCAGCGTCTGGGTCACCATCAACAGGCGCCGCTTGGGGAAGCGGTCGGCGAACAGCCCACCCCAGGCGCCGAAGAGGAGCATCGGCAGGAACTGCAGGGCGGTGGTCAGGCCGACGGCGACACCGCTGCCGGTGAGGCTGAGGATCAGCCAGACCGCGGCCACAGTCTGCATCCAGTTGCCGGACAGCGAGACGACCTGGCCGGCGAAGTAGCGCCGGTAGTTTGGAACGGAGAGCGAGTGGAAGCTGCGCCTTACCGCGGCGCTCAACTCGGCTCCTCCAGGATCCCCTCGAGGATCTCCGCCGCCCGCTCCAAGGCCTCGAGGTCGCCGGCCGGCAGGTCGCGCATGCGACGCGCCAGGTAGGCGTTCTTGCGCCGCCGCATGCGGCGCAGGCGCTCACGTCCCGTCGCGGTGATGCTGACCAAGGCGCTGCGCCCGTCCTCGGGGTCCGGCGCCCTTTCCACCAGGCCCGCTTCGCTGAGCACGCGCAGCGTCCGCGTCGCCGTCGGCCGTTTCACCCGCTCGATCTCGGCCAGCTCGCTGGGCGTGAGCGGTCCATGGCGCTCGACCGTCGCCAGCGCCGCTGCGGAGGTGGGCGTCAGCTCCCCCACCGCCCCCGCGGCCTCCTGGCGCAGGCGCCGCGAGGTTCGCACGATCGCCATCCGCAACCGCGCCGCGGAGTCAGTGAGCGTCGTGTCATCTCTCGCCAAAGTCATTAGCCGTAATAATTAGTTTAGCAAACTACCTATTTGATATGACTTTCAAACAGAACCGTCAAATGTCTGTGCCAATTTGGCCCATCTCGGTTTCTTGCCGGATTTCACTGCCAGCGTCGGCAGGAGGAGGGCGAAGGGGACGGGTGTCTCCAGGCGGCTGAGAACCGCCCTATCCGATCAACCATCGGATCCGGTTCGAGTCCGGCACCCTCCGCATATGGCTCGCCGAAGCGGGTCGAGTGCTGGTGCGGCACTTGCTAGCCTGGAGCACGGTTCTCAGCCGCTTGCGGGGTGGTGCCCCGCTTCGCCAGACTCGACCCGCTTCGGCGGGTCTTGTCGTTTCTTGAGGTAGGCACACAAGCCATCGCGTCGAAGGAGACGCGGATGAGCGCCGAGGTTGCCGAGAAGCTCGTGCCCTACGGGCCGGGGATGGACGCGCGCAGCACCCGCATCGCCGAAAGGCTCAACACGCCGATGCTGTTCGCGGCGGCGCTGACGATTCCCGCGGTGGCGATCAACGAGTCCCATCCCGGGGGCTGGCTGCTGGACGTTGCCCACGCGCTCAACTGGATCATCTGGCTCGCCTTCCTCACCGAGCTGATCGTGATGCTGGCGGTCGTGCCGGAACGGCTGACCTGGCTCAAGCACCACCCGCTCGACCTGATCATCGTCGTCTTCACCCCGCCGGTCCTACCCGCGGGCCTGCAGAGCCTCCGGGTCCTGCGCCTGCTGCGCCTTCTCCGCCTGCTGCGCCTCGCCCAGCTTTCCCGCGAGGCCTTCTCGCTGCGCGGCCTGCACTACGCGGCGCTGCTCGCCGTGCTGACCGCGGTCGCGGGCGGCGCCCTCTTCGTCGGCTTCGAGAAGCACAGCCAGCACCTCACCGCCTGGGACGGGATCTACTGGGCGGTCACCTCGATGACCACGCTCGGCTCGAACATCTACCCGATGACGACCGGTGGCGAGATCGTCGGCGTCATCGTCGTGATCGTCGGCATCTCCTTCGTCGCCCTGCTCACCGGCGCCGTCGCCCAGCGCTTCCTCGGCCCCGAGATCGCCGAAGTCGAGGCGGAGCTGGAGGCAGAGCAGGCCTCGGCCGAGGAAATCGCGCTGCGCGAGCTTCGTGGCGTCCGCGAGCAGCTCGAGGCGCTCGAGGTGGCGGTCGAGCGCATGGTCGACGAACGCGCTCCGCGCTGACCCGGACGTGCCGTCACTTAGAGCACCCTATGGGTGCATAAGTGACGGCACGTCCTTCTAGCCTTCGTCGTCGCGGCGGGCGGCGATCTTCGCCTCGAGCTCCTGCATCACGTCGGGGTCGCGCAGGGTGGTGACGTCGCCCAGCTCGCGACCCTCGGCGATGTCGCGCAGCAGGCGGCGCATGATCTTGCCGGAGCGCGTCTTCGGCAGGTCGCCGGACCAGATCACCCGCTTGGGCCGCGCCAGTTTGCCGATCCGCGACGCGACGTGCTCGGATAGCTCGGCGACCATCTCGTCGTCGCCGTCCAGGTCGCCCTCGAGCGTGACGAAGGCGCAGATCGCCTGGCCGGTGTCCTCGTCGCTCTGCCCGATCACGGCCGCCTCGGCGACCTTCGGGTGGGAGACGATCGCCGACTCGACTTCCGCCGTGGAGAGGCGGTGGCCGGAGACGTTGACGACGTCGTCGATCCGCCCCAGCACCCAGAGGTAGCCGTCCTCGTCTTCGCGCGCGGCGTCGCCGACCAGGTAGGTCTCGGGGCCGAAGCGCTTGAAATAGGTCTCGACGAAGCGCTCTTCCTCGCGATAGAGCGTGCGCAGCATCCCCGGCCAGGGGCGGCGCAGGACGAGCAGGCCCTCGCCGCCCTCGACCGGCTCCCCTGCCTCGTCGACGACCGCGGCGTCGATCCCCGGCAGCGGGTGGGTCGCCGAGCCGGGCTTGGTCGCGGTGATCCCTGGCAGGGGGGAGATCATGATGTGGCCGGTCTCCGTCTGCCACCAGGTGTCGACGATCGGACACCCTTCGCCGCCGATCACCTTGTGGTACCAGAGCCAGGCCTTCGGGTTGATCGGCTCGCCGACCGAGCCGAGCAGGCGCAGCGAGCTGAGGTCGTGGCGCTCGGGGTACTCCGTCCCCCACTTCATGCAGGCGCGGATCGCCGTCGGCGCGGTGTAGAAGATGGTCACCCCGTAGCGCTCGATCAGGTCCCACCAGACATCCTTGTCGGGGTAGTCCGGCGCCCCCTCGTACATCACACTGGTCGCGCCGTTGGCGAGCGGGCCGTAGACGATGTAGGAGTGGCCGGTGACCCAGCCGACGTCGGCCGCGCACCAGTAGACGTCCTCCTCCGGCTTCAGGTCGAAGACGTTGCGGTGGGTCCAGGCGACGCCGGTGAGGTAGCCGCCGGTGGTGTGGAGGATACCCTTCGGCTTCGCGGTCGAGCCCGAGGTGTAGAGGATGTAGAGCGGGTCCTCGGCGCTCATCGGCTCGGCCGGGCAATCGGCGCCGGCGGCCTCCATCGCGTCCTCGAACCAGACGTCGCGGCCGTCGCGCATCTCGCACTCCTCGCCGGTGTGCTTGACGACGAAGATCGTCTCGATCGAGCCGACGTCGGCCATGACCTCGTCCACCTTCGCCTTGACCGGGGCCGTCTTGCCCTTGCGGCGGGCGCCGTCGACGGTAACCAGCGCCTTGGCCTCGGAGAACTCCATCCGCTCGCGCACGGCCTCGGCCGAGAAGCCGCCGAAGACGACGTTGTGGACGGCGCCGATGCGGGCGCAGGCGAGCATCGCGACGACCACCTGGGGGATCATCGGCAGGTAGATCCCGACCACGTCGCCCTTCTCGATCCCGTGGTCGCGGAGGGCGTTGGCGAAGCGTCGGGTGTCGGCGAGCAGCTCGGCGTAGGTGACGTCGCGCTCCTCGCCCTCCTCGCCGCGCCAGTGGTAGGCGACCCGCTCGCCGAGCCCCGCCTCGACGTGGCGGTCGAGGCAGTTGGCGGAGACGTTGAGCTCGCCGTCGGCGAACCACTTGTAGAAAGGCGGGTTGGACTCGTCGAGCGCCTCGCTCGGCTCCCGACTCCAGTCGAGCAGCTCGGTCGCCTGTCGCAACCACCAAGCCTCCGGGTCGGCCGCTGCCTCCTCGTAGATCGCCGAGTCGGAGAGCAGCGCCCCCTGGCGAAACTCGGCGGGCGGCTCGAAGCGCTCGACCTCGAGCAGTTCGGTCAGCTCCCGCTCCAGCGACGTCCCTTCTTCGACTCCCATTTGCGCTCCCTCCTCGGCCGTTACCCTGAGCGGAAAGCTACCCCTTCAACGATCCCCAGCAAACTGGACAGCCCAAATGCTCTTCCGACAGATAATCCACGAGGATCTCGGCTGCGCCTCCTACCTGGTCGGCGACCCCGGCGCCGGGGTCGCGGCTGTTGTCGATCCGCAGTGGGACATCGACCCCTACGTGAACCTCGCCCGCCTGCACGGAGTGCGAATCGAGCACGTGCTGGAGACGCACAACCACGCCGACCACGTCTCCGGCCACGGCCGGCTCGCCCGCGCCACCGGGGCGACGATCCACGTCAACGCGCTGGCCGAGGCCGAGTACGAGCACGAGGCTTTCGGCGACGGCTGGACGCTCGAGCTCGGCGGTGGGGTCTCGATCGAGGCGATCCACACCCCCGGCCACCGTCCCGAGCACACCTCGTTCTTGCTCCGCGATGCCGAGCGCGGCGGCGATCCGGTCGCGGTGCTGAGCGGCGACTCGCTCTTCGTCGGCGACGTCGCTCGTCCCGACCTGGCGGTGGAACCGCGCGAAGGCGCCGCCGGCATCTTCCGCTCGCTGCACGAGCGGCTGCTCACCCTGCCCGACGAGGCCGAGGTCTGGCCCGGCCACCTCGGCGGCTCGCTCTGCGGCAGCTCCGGCATCGACCTCAAGACCTCCTCGACGATCGGCTTCGAGCGCCGCCACAACCGGGCACTGGCCTTCGCCGACGAGGCGGAGTTCGTAGAGGACGCGGTCGCCGGCATCGGCGAGCGGCCGCCGAACGTCGAGCACATCGTCGCCCTCAACCGCGGCCCGCTGGTCGAGTCGATCGGCTCGCCCGCGTCGCTGACGCCGCGTCGCTTCGAGGCGGCGATCGCCGCCGGCGCCTTCGCCGTCGACTCGCGCACGAACGAGCAGTTCGACGAGGCCCACATCCCCGGCGCGATCAGCGCCTCCGGCTACGACACCGGTTTCGCCACCAAGGTCGCCCAGGTCGTCCCGCCCGACGGGGAGATCGTCGTCGTCGCCGCATCGGACGGCAACGAGCTGGAGGCGGCGGAGCTGCTCGCCGCGGTCGGGCTGCGGGTGCGCGGCTTCCTCGGCGGCGGGATGAGCGCCTGGCGAGCGGAGGAGCGTCCGGTTGCCCGGATCGAGCCGATCGGGCCCGACGACCTGGCGGAGCTGCTCGAGGGCGAGGAGCCGCCGCTGGTCCTCGACGTGCGCGGCGCGGACGAGTTCGCCGACGGTCACATCGCCGGCTCGCTCCACATCCCCTATGGGGAGCTGGCGCGGCGGCTCGACGAGCTGCCGCGCGACCGGGCTTTGGCAACCATTTGCAAGGGGGGCAAACGGAGCGGGCTGGCGGCTTCGGTGTTGCAGCGTGAGGGGTTCTTGACGATTCACGTTGCGCGGGGTGGCGTTGGGACTTGGCAACAGGAAGGCCGCGCGGTCGAGCGCACTGGGTAGAGGCCCCATCCGGCAGGGCTTCCACTTAACTTTTTCGGTGATTTGCCGGTGGGCTGACGCCCAGTGCCGGCACCGAAAAAGTACAAGACGTTTCAGCCCTACCGGATGGGGCCTATGCGGGGCGCGTTCGGAGGGACGGTTGTAGGGCCCGAGCGATTGCGGCGGCAAGGGGCGGTGACTCGTCGAGATTGAGAGAGCTGATGGTGACCCGGATTGCTGGACTGGCTTGGAGGCGGAAAGGCGCTCCCGGGGCTACTGACCAGCCCTGCTCTCGTAGCGCTTGGACGACGCTGGTCTCGTCTGGGACCGGGATCCATACGTTTAGGCCGCTTGGGGCTTGGGCTTCGATGCCTTGGTTGGCCAGGGCTGAGATGAATGCTTCGCGGCGTTTGCTGTAGGTCGTGGTGGCCTTTTGCAGGTTGCGGGCGATCTTGGGGTCTGCCCATAGTGTCGCTGCCGTGCGCTGGAGCAGATGGCTTACCCAGCCGGGGCCTACGGCCTGGCGGCCGCGGACTCGGCTGATCGTGTGGGGGTCGCCGGCCAGGACGGCTAGGCGGAGGTCGGGACCCAGGGACTTGGCCAGAGAGCGTGCGGCGGCCCAGCGCTTGCGACCGGTGGTCAGCGTCAGTCGGGGGGCGCCGGCGATCGGGCCGAGGTGATCGTCCTCGAGAATCATCGCCTCCGGGTTGCGATCGAGGATGCGCTTCAGCTCCGCGGCGCGCTCCGCGTCGAGCGACGCGCCGGTCGGGTTCTGGCCGCGGGGATTGATCACCACCGCGCTCGCACCTTCGTCGAGAGCGTCCGCGAGCGCCGCGGGAACCATGCCCTTCGGGTCGATTGCCACCGGCCGCAGCGCGAGCCCCAGTGCGCGCAGCAGGTCGAAGAGCCCGGCGAAGCCCGGATCTTCGACCGCGACCACGTCTCCCTGTCGCAGCTGCGCCTGCAGGCCACGCTCGATCCCGTCGAGGGCACCGCTGACCACGGCGAGGTCCCCCGAGACGATCCCGACCTCGCCGAACTCGGCCCGGGCCGAGTCGATCAGCTGAGGATCGACCGGGTCGCCCCCGTAGAGCTGGCGCGGCGGCTCGATCCGGCGCAGGATCGGGGCCAGGTCGGGCAGCAGCTCGGGGGCGGGGTTGCCGCTCGCCAGGTCGCGAACTCCGGCCGGTGCAGACGTGCCCAGCCAGGACCCGGCGACCGGGGGTCGCCAGCTGACCTGGGCGCCGCTGCGCGACCGCGTCACGACGAGGCCGCGCGAACGCAGACCCTTGAACGCGGCGGCGACGGTCGTCGGGCTGACCCCGAGGTCGGCGGCGAGCGCACGGACCGCCGGCAACGGGGCGCCGGGGGGCAACGCACCCTCCTCTATGCCGCGCTCGATGCTCGCGGCGATCTCCCCCGCGCCTTCGCCCGTTATTCGATACTGTATTACTTCAGTAGTCAGATTTGTACTGTAACAGATTGGAAAGGCGCGATGGCAACGAAGCCGAGGACCAAGGTCACGCGGATGCCAAGCCGCGCCGACTACGAGCGCGAAACGATCGCGGCGATCCTCGACGAGGCGATCGTGTCCCACCTCGGCACGGTCTCCGCCGACGGTCATCCAGTCGTCATCCCCACCCTGCACGCGCGGGCCGGAGATTGGCTCTATATCCACGGCTCGGCGGCAAGCCCGACGCTGCGTCGCGCCGAGCGGGCCGAGATCTGCCTGACGGCCACCCTCCTCGACGGGCTCGTATTGGCCCGGTCGGCCGTCCACCACTCGGTCAACTACCGCTCCGTTGTCGTCTTCGGCCAAGCCGAGAAGATCGAGGACGTTCAGGGCAAAAGCGACGCGCTCAAAACGTTCACCGAAAAGCTGATCCCAGGCCGCTGGGGCGATGCTCGCCTACCGACCGAGAAGGAGCTACGAGCAGTCGGGGTGCTGCGACTGCCGCTGGCGGAAGCTTCAGCAAAGGTCCGCACCGGCGGTCCGCTGGATGACGACGAGGACTATGCGCTTCCGGTCTGGGCCGGAACCGTCGACCTTCAAATCTCCGCCAGCTCACCCAAACCCGACGACCGCCTGCTCCCCAATGTCGAGTGCCCCAGCTACATAAGCGAGCTCTCCCGCGCCCGAACTTAGAGTCGGCCCGACTCCTACTAGTAACCGCTCGGGTGACGGGCGATGAAGCCTTCGGGCGAGTCGACGAGTTCCGGATGCCAGCGCGGGCCGGGGCCGCCGACCGTGTCGAAGGCGAGGCCGGCGATGATCATCCAGGCGTGTTCGGCGTTGGCGTAGACGGTGATCCACTGGCCGGGACCGGGGTCGCCCCAGGTCTCCAGGCCGGTCGAGTCGAGCGGGCTGGACAGGAAGCCGCCGCCGTTGAGGGCGAAGCTGACCGCGCCCGAGCAGTCGTAGCCTTCCGATTCGAACGAGCCGTGTCCGCCGCCCCAGATGTAGGGGGTGGTGGCGATCGAGTTGGCCGCTTCGATCGCCGCCTGTACCGCGGGCGGAGCGGCGCTCGGCACGCTGGCCTGGCTTTCGGAGATGTATTCGGCGCTCTGCCCGGGCGTCAGCGGGGCAGGGGTCCCGGTCGAGACCGGCGCACCGGCGCTGGCGAGCTGTTCGGAGATCGCCGAGAGGTTGTCGCTCAGCGCCGCTTCGCGCGACTCCAGCGATTCGAGGTCGGCCTGGCGCTGTGCCTGCGCTTCCTTGAGGTCGGCAAAGCGCGCTGCGGCTTCGGCGCTCGCCTTGGATGCTTCCTGCTCCTTGGCGGCGATTTCGTCGCGCGCTTCCTTCAACTGCGCCCTGATCGCCGCCATCCGTTCGACGGCTGCCTTGGCTTCGTCGCGCAGGCCCTTGACCCGGTTGGCGACCGAGTCGTCGTAGTCCTGGATGCGGCTGAGGTATTCGGCGCGGGCGCTGGCCTGCGACCAGGTCTCCGATTCGAGCACCACGCCGACCACGTCGGGGCTGCCCGCCTCGTACATCGAGACAAGCCGTTCGCGCAGCGCGTCGAGCGCCCGCTGCAGGCGTTCGCGGATCTCTTCCAGGCGGCGCTGCTCGGCTTCGAGCTTCGCCGTGGCGCTGTCGAGTTCATCCTGCTTGCTCGTCAGTTCGGATTCGAGCGCCTGCTGTTCCTGGCGCAGCCGCGAGACTTCGCCGAGCATCGAGTCGATCGCCCTGTTCTGTTCTTCGATCGTCGCCGAGAGCGAGCTAGAGCTTTCGCGCACGTGGTCGAGCTTGCCCTGCGTCGAGTCGAGCTTTTCGCTCAGGGTCTTGGCAGGCGCGCTCGCCACGAGGCAGAGCACGAGCAGCAGCAGGGCGGCCGGGAGCAACAGCCACCGGGGGGTACCGGCAGGAGGACGCATCGGCGGCGCACGGTAACGAAGTCGCCTAAAGATTGTTAGGAATTGCTCATAACTTGCAACTCCTCTTGCAGAATTGCGCCTCTTGCAGGAGAAACCGCCGCCGCGCCGAGGCGCGGCGGCGGCCAAAACGGGACTAGGCGAGCAGCTTGGCCTTCGCCTTGTCGAACTCCTCGCTGGAGAGCGCGCCCTTTTCCTTCAGCTCGTTGAGCTTGTGCAGTTCGTCCGCGGCGGAGCCACCGTGCGCCTGCTCGCGGACGTAGGAATCGAAATGCTGTTTCGCCTCCGCCTGCGCCTTGATCGTCCTTTCGCGCATGCCGCTGCCACGCGCGATCAGGTAGACGAGCGCGGTCAGGAACGGGATGAAGACGAGGAAGAGCACCCAGGCGGCCTTCGCCCAACCTGAGGTCTCGTGGTCGCGGAAGAGGTCGGTGAGGATCGTGATCAGGATCCAGATCCAGATGACGAAGAAGAAGACCTCGAAGGCGACGAGGAGCGCTTCGCCAAAGTTGATATCCGCAAACGGCAACAAGGGTGTTCCTTTCGATGGATGGAAAGAGCTTCGCGATCTTAAAGCTGTTGAGCAAATAGGACAGCGGCAACCGCGGTGGCCAGGTTGAGGCTGGAGACGCCGGGGCGCATCGGGATGCCGAGCCGGGCGTCGGCGCGAGCGAGCAGATCGGCGCTGAGGCCATAGCGCTCGGTGCCAAAGGCGAGGATCGCGCGCGGTGGCAGCTCGGCCGAGTGGAGGTCCTCCCCACCGGGGTCGATCGCGACCAGCGGCCGATCGCTGAGCGGCAACTCTTCGACCCCGGCCACCGGCAGGGCGAAGTGGAGCCCGGCGGCACCGCGCAACGCGTCGGGATGCCAGGGATCATTTGGACCGACGGTCAGCACTCCAGCCGCGTCGGCACCGGCCGCAACCCGAACGCAGGCCCCCATGTTGCCCATCGTGCGCGGGTCCTCGAGCAGGACGAGCGGAGCCGGATCTTGGTCGGCGAGTACCGCGGCGAGATCGATCTCCGGCCGGCGGGCGATCGCGACCACACCAGTGCGCGGCGCCTGCGGCACCAGCTCGGCGATCAGCGCCGGGGAGACCGGCGCGGTGCGCTCAGCCAACGAGTCGCCGAGGTCCGGGGCCAACTCGGCGGCGAGCTCCCGCAGCTGCGCGGGGTCGGCAGCCACCGCCTCGAGCACCTCCGCGCCGAAACGCAGCGCGTGCTTGAGCGCGTGGAATCCCTCGAGCACGGCGAGCCGCGTATCGCGTCGCGCCGTGCGGTAGCGCCGGATCAGCGCCTGCTCGTCGGCCTCGCTCACCGGGGCATCATGACCCGATCGCGGAAATCGTCAAGACCGGGCTGACGCGCTGAGCAGGTCGGCCGGAGCGAGAATCGGGGCGCCGCCGGTTATGTCGAGGAGGTGCTTGTCGCCGGAGACCAGCGCGGCCTTCTGGCTGAAGGCGAGCGCGATCAGATAGTCGTCGTCGGGGTCGGCGGCGTGCAGCGGTGGCTCCTCCAGCGGATCCTCGACGACAGCGGCATCGCGGCGCAACATGCCGATGTAGTCGCGCACCGTGTCGGGGCCCACATAGCGGCGGAACTTCTCCCGGGCGAGCACCTCCTGCAGCTCGCCGAGCAGAAGCGGTGACACGATCAGCTCCAGCGCGCCGCTACGTGCCTCCTCCAAGAGCCTCGCCGGTGTGCCATTCGGGCTGATCAGGGCGGATACGAGCACGCCGGGGTCAAGGACGACCCGCCTCATGCCTCTCCCCGCGCATCGCATGAAGCTCGGCGTCAGCCAGTGCCATTCCCTCTCGCTCAGGGGCCGGCCGCACCCTCGCCCAGATGTCGTCCAGGGCATCGAGGCCGAGGTCGCGCCGCAGCGATTCCTCAATCACCTGCGAGTCCCGCTTGCCGGTGCGCGCCGCTTTGATCTTGACGGCCCGGAAGACTTCGTCGTCGAGGGTTACGGTCGTGCGCGATTTCGGCATAACCGTATTTAATCATCTTGATGCATTCGTGCACCGAAGTTCAGGCGGTGACACGGCGCTCGTCACTCGCCGCCGGTCGCAGGATCAGGACCTCGGCGGGCGCCTTCTCCAAGAGCCAAACGAGGTCGTCACCCGAGAGACCGGCCTGGCCGGTCGCGGTTGCCGAGACGACGACCCGGTCGAACTCCTCGCGCTCGAGCAGGCGCTGCAGCGCGTGGCGGTAGGAGCGCCCGCGCTCGATCCGGGCGTCGACCGGCACGCCTTGCGTATTGGCCCGCTGCTCGATCGCCTCCAGCATCGGCATCGCCCTCTCGGCCTCGGCGGGAATCGCGCACTCGAGCGGCAACTGCTTGGGAACGGCCGCCAGGTAAGCCGGCATCAGGGTCGCTCCCTCCGCCCTGGCCAGACGCAGCGCCGCGTCCAAAGCCCGGCGGGAGATCTCGGTGCCGGTGAAGGGCAGGAGGATCTGGTGCACCTCCTCTGGCCGCTCCGAGCGCTTGCCGCGCCAGCGGGAGCTGGCGATCAGATAGCCGCCGAGCAGGCCGAGGAGCAGCGCGAGGCCGACGAGGAAGTGCTCGATCACGAGCCATCCTCCTTCTGGGCGCGGTGGGCGACGATCCGCACGTCGACCCCCGGCGGGGTCGCGCGCATCAGCGCCTGCGGCAGCGGGGTCCGCAGCCGCGCCAGGCCGCGCGGCGGACTGGACTCGCCGACCATCACGTAGGTGGATCCGCGCTCAGCGATCACCCGAGCGGCGCCGGCGACCAAATCGTCGTGCTCCTCGATCAGCAGGGTCGCGCCGAGCACCGAGGCGAGTTGGCGCAGCGCCGTCACCTGGCGCTCCTCCTCCCCCTCGATCGGCCGCCCCGGCGGCTTCACCCAGAGCAGGTCGAGGTCGGTGCCGAGGCGCTGGGCGGAGCGCCAGGCGCGCCGCACGAGGCGCTGCGAGCTCGGGCGGGGCCGCACCAACGCGAGCAGGCGCTCGCCGACGGCCTTGGGCGCGTCGGTGACGACGCGCTCCTCCCGCGTCCCGACCGGCTCCACCCGGTGCAGGGTCAGCCGCTTGGACTCGACGTCCTCGGCGACTTGGCGCAGGCTCACCTCGCGCAGCGCCGCCAGGTTCTCGATCCGGAAGAAGTTGTCGAGCGCCGCCTGGATGTTCTCGCCGGGGTAGATCTTGCCGGCGCGCAGGCGGGCGATCAGCGCCTCCGGCGTGAGATCGATGAGGACGACCTCGTCGGCGATGCCGAGCGCCGAGTCCGGCACGGTCTCGCGCACCGTGACCCCGGTCAGCTCGGCGACCCGGTCGTTGAGCGACTCCAGGTGCTGGACGTTGATCGTGGAGAAGACGTCGATGCCGGCCGCCAGCACGTCGGCGATGTCCTCGTAGCGCTTCTCGTGCTCGAGCCCGGGCGGGTTGGTGTGGGCGAGCTCGTCGATCAGCGCCAGGTCCGGGCGGCGCGCGAGCACCGCCAGCAGGTCCATCTCCTCGACTGCGACGTCGCGGTAGTCGACACTGCGCCGCGGGATCGTCTCCAGCCCACGAGCCTGATCGCTCGTTTCCTGGCGCTTGTGCGGCTCCAGGTAGCCGATCGCGACGTCGCGTCCCGCGCCGGCCTCGGCGTGACCCTCCTGCAGCATCCGGTAGGTCTTGCCGACGCCGGCTGCCATGCCGAGGAAGATCTTGTAGTGGCCGCGCTCCATCCGCGCCCCGCGGGCCTCAGGCCCCCAACAGGTTGTGGACCACGAGGTCGATCAGCTTGATGCCGACAAAGGGGACGATCAGGCCGCCGAGGCCGTAGATGAGGATGTTGCGCCGCAGCAGCCCGGTCGCGCCGATCGGCCGATAGCGGACGCCGCGCAGGGAGAGCGGGATCAGCAGCGGGATGATCAGCGCGTTGAAGATCACCGCCGAGAGGATCGCCGATTCCGGCGTCCCCAGGGACATCACATTGAGGGCGTCGAGCGGCCCGCTCTGGCTGCCGATGGCGTAGGTCGTGGCAAACATCGCCGGCAGGATCGCGAAGTACTTGGCGACGTCGTTGGCGATCGAGAAGGTCGTCAGGGCGCCGCGCGTGATCAGCAGCTGCTTGCCGACCTCGACGATCTCGATCAGCTTCGTCGGGTTGGAGTCGAGGTCGACCATGTTGCCCGCCTCACGAGCCGCCTGGGTGCCGGTGTTCATCGCCACGCCGACATCTGCCTGCGCCAGCGCCGGGGCGTCGTTGGTGCCGTCCCCGGTCATCGCGATCAGGCGGCCGTCGGACTGCTGCTCCTTGATCAGCTCCAGCTTGCGCTCCGGGGTAGCTTCGGCGAGGAAGTCATCGACGCCCGCCTCCTCGGCGATCTTCGCCGCGGTCAGCTTGTTGTCGCCGGTGACCATGATCGTGCGGATCCCCATCGCCCGCAACTGGTCGAAGCGAGCGCTCATCCCTTCCTTGACCACGTCCTTGAGGTAGATCACCCCGAGCACGCGCTCGTTGCGAGCGACGGCCAGCGGCGTTCCCCCCTCGCGGCCGATCCGGTCGAGCTCGGCGCGAAGCTCGGCCGGGGCGCGCCCACCCTCTGAGGCGACCCAGTCTTCGATCGCGTCGCCGGCGCCCTTGCGCAACCGGGTGCCGTTGTAGTCGACGCCGCTCATCCGGGTCTGAGCCGAGAAGGGGACGAACTCGGGCTCGTGGCCGGAGAAGGTGTGCTCGCGGATCCCGAAGGTCTTGGCGAGGACGACGATCGAGCGCCCCTCGGGAGTCTCGTCGGAGAGCGAGGACATCTGCGCCGCCTCGGCCAACTCCTCGACCTCGACACCCGGCATCGGCATGAACTCGACCGCCTCGCGGTTGCCGAGCGTGATCGTGCCGGTCTTGTCGAGCAGCAGCACGTCGCAGTCGCCGGAGGCCTCGACGGCGCGACCGGAGAGGGCAAGCACGTTGCGGCGCACCAAGCGGTCCATGCCGGCGATCCCGATCGCCGAAAGCAGCGCCCCGATCGTGGTTGGGATCAGCGCCACGAGCAGGGCGATCAGGGTCGTCTCGGAGAGTTCGGTACCGGCGAAGAGGGCAAAGGGGCGCAGCGATACGACGACGACGACGAAGATCAGGGTCAGCGCCGAGAGCAGGATTCCCAGCGCGATCTCGTTCGGCGTCTTGCGCCGCTCGGCGCCCTCGACGAGCGCGATCATGCGGTCGAGAAAGGACTTGCCGGGCTCCTGGGTGATCTCGACGACGATCCGGTCCGAGAGCACCTTGGTGCCGCCGGTGACGGCGCTGCGGTCCCCGCCGGCCTCGCGGATCACCGGCGCCGACTCGCCGGTGATCGCCGACTCGTCGACCGAGGCGATTCCCTCGATCACGGTGCCGTCGCCGGGGATGCCCTCGCCCGCCTCGATGACCACGACGTCGCCGCGGACGAGCTCGGCGGCGGATTTCTCGCTGCCGTCGCGCATCTTTGCGGTCGCCTCGGTGCGCAACGACCGCAGGCTCGCCGCCTGGGCGCGGCCGCGGCCCTCGGCCAGCGCCTCGGCGAGATTGGCAAAGACGACGGTCAGCCAGAGCCAGACGGTGACGCTGAAGGTGAACCACGAGGGCTCGTGACCGCCGCCGAGCGGACTGCCTCCGAAGACCTGGATCAGCCAGGCGACGGTGGTGATCAGGGCGCCGATCTCGACCACGAACATGACCGGGTTGCGCGCCTGCACCCGCGGGTCCAGCTTGCGGACCGACTCGAGCAGCGCCGGGCGAAGGATCTCGGGGTCGAAGAGGGATCGGGGCTGCGTCTCGGGGGTCATTCGATCGGTGCTTCCTTGTCGAGGGCGATGTTGAGCTCGAGCACGTTGACGCCGGGCTCGCCGAGCAGGCCGAGGGAACGTCCGTCGGTATTGGCGGAGATCAGGTCTTCGACCCGGGCGAGCGGCAGCTTGCGGACGGCGGCGATGCGGTGCGCCTGGATCGACGCGTTGGCTTCGGAGATGTGGGGGTCCACCCCGGAGGCCGACTGGGTCACCGCGTCGACCGGGACCTGGTCCTTGGTCAGGCCTCGGTCGAACGGCTTCTCCAGCGCCACATAGGCAGCGAGGTTTTCGCGCACCTCTTCGCGGCCTTCGACCGAGTTCGGGCCGACGTTGCCGAAGAAGGTGACGTTGCCCGAGTAGCCGGTCGCGGAGGGGCGCGACTGGAAGTAGCGCGGGTCGCCTTTGAAGTCCTGGCCGATCAGGCTCGAGCCGACGACCTTTCCGTCGACGCTCAGCTTGGAGCCGTTGGCCTCTCCCGGGAAGACGACCTGGGAGATGCCGGTGATCGCCAGCGGGTAGACGACGCCGAGGAAGACGGTCATGACGACGATCGCGAGCAGCGAGGTGATCAGATCGCGCCTCATCAGAACAACCTCGTGGTCAGACTCTGGACGACCGGTCCGAGCAACAGGGCGGGGAAGAAGGTCAGGGCGCCGACCAGGATCACGACGCCGACCAAGAGGAAGACGAAGGTCGGGTTGTCGGTGCGCATCGTGCCGAGGCCCGCCGGGGAGACCTTCTTGCCGGCGAGCGAGCCGGCGACGGCGAGGACGAAGAGGATCGGCAGGAAGCGGGCGCCGATCATCACCGCGCCGCCGAGCAGGTCGGCGAAGCTGATCCCGTAGGCGCCCGAGTTGCCGGGGGCGTTCGGCTGGATGAAGCCGGTGTAGCCGGCGAGGGCGGAGCCGTTGTTGTTGGCCTGCGAGAGGTAGGCGTAGAGGGTCTCGGAGAAGCCCTGCGGGTTGATGCCCGCGTAGATCGAGCGCGTCCCCAGCCTGGTCGCCGAGGCCAGGCCCGAGGCGAGCAGGGTGAACAGCGGCGTGACCAGCACCCCGAGGGCAACCAGCTTGATCTCCCGCGCCCCGATCTTCTTGCCCAGGTACTCGGGGGTGCGGCCGACCATCAGGCCACCGATGAAGACCGCGAGAATGACGTAGAGCAGCATCGAGTACAGGCCCGCGCCGACGCCGCCGAAGATCACCTCGCTGAAGCCGAGGTTGGCGAACGGCACCGCCTGTCCGAGCCCGGTCAGCGACTCGAAGGCGCCGTTCACCGCCCCGCACGAGGTCACCGTCGTGATCGCCGTCCAGAGCGAGGTATCGGCGATCCCGAACCGCTGCTCCTTGCCCTCCATGTTGCCGCCGGTGGAGCCGTCGAAGGCATGGGTGTGGAGGCCGGCGGCGTGCTGGGCGACGGTGCCGTGCTGCTCGGCCATGTAGACGACGGCGACGCCGACGACGAAGAGGGCGAGCATCGCCGCGAAGATCGCCCAGCCCTGGCGCTGGCTGCCGACCATGCGCCCGTAGGTGTAGGTGAGGGCGGCGGGGATGACGAGGATCAGCAGCATCTCGAAGAAGTTGGTCAGCCCGGTCGAGTTCTCGAACGGGAAGGCGGAGTTGACGTTGAAGAAGCCGCCGCCGTTGGTGCCGAGCTCCTTGATCGCCTCCTGGGAGGCGACCGGGCCTTGGCCGAGGACTTGGCTGCCACCGGTGAGGGTGTGGATCACGGTGGCGTGGCTGAGGTTCTGAATCACGCCCTGGGAGACGAGAAAGAGGGCGCCGACGATCGAGATCGGCACGAGGATGTAGAGCAGGATCCGGACCAGGTCCTGCCAGAAGTTGCCGATCGCCCGCCCGCTGCGGGCGACGATCCCGCGGATCAGGGCGACCACGACGGCGATCCCGACCGCGGCCGAGACGAAGTTCTGCACCGCCAGGCCGGCCATCTGAGAGAAGTAGGAGAGCGTCGTTTCGCCGCCGTAGTACTGCCAGTTGGTGTTGGTGACGAAGGAGGAGGTGGTGTTGAAGTTGACGTCCCAGGGGGCGGACTTGAACCCTTCGGGGTTGAACGGGTGGATGCCCTGGGTGCGCAGGATCAGGTAGAGCGCGACCCAGAAGAGCAGCGAGAAGACGATCAGGCTGCGGGCGTATCCCTTCCAGTCCTGGCCCTCGTCGGGCCGCACGCGCAACGCCCTGTAGGTGAGGCGCTCGATAGGCCCGACGACGGGACTCAGGAAGACGCGCTGGTCGGTGAAGACGCGCGCCATGTAGATGCCGACCGGCTTGACGAGCGCGACCAGCACGGCGACGAAGACCGCGATCTGCAGCCAGCCCTGGGCCATCAGAGGTTCTCCCCTCGCAGCAGGGCGTAGACCAAGTACACGCAGACCAGCGCCGAGACGACCAAGCCGAAGAGGTCGGCGGCGGAGAGCGACGCGAGGGGCAGCGCGCTCATACCCGGTCGATCAACTCGATCGCCCAGTAGAGGAGGGCGAAAAGGCCGATGGCGATGGCTATCGAGAAGACGTCGGCGAGGGGGCCGCCGCCACCGGGAAAGATGTCCGCGAGGACCGAGAGCACGAATCGATCATGCGCCCGACCCCATCAAGGTCACGTGAACGCGGGCGGCTTCCGCATACAGATCTTGTAAAGGCCCTGACGAGTCGGGAAGGCGGTCAGGCAAGGACGCAGGGCGCGTGGCGTGCTCTGCACGCGAGTGACCGAGGACGCCGCATGACCGTCTTCCCGGCCGTCAGGCGGCGAAGCGGTAGCCGACGCCGGGATCGGTGCGAATGTAGTGGGGGCCGTCGGGGGGCTCGATCTTGCGGCGCAGATTGGCGACGTGGGCGCGGAGGATCTGCAGGTCGTCCGCGTACGCCGGCCCCCACACCTCGGCCAGCAGGACGCTGTGCGTCATCAGCCTGCCCCTGTTCTGGGCCAGGGTGCGCAGCAGCTCGAACTCCGTCGGCGTCAGGTGCACCTCCTCGCCGTCGCGGCGGACGCTGCGCGCCGGCAGGTCGATCTCGAGGCCATCGGCGACGATCTTCGGCTCCGAAGCCTCCGGCTTGGCCCGCCGCAGCACGGCCTCCAGCCTCGCCACCAGCTCCGGCGGGCCGAACGGCTTGGTCACGTAGTCGTCGGCGCCGGCGGCGAGAGCACGTACCTTGGCCTCCTCCTCCCCGACCGCGGAGAGGACGATGATCGGCATCTCGCTCCACTCGCGCAACCGCTCGGTCACCTCGACCCCGTCGATGTCGGGCAGCATCAGGTCGACTATCGCCGCCGCCGGCGGCTTGACCGCGGCGCTGTCGAGCGCTTCCTCGCCGCTGGCGACCGGGACCGCCTCGTAGCCCGCGTCGCGGAGGATGACCTTGAGAGCGCGGAGGATCTGTGGCTCGTCGTCGCAGACGAGGACCCGCGCGGCGCCGTTCACGCGCCGGCCCGCTCGCTGCCGGGAAAGCCGACGACGAAGCTCGACCCCTGGCCGACCACCGACTCGACCGCGATCTCGCCGCCGTTGGCCTCGACGAAGCCCTTGGCGATCGCAAGCCCAAGCCCCGATCCTCCCCCCACTCCATTCGCCCCGCCGCTCTGGAACGGCTCGAAGATCCGCTCCCACTCGCTCTCCGGTATGCCCGGGCCCTGGTCGACCACGCGGATCGCGATCTTGCCGGCGACCAGCCGCGAGCGCACAGTGACCGGCCTGCCGCCGCCATGTCGGATCGCGTTTTCGAGCAGGTTGGCGAAGGCCCGCTCGAGCTGGGCGGCATCGGCCCGAACGGTCGGCAGTCCCGGCTCGAGCGCCAACCTCACCAGGTCGGGCCTGACGACGGCCTCGCGAGCGACGTCCAGCACCTCGGCGAGGTCGGTCTGCTCGCGGTGCGGCTCCGCCTTGCCGGCCTCCAGCCGCGACATGTCGAGCAGGTTCTCGACCAGGCGCGAGAGCCGGTCGCCCTCGGCGACGATCGCCGCGCTCAGCTCCGCCCTCTCCGCCTCGGTCAGCGTCGCCGAGCCCAGTGCCGCGCCGCCAGCGATGATCGAGGTGAGCGGCGTGCGCAGATCGTGGGAGATCGAGCGCAGCAGCGCGGTCTTCAGCTCGTCGCTGCGCCGCAACGCCTCGGCCTCGACCATCTCCTCCTGCATCCGGTCGCGCTCGCGGGAGAGCGCCGCTAGCTCCTCCAGGGCCCGATCGGCCTCCTCGCGCCGCCGCTCCGCCTCGAGCGCCTGCGCCCGCGCCAGCCCGGCGAGCGCGCTGCTGGCGAGCGCGACGATCGCGAAGATCGCCAGCGCGACCCAGTTCTGATCGCTGCCGATCGTGAAGCGGTGCAGCGGCGGGATGTGGAAGAAGTTGAAGGCGACGACGCTGGCGACCGAGGCGAGCAGGCCGAGGCGCAGCCCCCAGAAGATCGAGATCGCCAGGATCGCCGGCAGATAGACGACTCCCAGCGAGACGACCGGGGAAACCGGCTTCAGCAGGTAGACGATCGACGTGCTCGCCGCGACCGCGGCGAGCGTCGCCAGCAACCCGAGCCAGAGCGGGGGCGGCTCGCCCCCGAGGCGAAGTGACCATTCACGCCCGCGCATCGGCCTACAGCGTACGGCGGGGACGGCTCTACTCAGGCCGAAGCTAAATCAACGGTGGGCTCAGCCGCTGGGCGCGACTCCGCCGGCAGGCGAGGAAGGAGCAGGCGCGGGAGTGGGAGTCGGTGCGGGGGACGGCGTGACTTCCGGGGCTGCTTCCGCTTCCCCCGCCCCGCCGCCACCCTTCCCCTTGTCCGCTTCTTCTCCACCCGCTTTGGATTCTTCTTCGCTGTATTCGAATTCTTCTTCGGCTTCGCTGTAGGAGCCCGAGGAGCCACTGGTGTGTTCGCTGTCGAGGGCGGAGAGTTCGGGGAGGCTGGCCGGTTCGGCGAATTCGGGGCAGTTGCCCGCCGCCGCCGATTCCATGAAGGAGCGCCAGATCGGCCCGGCGGTGGGTCCACCGAAGCCGGTTTCTTCGCGCGACTGCGGGTGGCCCACCCAGACCGCGGTCGAGTAGAGCGGCGTGTAACCGACGAACCAGGCGTCGGAAAGGCCCTCCGAGGTGCCGGTCTTGCCGGCCTCGGCGCTGCAGCCCATGTAGGTGTACCCGGCGCCGGTGCCCTGCGTGATCACGCCCTCGAGCAGCTTCGTCACGTCATAGGCCTCGCCCGCGGTGAGGACGCGGTCACCCGCGTCCGGGCTCGGTTCGTCGACCTTGCCGCTGGGGAACTCGACCCGGCCGATCGCCGTCGGTTCGTGGTGGATTCCGCCGTTGGCCAGGGTCGCGTAGGCATCGGCCATTTCGAGCGGGGTAACGCCGATCGCCAGCCCGCCGATCGCCTCCGCGGGGACCGATTCGAGTGGAGCTTCGATGCCCATCTGGTGCGCGGTGTGGGTGACGTTTTCAGAGCCGACGTCGAGGTCGAGCTGGGCGAAGACGACGTTGACCGACTCCCAGGTCGCCTCGGCGAGCGACATCGTGCCGCCGCCTGGCTCGGCGTTGTTGACGGTCCAGGTACCGCCGCCCGGCAGGTCGAGCGTCTTTGGCGAGGTCCCGTCGTAGTAGGTGCTCTCAGGATCGATGCCCTGCTTGATCGCGGTGGTGAGGACGAAGGTCTTGAACGAGGAGCCGGGCTGGCGGTGGGCCTGCCAGGCGTAGTTGAATTCGCTTTCTTCCGGGCCGCCAGGGGTGGACGCGAGAGCGACGATCTCGCCGTTGGAAGGGTCGACCGAGGCGAGGGCCGCGGCCGGGCCGCCTTCGGAATAGCAGACGCTGCACGAGTCGACCGCTTCCTGTGCTCGTTCCTGCAGTTCGGGGTCGATCGTCGTGTAAGCCTTGAGGCCGCCGTAGCGGACGGTGTTGAGGCCGTACTTGTCGATCAGCTCCTGCTGGACGAGGTCGAAGAGGAAGGGGTCGCGGATGACCCGGTACTTGTGCCCGGGGTTCAGCTTCAGGCCTTCGTTCACCGCCTCGTGGTATTCGCTCTGCGTGATGTAGCCCTGGTCCCTCATCGCTTCGAGCACCTCGTTGCGGCGCTTGAGGGCGGCACGGGGATCGAGGAAGGGGTTGTATTCGGAGGGCGCCTGGGGCAGGCCGGCGATCATCGCCGCTTCGGTCAGGCCGAGCTCGCGGGCGGGCTTGCCGTAGTAGGTCTGCGCCGCTGCCTCGGCGCCGACCGCGGTCTCGCCTTCGACCGTGCCATAGGGCGCGGTGTTCAGGTAGGCGGTGAGGATCCACTGCTTCGAGTGCGCTTCCTCCTCCTCGTAAGCGAGGTGCGCTTCGACCAGCTTTCGCTTCAGCGTCTGTTCCGGGTCGCGGATGTAGAGGTTGCGGACGAGCTGCTGGGTGATCGTCGAGGCGCCCTGGACCGGCTTGCCGCCGGCCAGCAGGTCCTTCCAGGCGGCGCGGGCGATGCCGGCCGGATCGAGCGCTCCATGGTTGAAGTAGTTGCGATCCTCGATCGCGACCGTGGCGTACTTGAGGTCCTGCGGCAGCGCCTTCGAGGGGACCGGTTGGCGCACGCTGCTGGCGCGAATGAAGCCGATCAGACTGCCATCGGCGGCGTAAATGGCTGAGGAGCGGCCCTTCTGAACCGGTTTGAGACTGGAGAGAGGCGGCGCCGAGTTGTAGACGTCGACCGCCCAACTGGCCGCCACGGTGCCGGCCACCGCCGCGGCAGCCGCGAGGATCCCAAGCGGGAACAGCACTTTCTTCTTCCAGCTGAGGCGATGGTGCCTGCGCTGCTGCCGCCGTGCCCGGTTCGTCATCGCCAAAATTGTATTGAGGGCATCGAGTCGACCTTTTCCGCTTCAGCAAGCGGCAATTTCACGTGCGTGGCGGCAAATACCCCGCCGGCGCAACTTAGGCGGCGCGCATCCGGGCCCGCCACTCCTCGCGGTCGAACCGCGCCGGCTCGGTCTCGCGCAGGAAGCCTTCGAGCACGGCGATCAAGCGCCCTGGCGCCTCGAGCTGCGGCATGTGGCCGACGTCCTCGAAGACCTCGAGCCGGCTACCGGGGATCGCCCGGTGCGCGTCTTCGCCATGGCGGACGGGAATGATCGAGTCGCGCGCGCCCCAGACGATCAGCACCGGCACCGCTTCGGCCAGGTAGAGGCGATCCCCTGCCGCGACGCGCTGGCCCCCGACGCCCACGACCGCGCGCAGCGTGTCGAGGAAGGCGGCGCGGCGGTCGGCGTCCTCTAGCGCGGCGTAGCCACGCGCCACCTCGGCGACGTCGGCGTTGGGGCGCAGGCCGATCGCAGCGAGGCCGCGGCCGAGCACGGAGCCGACCCGGCGGCCGGGACCGGCGGTGACCGAGATGAAGAGGTCGGCGCCGGGAAGCGCGGCGGCACGCAGCACGGGGCTCACCTCAGGGCCAAGCCCGCCGCTGGAGAGCAGCACCAGGCGCTCGATCATCTCCGGGTACTGGTAGGCGAGCTGCATCGCGACGCCGCCGCCGAGCGAGTGCCCGACCAGGGTCGCGCGCTCGTGCCCGAGCGACAGGAGCAGATCGCGCAGGCCGCTGGCGAGCGCCCCGATCGAGTAGTCGCCGCTGCCTGCCTCCGACGCCCCGTGGCCGGGGAAGTCCGGGGCGATCACGGTGTGCCGACGAGCCAGCGGCTCGATCACCTCGCGCCAGTTCTCGCATGTGCCGGCGATGCCGTGGATCAGCAGCAACACCGGGCCCTCGCCGGCCTCCACGTAGGAGATCGAGCGGCCATGGACACCAGCAGTCTTGACCCGCATCTCGGACATGCGGATAAACAGTAGCCTTCCGGGTAGATCGCATTGCCCAGCTTCCTCCACACCTGCTATCGAATCGGCGAGATCGATCGCTCGGTCGAGTTCTACGAGAAGCTCGGCTTCGAAGAGGTCGCGCGGATGCCGATCGGCGACGAGGCGATCAACGTCTTCATGGGCATGCCGGGCGAAGACCCGCGGCTCGAGCTGACCTACAACCACGGCGTCACCGACTACGACCACGGCACCGGCTACAACCACATCGCCCTCGCCGTCGACGACCTCGACGGCACCCTGGAGGGCCTGGCCGCGGAGGGCATCGAGCCCGAAAAGCCCCCCTACCGCCCCGGCGGCCGCATCGAGGGCCACCGCATCTGCTTCGTCCGCGACCCGGACGGCTACCGCATAGAGCTGATCGGCGAGTAGCCGCGCCTAGCGAAGGTCCTCGACCTCGTGGTCGCCGGGCAGCTCGATGATCTCCGGGTCGCCGGTCCAGATCGGAGCGTTGAGACGCGTCGCGGTGGCGACGCAGAATGCGTCGGCGTAGGAGAGGCCGCCCGGCGCCTTGATCGCGGCGGCTGCCTCGACGAGCTGCCAGTCCGGATCGACGACATCGAGGCTGTCGCGCAGAGCGGCCACTCGCTCCCGCGCCGCCCGAGCGCCGGCCAGGCGAGTCTGCCGATAGAGAACCTCACCCAGGTTGATCGAGCAAATAACTCCCCTGCCTTCTTCGAGGAGAGTCTCCACCCGAGCCGCGCTTCCTGGCGAATCATCGAAGAAGGCGATCAGCGCCCAAGCGTCCAAGACAGCCTTCACCGGGGGTCCCGCCCGTAAGACTGTGCGAGTTCGCGGTCCTTCCGCTGCTCGCGTTCGCGTTCCTCTTGCTTATCGGCTTCGAAGCCCGGGAGTCCAGGGGTATCGGCTGAAACTCCACGCAGCGCCCGAATGCGCTCGCGCCGTGCCTCCAGATCGTCCGCCTGAAGACGGATTCGCACGTCTCTCCCGTCCTGCTCAACCACGACCTCGTCGCCGGTCGAAATCCCAAGGCGATCGCGGATTGCCTTGGGGATCACGACCTGCCCTTTTGGACCCACCCTGTAAGTCATACCGAACAGTATAACTCCACCCAAGGCGGAATTGGACGCACCGGGATGTCGCTGAGCAATCGTCTCCATTCATGCTCAAGTCCCCGGGCGCCCGGAGTTCTCCCCCACCCAGACGGATACTCTCGTTCGAGATGGCAAAAGTCGCCGTAATTACGGGAGCTTCGAGTGGGATCGGCGCCGCTGCTACGCGGGCATTGGCCAAGGATGGCTTCCAGGTCGTGCTCGGGGCGCGGCGCTTGGAGCGGTTGGAGGAGCTCGCCGCGGAGCTCGGCGGCGAGGCCGTTGCGCTCGACGTAGCCGATCCGGACTCGGTCGAGGAGCTCGCCGCGCAACTGCCGCGCTGTGACGTGCTGGTCAACAACGCCGGCGGCGCGCATGGGCTCGAACCGCTGGGCGAGGCCGACGAAGACAAGTGGCGCACGATGTACGAGGCGAACGTGCTGGGGACGATGCGAATGACGCGGGCACTGCTGCCCCGGCTGATCGCCTCCGGCGACGGCCACGTCGTCTCGATCACCAGCATCGCCGGCTTCGAGGCCTATCGCGGCGGGGCCGGCTACATCGCCGCCGAGCACGCCCAGCGCTCGATGCTGCGGGTGCTGCGCCTCGAGCTGCTCGGCGAGCCGGTGCGGGTGACCGAGATCGCACCGGGCATGGTCGAGACCGAGTTCTCGCTGGTCCGCTTCGGCGGCGACGAGGAGGCGGCCCGCCGCGTCTATGAGGGAATGACCCCGCTGAGCGCCGAGGACGTCGCCGAGTGCATCCGCTGGGCCGTCGCCCAGCCCTCCCACGTGAACATCGACGAGATCGTCGTCCGCCCCCGCGACCAGGCGGCCGCGATCGAGGTCCACAGAGACTCCGGCGAGTAGCAAGTGACTGAGCACCTCCAAGTGACGACCACGGTGGGCTCCGAGGAGGAGGCTGAGCGAATCGGCGCGGCGTTGGTCGAGCGCCGCCTCGCCGCCTGCGTGCAGGTAGTCGGCCCGATCTCCAGCCGCTACCGCTGGCAGGGCGCGATCGAGCACTCGACCGAGTGGATGTGCATGGCAAAGACGAGCGCGACACGCTACGCCGAGCTAGAGGCGGCGATCCGCGAGCTCCACTCCTACGAGGAGCCGGAGATAGTCGCCACGCCAATCGTCGCCGGCAGCCCCGGCTACCTCGAGTGGGTCAGTCGCAACGTCGAATGAACCGTTGACCACCGAAAACGGGGGTCAAGTGACCAGTCAGCCGCGAACTACTTGGAACTGGCTCATCAGGCCGTGATCCTCGTGGTCGAGCATGTGGCAGTGGACGACGAACTTGCCGGTGTAGTCGGAGAAGTGGCCGGCGAGGAGGATGCGTTCGCCGGGATAGAGGAAGAAGGTCTCCTTGAGGCAGTCTTCCCAGGGCGGCGCGGGCTTGCCGTTGCGCGCCAGGAGGTACCAGTCGGTGTGGTGCAGGTGCATCATGTGGGCGACGTTGGTGTGGTTGACGACCTCCCAGGTCTCGGTCGAGTCGAGCCTCGGAAAGGTGTCGGCACGCGCCGGGTTGAACGTCCTGCCGTTGATCAGCCAGGTGGGCTTGAAGAGGCCGCCGATCGAGATCGTCCAGGTGTGGTCGGGCTTGTGGGAGACGCGCCTGGTCCAGCCGGGCAAGGGACGCAGCTTGCGCGGCACCTTGGTGCGGTCGGGCAGCCGCCGCGCACCGACGCGGAACTGCATCAGCGCGCCGACGTAGGGTCGCGTGCCGGGGCCGACATGGCCGTCGTGGCGAGGGCCGCTGCGCAGCTCCACCGAGTCGCCCGCCGCGCCGGCGAAGTCGACGATCACATCCGCCCGCTCGCCCGGGCCGAGCAGGACGTGGCTGCGCCGCACCGGCTTCGGCATCAGGCCGCTGTCGGTGCCGATCTGGATCAACGGCGCCCCGTTGGAGAGGTGGACGTTGTAGGCGCGGAAGCCGGAGACGTTGAGCAGGCGCAACCTGTAGCGCTGCGCCGTCACCTGGCGATGGGGCATGTAGGCGCCGTTGACGAGGACCCGGTGGCCGGCGACTCCGTCGGCCGGCGGGCGCAGGCCGGTGAAGGGATCGGTGAGCTGGTTGTGGCGGTCGAAGCTGCGGTCGGCGATCATCAGCGGGACGTCCCGCTCGCCCGACGGCAACGGCAGCGAGGCGTCGAGCTCGTCGTCGACGATCCACATCCCCGCCAGCCCGTGCCAGACGTTGCGGGCCGTGTGGTCGAGGCGGTGGTCGTGGTACCACTGAAACGCGGCGCGTTCGGGACGGCCGTCCTCGCGCAGGTCGTAGACGTAGGTTTTCCGTGCCCCGGGCTCGATCAGGAAGTCGTTTCCCGACTCCCGCGGCGAAAGGCCCCGCGGGATGTCGCAGTAGAACGAGCGGGGATGCGAGGCGGTCAGGCCGCCCGGCTGACCGTCGAACTGGGTGCGGTTGTGACCGCCGTGCAGGTGGACGCTGAGCTCGCCCACCGAGGACGGCAGCTGGTGGTGAAAGGTGACCTCCGTCCTGTGGCCGGCGGGGCGCCTGATCGTCGGCCCGGGGAACGTGCCGCCGTAGGTCCGCATCCGCGTCGGGCGGCCGGGGAGGATCTGGACCTCGGCCTCGCGAATCGGGATCCGCAGCTTCTCCCCGCGCAGCTCTTCGGGGATCGGCAGGGGATCCCGAAACGGCGCCGGCGCAGCGGCATGCCGCGACCGCGCGGCGATCGGCGCCGCATCGCTCGCCCGCAGGTCAAAGGGGAGCAGCGCGGCCAAAGCACCGCCGCCCAGGGCACCGAGGAAAGCTCGGCGCCCCAGGCGCGGCGGGGCTTGCGGCGAATCGTCCGTCTCTAGCCGCCCGGAAGCACGTTGATCGTGCCGTGCATCCACGGGTGGATCGCGCAGATGAAGTAGATCCGCGACGCACCGGCCGTGGTGTCGACGTTCACTTTCTGTTCGAACGAGCTCCCTGGCTTGGTGCCGGTGAACCAGGAGTCGCCCTTCTTGGTCAGGCTGCCGAGCGTGCTCCAACCTTCGGGCCCAGCTTCGACTGGATTGGTTTTCACAGGCCCGTTGCCTTTGACGCCGTGCCATGAGGCAATCGCTTTGCAGATGTGGTTCGGGGTGAAGCAGAGCTGGCGCTGTTTAGCGGTCTTCGGAACCGAAGCCTGGGTGACCAGCGAGAAGGTGTGAGGACCGACTTTTTTGGGGTTGGTCGTATTGACCACGGCGAGCTCTTCGCCGTTGACGATCGTCTTCGGAGCTTCGAAATGGAGACCGCCCTTTTCCGAGATGGTGACGGTCGGAACGGAAGGCGTCGTCGTGGACGACGGCGGGCTGTAGGGCGCCGCGAGCGCCGAAGCGGACACGCAGAGGGCGGCGACGACGGTCGCCGCCGCAACGAGACGGAGCTGCTTCAAGTTGATTCCTTTCTGCGCCGCTCGAGCGGCGCCCTGCACGGTTAAGAACGGGTAACGGCCAGGAACGGTAAAGGTTGGCGCGGCATCGATCAAGCGTCCAGTGCGGTCCGTGCCCAGAAGGCGCTAAGCGCGTAGCCGATAGCCCTTGGCGAAGAGCCGCAAATTGATCAGGAAGAGGGCGCCCGTGGCGGCGGTCAGCGCCAGCAGCGAGAGCGCGATGCTGACTTCGGTGTAGCCGACGAAGCCGTAGCGGACCAGATTGATCATGTAGAAGATCGGGTTGAAGTGGGTCAGGGTCTGGAACGGCTGCGGCAGCAGCGTCGCCGAGTAGAAGACGCCGCCGAGGAAGATCAGCGGCTGCAGGACGAAGGTCTGGGCGAAGGCGACGTCGTCGAACTGTTCGGCGCGGACGCCGATCAGCACCCCCAGCTGCGAGAAGAAGAAGCCGACGAGGAACAGCGACGGGACCAGGACGAGGACGTTGTCGACCGGCAGGTCGACGAGCAGCGAGGCGGCGATGAAGGTCAGCAGCGCGACGATCAGGCCGCGCATGAAGCCGCCGAGCGAGAAGGCGAGCAGCAGCTCCATGGGCGAGGCGGGAGAGGAGAGCTGGTCCTGGATCGCGCCCTGGAATTTCTGCTGCAGGATCGAGGACGAGTTGTTGGCGAAGGCGTTAGTCGAGAACGACATCATGATCAGGCCGGGGATGACGAAGACGACGTAGTCGATCCCGTGCAGTTCGCCGACCCGCGAGCCCAGCGCGGCGCCGAAGACCGAGATGTAGAGGAAGGTTTCCAGCAGCGGCGCGCCGATCGTCTGTTTCTTGATCTTCATGAAGCGGTTGACCTCGCGCCGCCAGAGCGTCGCGAAGCGGATCTGCGCGGCGCTCACAGCACCGGCTCCTCGATGCGCGAGCGCGAGAGCTCTTTACGGCCAACCAGCGCCAGGTAGGCGTCCTCGAGGTTGTCGACGCCGTAGCGGGCGGCCAGGTCGGCGCTCGTGCCCTCGCCGACGATCTCGCCGTGGTTGATGAAGGCGAGCCGGTCGCAGAGCTGCTCGGCCTCCTCGATGTAGTGGGTGGTGAGCAGGATCGTCGTCCCCTCCTGGTTGATCCGCTGCACGTAGTGCCAGAGCTCGAGGCGCAGCTCGACGTCGACGCCGGCGGTCGGCTCGTCGAGGATCAGCAGCTGCGGCCGGTGCATCATCGCCCGCGCCAGGATCAGCCGCCGCTTCATCCCGCCGGAGAGGGTGCGGGTGCGTTCGTCGCGCTTCTCGGTCAGCGAGAAGGTCTCGAGCAGCTCCTTGGTCCGCTCACGCCGCTCGCGCTTCGGGACGCCGAAGTAGCCGGCGTGGTAGTCGAGCGTCTCCTCGACGGTGAGGAACCAGTCGAGGTTGACCTCCTGCGGCGCCAGGCCGACGGCCTGCCGGGCCTCGCCGTAGTCGGCGATCGCGTCGTGGCCGAAGACGTGGATCGAACCGCTGGTCGGCTGCGCCAGCCCGGTCGTGCAGTGGATCAGGGTCGACTTGCCGGCGCCGTTGGGCCCCAACAGGCCGAACAGCTCCCCCGGCTTGATCTCCAACGAGACCCCACGCAGCGCCTCGACCCCGGTCGGGTAGCGCTTGGCCAAGTCCTTGATGTCGAGCGCATTCATTCCCAGCAATCTAGACGTGCCGTCACTTAGGCACCCATAGGGGCACTTAAGTGACGGCACGTCGCCCTCAGCGGCAAAGAATGCGGAGGACCGACTGGGCGGCGTTGTAGCCACTCATCCCCGACGCCCCAGCGCCGGGCGGGGTGGCCGCCGAGCAGATGAAAACGCCGGGGATGCCGGTCGCGTACGGATCGAGCGCGACACGGGGCCTGGACACCGACTGCAGCGGCGTGTTTGCGCCGGTGATGATGTCGCCGCCGACGTAGTTGGGGTTGTAGGACTCGAAGTCCGCAGGGGAACGGATGTGGCGGGCGAGGATGCGATCGCGCAGGCCCGGCGCGAAGCGTTCGACCTGGTCGAGCAGCGCCTCGGTCGCGTCGCCGCGATAGCCGTGAGGGACGTGAGCGTAGGCCCAGACGGGGTGGACGTCGCCGCGCGAGCGCGAGGGGTCGGCGAGGTACTGCTGGCAGAGCAGGACGAAGGGGCGCTCGGGCATCCGGCCGCGGTTGACTTCGCGTTCGCTCGCGGCGGTCTCCTCGAAGGAGCCGATCACGTGGACGGTCCCGGCCAGGGCCGAAGCCGGGTCGGCCCAGGGCACCCCGCCCTCGACCGCGAGGTCGACCTTGAAGGCACCGGGACCGTGCTTGTAGCGGCGATAGGCACGCGCCACCCGGCTCGGCAGGCGCGCGCCGGCGAGATCGACGACGGCGCCTGGAGCCAGGTCGAGGAGCACGGCGTCGGCGGCCGGCAGCTCGTCCAGGGTGCGCACCGGCCGGCCGGTCTCGATTTGGCCGCCGTGCTCGCGTACCACCGCGGCGAGCGCGGCGGAGATCGCCTGCGAGCCGCCGCGGGCGACGGGCCAGCCGTTGCGATGGCAAGCGCAGGTCAGCGCCATGCCGGCCGCCGCGCTGAAGGGCCGCGAGAAGGGGCTGAAGGAGTGGGCGGCGGTGCCACCGAAGAGCGCCCGCGCTTGCGGGGTGGGCAGCGAGCGTGCGAGCAGAGAGACCGGCGCCGCTGCCGCCGGCCCGAAGCGGGCGAGGGCGAGTGGGTGGCGCGGCATATGTGCGAGCGGCCGCATGATGTCTTCGGCGAGCGCGTCGAAGTGGCGGGACGAAGCGCCGAAGAGCCGCTTCCAGGCAGCGCCGGCGGAGCCGAGCCCGGTGGCCGTCTCCTCGATCGAGCGGTGCATGACGGCGGCGCTGCCGTCGTCGAAGGGGTGGCTGACCTCGATCTCCGGCCAAGCCCACTCGAGGCCGTGCCGCTCGAGGCCGAGCGGAGCCAACGCCCGTGAGCCGGGCGCGAACGGGTGCGAGGCCGAGCAGTCGTCGTGCAGCAGGCCCGGCAGGGTCAGCTCGCTGCTGCGAGTGCCGCCGCCGATCGTCGTCGCCGCCTCGATCACCGTCACCCCCACCCCCTGCGTGGCCAACGCCGCCGCGGCGGCCAGCCCGTTGGGCCCGGCACCGACCACGACCGCATCGCTCATGCCAGGGTCTCGACCGGGAAGGGCCGCTCGTCCAGCCAGGGCTGTCGCTCGACCATGTCGGCGACGTTCACCCAACCCTCCTCGACCAAACCGGTGGCGGCATCGAAGATCCGGTAGCGCTGGCGCTGCAGATTGGCCGGCTGGGACTCGAGCACGACCACCCGCACCTCACCCGGCTCGAAGCGGCAGTGCTCCTGGACCGCCGCGAGCAGCCGCTGGTCGTGGAAATGGCCGTCGCCGAAGTTGTAGCCGAGGACCACCCCGGCGACCAGCTCCCCCTCGCGCACCGTGTAGTCCTCGACGTCGTCGACCGCGCGCTGGACAAGGCCGTTGAGCGCACGGCCGTGCGAGTGCATCGAGCGGAAGGCGAGGCCTTTGTAGACCAGCACGTCGATCAGCTCGGGGTCGTAGAACTTGGCCAGCTGCTCGGTCACGATCGGCGCCGGCTTGACCAGATCGCGATCGAGCTTCGCCTCAGCGCCGCCCTGGTTGCGGAAGAGCCACTGGCTGGTCGCCCAGTTGCCGGCGTAGTAGCGCATCGAGGGCAGGAAGGAGACGAGGTCGGGGCGGAAGTTGCCGAGCACCGGGAGGCCGACGCAGGTGACAGCGAGGATCGCCAAGAGCAGCGGGTCGTCGAGGGTCGAGGAAGACGTCGCGCCGTAGTGGCCGAAGAGGAAGAGCAAGCCGAAGATCATGAAGACGTTCCACTCCAGGGGTACTGCCAGAGGGAAGGTGGAGATGATGTGGAGATGGAAGATCACCATCCCGGCGACGGCGATCGTGCCGATCCAGCCACCCTGGGAGACGAGCAGGATCAGCGGCAGGGTGAACTCCATCACCGTGCCGAGGTGGGCGGCGAGGGCGCCCATCGATGATGGCCGCAGATCTTCCGGGTGATCGCGGTAGAGACGGCGCTTCATCGCACGTGAGCGGTTCCAGGGCGTGTTGCTGATCATCACCGTGACGACAAAGGGGAAGTGACGGTTCAGCTTCGAGGAAGCCGCACCCCACCAGACGCAGAAGAAGACCAGCTGCGCGGCGACGATCATGTTGGTCAGCGGGAAGAGGAAGATGATCGCCAAGTTGCCGTAGATCTCGGCACGGGCGGCGAGGAAGGGCACCTTGTCGCGCAGGCCGAGCAGGGCCAGCAGGGCCAGCAGAACGCCGACGGCCACCGGGTCGAGGTGCCCCGCGGAGAGATAGTGGACCGAGAACGAGTTAGAGACCCCGAAAGGGGTCGCGAAGGAACTCCCGACCACAGCCTTGGTCGAGTCGATCCCGTCTGAGAGCAGTAGGTTGAGCGCGGCGGCGATCAGTCCCGCATAGATGGCGACGTCGAGGAGCGTGCGCCGCGTGCCGCGCGTCAGCGGCACCCGCTCGGGCCAGGGAGGCAGCCGCGTGGTGCCGGGCCGCAACCAGTAGAGAACGCCGCCGATCATCGGCGAGAAGCGCAGGGTCAGCGGCAGCGAGCCGGCGCCGAGGCCGAGCACCTCCCACAGCATCGTCCAGATCACCGCCTTCTGGAAGACGATCGGTTCGGTCCACCAATCGCCGAGATCGCCGAGGCCGCCCAGCCCCGCCGTCGTCGCCGAGATCAACAGCAGCCCGCCCCCGGCGTAGACGATCAGCTTGAGGATGTAGAGCAGGTAGACGAAGGTCGGCGTGCCAAAGCCGTTCAGCGCCCAGTCTTGGGCCAGCACCTTGATTCGCTCCAGATGTGGGCGGCGTTTCCACTCGTCGTACTCGAATGGCGGTGGGGTGGGTTGTATGAAGCCCATTTGTTGAGCCTATCCGGGTAGGGCTTTCACTTAACTTTTTCGGTGGATTGCCTGTGGGCTGACGCCCTGGGCCAACACCGAAAAAGTACAAGACGTTTCAGCCCTACCCGGATAGGCTCTTTCGGTGAGCATCGGTGGACGCCCCTTACTCGTCGTCGACACGCCCTCCATGCTGTTTCGCGCTTTCTACGCACTGCCGGACTCAATCAAGGGCTCGGATGGCAGGCCGGTAAACGCGCTGCTCGGGACCGCCAACTTGATTTTGCGGGAGATTGAAGTTCACTCGCCGCGGGCGGTTGTTCTCTGCTTTGGGCCGGATGCGGCTTCGTACCGGACTGAGCTGTACCCGGCGTACCACGCTGAGCGGGAGGCGGCTATGCCCGATGACCTCTCGCCGCAGTTCGCTGCCGCGCGTGGGTTCTTCGAGGCTTTTGGTTGGACGGTCGCTACCAGTGACTCGCTCGAGGCTGACGACTTGCTCGGCACCTATGCCAATCGCGAGGCCGAAGCGGGCGGGCGGGCTTTGCTGATGACCGGCGACCGCGACATGTACCAGTGCGCCGGCGAGCGGGTCACCGTTCTCTACGTCAAAACCGGCGGCGGCAAAGGCGCCGAAGAGGTCGGCCCGGCCGAGGTGCGGGAGCGCTACGGCATCGACCCGGAGCTGGTGCCCGACTTCATCGCCCTTCGCGGCGACCCCTCCGATGGCCTCCCCGGCGCCAAGGGCGTGGGACCGAAGACGGCCGCCGACCTGCTGCGCGAGCACGGCTCGCTCGAGGCGATCCTCGACAACGCGATTCGCGTGCCGCGACCCAAGCTGCGCGCCGCCCTGCTCGATGCCCGCGACGACCTGCTCGCCTTCAAGGACATCGCCACCCTGCGCGACGCCGGGGTCGAGCCGCCGGCCGACCGCGAAACCGACTGGGCCGGCGCCGCGGCGGCCGCCCGTGAGTTCGGCATGAACCGCCTCGCCGAGAGGCTCGAGGCGAATGCCGGCTGAAGCGCATCCGACATCGACCCCGCCCCAGGTGGGTGAATGTCGGATGCGGCGCTAAGCGCGGTACTCGGGGTTCGGGAAGTCGAAGCGGCAGCCGGCGTCCCAGGCGGTGCGCTGGTTGCCGTGCGCGGGGATGCCACCGGCGTCCTTGAGGATCCGCGCCAAATGCAGCATGTTCCAGGCGGCAAAGGTGGTGTTGCGGTTGGTGAAGTCGTTCTCCGGCCCACCGGAGCCCTCGTCGAGATAGGACGGCCCTGGCCCGGCCTCGCCGATCCAGCCCGAGTCGGCCTGCGGCGGGATCGTGTAGCCGAGGTGCTGCAGCGAGTAGAGGACGTTCATCGCGCAGTGCTTCACCCCGTCCTCGTTGCCGGTGACCAGGCAGCCGCCGACGCGGCCGTAGTAGGCGTACTGACCGGCGTCGTTGAGCAGGTGCGAGTTGCCGTAGAGGCGCTCGACGATCTGGGTCGCCACCGACGACTTCTCGCCCAGCCAGATCGACATGCCGAGGACGAGGATGTCGGCCGCCATCACCTTCTCGAAGATCGCCGGCCACTCGTCCACGTCCCAACCGTGCTCGGTCATGTCGGGCCAAACCCCGGTGGCGATCTCATGGTCGACCGCGCGTATGCCCTCGACCTCGACGCCGTTGCGCCGCATGATCTCCATCGAGATGTCCATCAGCCCCTGGGTGTTCGACACCTCGGGGCTGCGCTTCAGGGTGCAGTTGACGAAGAGCGCCCTGAGGTCCGAGTAATCGGTCTCGCTGCTCTCGCAGAGCTCCGCCTGCTTCTCGGTCAGGTCGGTCATCGCGCGCCGCAGTCTATGCGCGGCGCGCGGCGCCCCGGCCGCTCAATCCTCAGCCGGCGGCGACCACTTCGACCGTGCCGTGCATCTGCGGATGGATCGAGCAGACGTATTCATAGGTGCCCGGCTGCTTGAACGTCTCCGACTTGATCTTGCCTTCCTCGATCGCGCCGGTGTCGAAGCTGCCGTCCGCGGCGGTCGCCGTGTGCGGCACCGCATCCCGGTTCTTCCAGATCACCTTGCCGCCTTCCTCGATCGTCACCGGGTCGGGGCGGTAGGAGAAGTCCTCGATCTCGACCTCGGCGGAGCGCACGGCGTCGCCGCTCGGCGCGGGTGCATTGTCACCCGCGTTGGAGTTGGAGTCGTCGCCCGCCTCGGTCGTGGCATCCGTCGACTCGGCCGTCGAGGAGCTCGTCTCGTCGCCGCCACCGCCGCAACCGCCGGCACCAAAGCCGATCAAGGCGCAGAGGACGGGAACCGTGAACAGCGTCTTTGCTTGCATGGGGGCTTCCTACCCAGCGCGACCGAAAAGAATCAGGCGCGAGCGGAGAGTGCCTCCGCGGGCCGCTCCCGCGGGGCCCCGGCAGAGAATCGCATCGCGCCGTCGTCGATCGCACCGCGGCGGATCGTGCGGATGTCGAAGACGTAGTTCTGGCGCAGCTTCCAGGGTTCCTTCGAACCCTGTTTGGGGAAGTGATCGAGCGAGCGCTGGACGTAGCCGGAGGTGAAGTCGAGCAGCGGCTGCTCGCTCACCGAGGGGTCGACCTCCGCCACACAGCGCTCATAGCCGTGTGCATCCATATGGTTGAGCAGGCGACAGACGTACTCGGAGGTGAGGTCCGCCTTGAGGGTCCAGGAGGCATTGGTGTAGCCGACGGTGAAGGCCATGTTCGGCACCCCGCTCAGCATCATGCCCTTGTAGGTCATCTTCCTCGGTACGTCGAGCTCCTCACCGTCGACGGTCAGCTCGATCCCGCCGAGGAAGAGCAGGTTCAGGCCCGTCGCAGTGACGATCACGTCGGCCTCCAGCTCCTCGCCGGACTCGAGCTCGATCCCGCCCTCGGTGAAGGTCGCGATCCGGTCGGTGACGACCGAGGCCTCCCCCTTTGAGATCGACTTGAAGAGATCGCCGTCGGGAACCAGGCACATGCGCTGGTCCCAGGGGTTGTAGCGCGGCTTGAAGTGCTTGTCGACGTCGTAGCCGGGCGGCAGCGAACGCACGACTCCCTCGCGGATCCAGCGCTTTATCAGCTCCGGACGGCGGCGGCTGAGCTGGAAGAAGGCCGCTTGGATCAGCACGTTCTTCCAGCGCACCACCGCGTAGGCGGCGCGCTCAGGCAGGCGGCGGCGCAGCCTGTCGGCGATCGGGTCTTCCGCCGGCAGCGAGGCGATGTAGGTGGGCGAGCGCTGCAGCATCGTCACGTGCTCGGCGTCCCTCGCCATCGACGGCACCAGCGTCACCGCGGTGGCACCGCTGCCGATCACGACCACCTTCTTGCCGCTGTAGTCGAGGTCCGCGGGCCAGTGCTGCGGATGGACCACCGGGCCGGCGAACCGGCCGACCCCCTCGAACTCGGGCGTGTATCCCTCGTCGTAGCGGTAGTAGCCGCTGCAGGTCCAGAGGAAGCCGCAGGTCAGCCGCACCGCCTCACCGGTGTCGGTGCGTTCGGCCTCGACCGTCCAGCGGCTCTCGGCGCTCGACCACGCGGCGCTCACCACGCGGTGATGAAAGTGGATCCGCCGGTCGATCCCGCTCTCCTGCGCCGTCCGTCGCACGTACTCGAGGATCGAGTCGCCGTCGGTGATCGACTTCGACGCCGTCCACGGCTTGAAGCGATAGCCGAGCGTGTGCATGTCCGAGTCGGAGCGAATGCCCGGGTAGCGGAAGAGGTCCCAGGTGCCACCGAGGTCGCCACGCGCCTCGAGGATCGCGTAGCTCTTAGCGGGCGAGCGGTCCTGCAGGTGCCAAGCGGCGCCGACACCGGACAGACCGGCACCGACGATCAGCACGTCGAGATGTTCGGGCAACCCCTCGGCCACGGAGCCGATTCTCGCATGTTGGCTGGTCAGCCAGTGTGACGAGCCGCATAGGGACGGACCTGGTGCAGCTAACCGACGCGGTAGCGCAGGTGCGTGACACCTGGCGCCTCGACGACGAGGATCTGCTCCAGCTTGCGACCCTCACCGGTGCCGGTCTCGAAGAGCCGGGTCCCGTCGCCGAGCAAGAGCGGGACGACATTGAGCTGCATCTGGTCGATCAGCCCCGCCGACAGATACTCCCGGCCGACCTCGCCGCCGCCGCCGAGGTGGACGTCCAGCTCCCCGGCCGCCTCCTTCGCCTGCTCCAGCGCCGACTCGATCCCGTCGGTGACGAAGTTGAAGGTGGTCTCGCCCAGGGTCAGGGGCTCGCGCTCGTGGTGGGTGAGGACGAAGACCGGCGTGCGGAAGGGCGGCTCCTCGCCCCACCAGCCCTGCCACGGATCCTCACCCCACGGGCCCGGGCCACCACCGAACATGTTGCGGCCCATGATCACGGCCCCGACGCCGCTCTGCGCTTCCTCGATCAGGGCAGAGCTGGCGTTCACCTCTCCTCCCTCGCGCCCGTGCGGCTCGCGCCAGGCGGCGAGGGGAAAGATCCACTCGTGCAACTGCTCGCCGCCCTCGCCGAGCGGGTTCTCCTCGCTCTGGTTCGGCCCGGCGACGTAGCCGTCGAGCGAGATCGAGATTTCGAACCTCAGCTTCGACATCGGGTGCTCACTCGTACGGTGCGTAGCGGTTGTGCAGCATCAGGTCGTTGCCATCGGGGTCGGTGAAGAACGCCATGTGGCAGACCCCGGTGTCGAAGATCTCGCCGCTGAACTCGACGCCTTTCGCCTCGAGCTCCGCCCGCGCGGCGGCGACGTCGTCGACGTGCAGCGCCGGGTGGGCGTTTTTCTGCGGCGCAAAGTCCATGCCGAGTTTTTCGGGCTCCCAGATGCCGAAGCAGGTCTCCCCCGCCCAGAGCTCGAACTTGCCGCGCTCGTCCGGCCGCAGTCCCAGCGTCTCGACGTAGAAGGCGCGCGAGCGCTCGGCGTCCTGCGACGGGATCCCGATGAAGTCGGTCTTGCTGATCATCTTGCCCTCCATTCCAGGTCGGGTCAGGTGTTAGTAGGTGTGTACCCAGGCTACCCGCGGATACGCTAGGCGGGTGAACATCCTGGTAGCGGCGGAGGCAGTCGCTGGGCTGCTTAGAGCGTGAGCACGTGGGCGTGCGCCGGATCGACGCGACCCTCGAGCACATCTATATAGGCGTCCTGCAGAGCCCCGAAGCCCTGGCCACGAATCGTCTCTAGCCAGCTGCCCGTCCACTCGCAAAATGGGTGCCATGCATCGGCCACCCTGGTCTGAAGGCCGTCGCGGCCCCAATCCGCAGAGCGCTTGACGACGCGGGTCGGCGCGAAGAAGAAGGTCGGCTTGGGGCCCGGCAGCTCGCCGGCGCCGGTACCGAGCTCCTCCCAGTGGGAGGCACCCACGGTCATGCTGTGGACGAGTCGGTCGCCGTAGTGCGAGTGGACCGCGCGGCGCACCTCGCCGTCGCCGGCGATGTCGACGAAGGCGGCGGGGCCGAGCTCGAGCGAGTCGATCGCGTCGTAGCTAACCGTGCGGTCGTAGATCGCCAGACCCTCGACAAAGCCGACGTTGCCTGGCGAGGTCAGGCCAACCAGCTCGACCCCATCGCGCCGCGCGAGCAGAAAGGCCGCGGCGATCGCGGTCTTGCTCGAGGCGCTGGAGATCAGGACCGGGCCGCTCGTCGCGAAGCCCTCGTCGGCGAGCTGATCGTCGATCAGGAACGAGGTGAAGAAGAGCGGCCGCAGCAGCATCTGGATCTCCTCGGTATCCACACGGTAGAACGGATCGGCGCCGGTGGTCAGGTAGCGATGGTAGGCGGACGGCAGCGCCGTGCGGTGCGGCGAGCCATCGACGAAGCCGGCTCCTCCGGCATCGACGGGAACGACGACCAGATGCGAGGAGGGCGGCAGGTAGCCGAACACTCGCTGCCCGGGCTCCACCCCCTCGGCCTCGCTGCGCTCGACCTCGGCGAAGCCCCACATCGGCACCCGGCCCCAGCCCGGCTCGGCAGGGAAGAAGTCCCAGTAGCTCATCGCCTCGCCGAAGACCGCGTAGGTGACGTTGTTGGCGGTGAGGCCGAAGGTGTCGACCCGGAGCAGCGCCTGGCCGGCGTCGATCTCCGGCGTCGGCGATTCCGCGATGCGGCACTCGCGAAGATCGTCACGCTTGACCAGGAAGTCCGTCATCGGCGCTTCGATGTTCTCACGTTCATACTGCTGACTCGATGGAGAGCGGGCAAGAGAGCAAGACCGTTCTGGTCACCGGTGGCTCGGGATACCTCGGCGGCTGGTGCGTGGTCGAGCTTCTGCGCCGTGGCTACCGGGTCCGCACCACCGTGCGTGACCTCGCACGCGAGGCGGAGGTGCGCGCCACCGTCGGCACTCGGATAGAAGACGCCGGGGATCGCCTCACCGTGCTGGCCGCCGACCTGCTCGACGACGCCGGCTGGGGAGATGCGACCGACGGTTGCGACTACGTCCTCCATGTTGCCTCGCCGTTCCCGCCTGTGCAACCGAAGGATCCCGACGAGCTGATCGTGCCGGCGCGAGACGGGACCCTGCGCGTCCTCGGGGCGAGCCTCGACGCCGGCGTCGAGCGCATCGTCGTGACCTCATCGGTGGCCGCGATCACCGGCAGCGGTAAAGCGGTATCCGGGCGACCGCTTGACGAGCGGGACTGGAGCGACCCCGCCAACCCGAAACTGTCTCCCTACGCGTGCTCCAAGACGGTCGCCGAGCGAGCCGCATGGGACTTCATGGCCGAGCGCGGCGCGACCGAGAAGCTGGCGACGGTCAACCCCGGCGCGATCATCGGCCCGGTGTTGAACGACGATCGCTCCTTCTCGCTGCAGGCGATCGAACGTCTGCTGGGAGGAATGCCGGGGCTGCCGCAAATCGGCTTCAGCTTCGTCGACGTCCGCGATGTCACCGACCTGGAGATCAGGGCGATGACCGCTCCCGAGGCGGGCGGCGAGCGCTTCGTCGCGGTGACGACCTTCCAGTGGATGGCAGATATCGCAACGGTGCTGCGCAGTCGGCTGGGCGAGGCTGCCGCGAAGGTGCCAAGCCGGTCGATACCCAACTTCGTCGTGCGCGGGATGGCGATCTTCGACCCCAGCGTCCGCTCGATAGTCGGCCAGCTCGGCCGCAAGACGAGCCTCTCGAGCGAGAAGGCCAAGGCCCGCCTCGGCTGGTCCCCCAGGCCGATCGACGAGACGATCGTCGAGTGCGCCCAGAGCCTGCTCTAAAGAGCCAGGGCCACCCGAAGGTGGCCCTGGCTCAGGTGCTCGGAAACGAACGCGGGAACAGCGCACGGGTGGGACAAGACCCGCCTCCCAGACGATCGCCGGTGCCCGGGGTGGATTCCGCCGGGCGCCAGAACAGTGCGGCGCCTAGCGGCCCTGCACCTCCAGAGTCCCCTCGAGCATGTGAATCAAGTTAGGACCACCTCCTTTCTCTGGTCAAATGATTGAAGCAAATGGCGTGGTCGGCCGCCCGACGCGTCCCGCAAGTAGCAACCACTTCAGCGCTTCAATCCAAACTCGGCTACCCTGCCGGGCCTCAAACGATTGGCTAGATCGTTTGGACGACCGGCTAGGTCACATGTCCAACTCAGCAGGCTGCAACCGAACTTCGTCTCGTTATCGCATGCGCGGTTGGCTGGTTGCGCTGCTCGGAGCCGTCGCATTGGCCGTGCCCGCGCTCGCTCCATCGCCCACCCTGGGGGCCGAACCGCCCGCCGGGGCCCGATCGATCGCGGCCGGTGGCTCGCACAGCTGCGCGATCCGGGTTGACGGGACCTTGGCCTGCTGGGGCGACGACTCATCCGGCCAGGTGAGCGGGGCGCCCGAAGGCGAATTCGCCGCTGTCGCGGCCGGTGGCGCGCACAGCTGCGCGATCCGTGTCGATGGGACGCTGGCCTGCTGGGGCGACGACTCATCCGGCCAGGTGAGCGGGGCGCCCGAAGGCGAATTCAGCGCTGTCGCGGCCGGTGGCGCGCACAGCTGCGCGATCCGTGTCGATGGGACGCTGGCCTGCTGGGGCGACGACTCATCCGGCCAGGTGAGCGGGGCGCCCGAAGGCGAATTCAGCGCTGTTGCGGCCGGCGGCGCGCACAGCTGCGCGATCCGTGTCGATGGGACGCTGGCCTGCTGGGGCGACGACTCATCCGGCCAGGTGAGCGGGGCGCCGCAACCCTCCGGGCACTGGGAGCGGGAATGGCATTGGTACTGGCACTGGCCCTTTTGGCACTGGCACTGGGTCTGGCATCAAGACGACCCGCCCAAGTTCCTCGCCGTGTCCGCCGGCGACGCCGACACCTGCGCGATCGGAGTCGACAAGACCCTGACCTGCTGGGGCGACGACTCATCCGGCCAGGTGAGCGGGGCGCCCGAAGGCGAATTCAGCGCTGTTGCGGCCGGCGGCTCACACAGCTGCGCGATCCGTGTCGACAAAGCGCTCGCCTGCTGGGGCGACGATTCCGCCGGTCAGGTGAGCGGGGCGCCGGAAGGCGAATTCAGCGCTGTCGCGGCCGGTGGCGCGCACAGCTGCGCGATCCGTGTCGATGGGCAGGGTCCTTGCTGGGGCAGCAACGAACACGACCAGGTCGAACCCCTGATGATCGAAGCGGTACCGCCCCCAGGCGTCACCGGGACCCCCTACCTGCACCAGTTCGCGACCACGCCGCAGGCACCCGATCCGACCTTCTCCTTCACCGGCGGAAGCCTTCCCGACGGGCTCGCACTGAGCAGCAGCGGGAAACTCAACGGCACCCCGACGAAAGCCGGGACCTACACCTTCACCGCGCTCGCGGCCAATGGGGTCACCCCCGATGCCGGGCTGAAAGTGACGCTGAAAATCGCCGAAGCGCCGAAACCCCCCGCGCCGGCGATCGCCGCGGCAATCCCCGCCGACCCCGGCCTGCCCCCACCGACCGAGGGAGTCAATGTGAACATCGCGCCGGTCGAAGGCACGGTCGCGATCAAGTGCCCGACCGACGGGGGCTTCGTCAGGCTCCCCTCGCCCGCGCAGATTTCCCTCACCTGCCAGGTCGACGCCAATCGTGGGACCGCCGAGATCACCGCGGCGAAAGGGAACGAAGAAGGCACCCAGTCGGCGCGCTTCTGGGGTGGCACCTTCGGGCTCGGTCAGAAAGCGAGCAATAACTGGGTCACCGAACTGCAGCTCGCGGGACGACTCAAGTGCGAGAAGAACAAAGCTGGGAGCGACGGCTCGCAGGGACGCGCCTTCAAGCGGGGCAGCAAGGGCGGCGGGCGAAAGCTCTGGGGCAGCGGCAAAGGGAACTACACGACGTCCGGCAGCTACGGATCGGCCACCGTGCGGGGGACGACCTGGCTGGTGCAGGATCGCTGCGACAGCTCGACCTTCTTCGCCGTCCGCGAAGGCGTCGTCACCGTGCGCGACTTCGTCAAGGGCGCCACGCTGTCCCTCTACCCCGGCGACACCTACCTCGCTAAAGCCGCAATCCCCCGGCTGCGGTGACGCTCGCTCGCTCGCTTCGACTGTGCCTGGCGGTGTGCGCGGCGCTCGCCGTGTTCGCCGCCCCCGCCCGCGCGGCGGTGCGGCTGACCGTTCCGGACGCCGAACGCAAGACGGAGGTCTTCGCCGAGCACACCTGCGCCAACGACAAGCACTGCATCCGCTCGGGGGTCTCCAACTGCCGTCGGCAGAGCCCCCACATCGTTCTCTGCCGGTTCTTCCTGAGGCGGAAGACGCCGGCCCAGGGGCATTACGAATGCTCTAGGTTGGCCAGGCTTGCGATCGACCCCAAGACCCACCGTGTGCCGATAACCGGGCTCGGACGCTGGCAGTGCTGAGATGACGACTGTCGCGCGACCGCGAAATTGAGCTGGGTAGACGTCTTCGCCGTGCTCGTGGTCTGCCACGCCGCGGGCGACTTCCTGCTGCAGACCGATTGGCAGGCGCGCAACAAGCAGGCCGGTCTGGGGAGCGATCCAGTGCGCCGTCGCGCCCTCTTCTCCCACGTCGCGACCTACACGCTCGCCTTCGTCCCCGCCCTCGTCTGGATCGGCCTCGAATACGACGCCGCGCGCGCGATCGCGATTGGCCTCGTCGTCGCCGTGCCCCATCTGATCCAGGACGACGGCCGGCTGCTCGACGCCTACATGTCGAAGGTCAAGGGGCTCGCCCAGACCTCACCCGGTCTGCGGGTCGCCGTCGACCAGTCCTTCCACCTGCTCTTCCTCTTCGGCACCGCGCTGCTCGTCGTCGCCTGAGCCGGTCTCGGTGCCGCCGCCCGCAAGGGTCCAGATGACGATCGCGTGGGCGCGACCGCGTATCTCGCGCTCGCCGACCAGCTCGAGGCCATCGGCGCTACGCAGTGCCTGCCTGGTCGAATCGCCGACGAAGAGCTGGTGGCCGGAGCCTTTGGTCATCGCCTCCAGGCGTGCCGCCGTGTTGGTCGTGTCGCCGATCGCCGTGTACTCGATGCGGCGCTCGGAGCCGACCTGTCCGGACATCACCGGGCCGCTGTTGATCCCGATCCCCATGTCGAAGGCCTCCCCCATCCCCTCGTCGGCCATCCACCGGTTGAAGCGGGGCAGGCGCTCGCAGAGCATCTCGGTGGCTGCCGCCAGGGCACGGTCGGCGTGGTCGTCCTGCTCGAGCGGCGCGCCGAAGACGGCCATGATCCCGTCGCCCATGTAGGCGACAAGGGTGCCGCCGTGGTCCATGATCGCGTCGCTCATCTCCTCCAGGTAGCGGTTCAGCACCTCGATCACCCAGTCCGGACGCAGGGACTCGGCAAAGCTGGTGAAGCCGCGCAGGTCGCTGAACAGGACCGTGCCCTCGCGTCTCACCCCGCCCAGGCGCAGGTCCCCGTCGGTGCGGGCGAGGACTTCGTCGACGACCGCCTCGGGTACGAAACGGGCGAAGGTGTCGTGGACGCGCTGCCGTTCGAAGGCGTTGAGCACGTAGTTGACCGCGAGCGCGCCCAGGGCGGAGAGCGCCAGGGCGAGCAGCGGGTAGACGACCGGGAGGACGGTGCCAGCGTTGAAAGCGAGCTGCGTAGCGGCGGCGTAGAGCAGCCCGAGGCCGAGCGCGGCGAGCAAAGCCAGGAGCGGCTTGAGGCGCAACGTCGCCGCGGCCGGCGCGAACGCCAGAAGGAGGATCAGCACCAGGTCGAGCGCCAGACCCGAAGAGGAGAGGGGAAAGCCGTGTTCGGCGGTCCAGATCGCGCTGGCCTGCAGTTCGGGGCCGGACATCAGCTCGTTGCTCGTCGTCGAGGTCGGGTGCACGTCCTGGAGTGAGGGCGCCGAGGCGCCGACGACGACGGTCTTGCCGCGGAAGGTCGACGGCGGCACCTTGCCGCGGAGGACCCGAGAGTAAGAGACTTGCTTGAAGGTGTCGGGGGGCCCGCGGAAGTCGATCCACGCCCTGCCATCGCCTTCCAGCTCGCCGGCGTCGATCGGCTTGCCGGTCGATGCTTCGGCGGTGGCAACGGCGAAGCTGACCATCCCGTCGACTTCGTAGCTCATTTTGCGCACCGTGCCGCCCGGTTCGGGTTCGACGATCGTGTCGGCGGCGCGAGCGCCGATTTCGTGCACGACCGCTTCGCCGCCAAAGATCCGGCTGTGCCCGTGCGCATCCACTTCGGTGGTCGAGAGCACCACTCCACCCTCGCGCGCGATCGCTTCGATCAGGGCGTTGTCCTCTCGCGGCACGGTCGGCTCGGTGAACTGGACGTCGAAGGCGACCACCTTCGCCCCGGCTTCGCGCAGGCGGTCGATGACCTTGGCGTGCAGGGAGCGGGGGAAGGGCCACTGGACTCCCAGTTCACTGAAGGTGCGGTCGTCGACCTGGACGACGACGATGTCGCTGGGCTGTTCCTGGGTGCCCCGCACCGAGAAGCGAGCGTCGACGCTCTGCAGCTCGAGCGCCCGCAGCAGATGGGTCCCGTAAGCAAGCACCGCCAGCCCAACGGCGGCAAAGACGACGACGAGCAGGGCCAGTTGGCGGCGGCGACGCAGCGAACGCGGCGCGCTCACGGCTTTGCCAGGTAACCGAGGCGTGCGCGGCGGGAAAAGATCGGAAACCTTAACCGTTCGCAACGCCTGGGCGCAAGGAGTCACTATCTTGCGGCCGACGATGAGTAGAGCAGCACGAAAGCTGGGATTGAGCCTTCGTGCGCTGATGCTCGACTTCGGCAACCGCGACCTGGGGTTGCTTGGGGTCGCGAGGATCGGCACCTCCTTCGCCGGCTGGTGCTTCGCCATCGCTCTCGGCGTCTACGGGTTCGAGGCCCACGGCGCGGTCGGCGTCGGGCTCGTCGCTCTGATCCGCTTCGCCCCCGGCGCGGTCGCCTCGCCGTTCGCGGGCTTGCTGATCGACCGCTATCCGCGCCGCAACGTGCTGCTGCTCAGCAGCCTGGCGATGGGCCTAGTCCTGGCCGGGGCGGCGCTCGCCGCCACGCTCGACGCCCCCTCGGGCGTCGTCTTCGTCTTCCCGGCGCTGTTCGCGGTCGCCGCCTGCGCATACGGCCCGGCCGAGGCGGCGCTGATCCCGGGCCTGGCGCTGACGCCGCAGGAGCTCTCGGCGAGCAACGTCACCCACAGCGCGATGGAGAACGGTGGCTTCGTGCTCGCCGCGATCGTCACCGGCGTTCTGCTCGAGTCGACCTCGCCGGGCTTCGTCTTCACCGTCGCGACCGCCGTTACCGTGGTGACCACCGTCGTCGTGGCGACGGTGCGCCGGGACCGCCGACCGCACTACGAAGACGAGGACGACGTCACAGGGGTGCTGCGGGAAACGGCTCTCGGCCTGCGCGCGCTGGTCTGGCACCCGGTGCTGCGCCTCTCCTCCTTGACCCTGATCGCGCTGCTGCTCTTCGAGGGCTTCGCCGACGTGTTGGTGATCGTGATGGCGCTGGAGCTGCTGCATCTGGCCGAGGGCAGCGTGGGCTTCCTCAACGCGAGCTGGGGCATCGGAGCGCTGGTCGGCGGCGCCTGCCTGGCGCTGCTGCTCGATCGCGGCAGGCTGGTCGTCGCGATCGCCGGCGGCAGCCTCGTCCTCGGCGCGGCGACGATGCTGCCGGGCCTCTGGCCGGAGAGGCCCGTGGCGTACATCGGCTGGTTCGGGATCGGGCTCGGCTTCACCTTCGTCGAGGTGGCGGCGAAAACGCTGATGCAGCGACTCGGCTCCGACGAGACGCTCGGCCGCATCATCGGCTCGCTCGAATCGGCCCGCCTGGCGGCGATGGCACTGGGCTCGATCGGCGCGATCCTGCTGATCGAACTGCTGGGCATACGCGGCTCACTGATCGCCCTCGGTGCGCTGATGCCGGTCTTTGTACTGGTCTGCTGGACGCGCCTGCGGGCGTTCGAGGTGGGCGCGCCCGTGGCCGAGGGCCACTACCGGCTGCTGCGCGAGAACTCGATCTTCGCGCCGCTGCCGATCGCCACGCTCGAGCGAATAGTCAACGACCTAGCCCCGCTCGAGGCGCCGGCGGGGCAGGACGTGATCGTCCAGGGCGAGCGCGGCGACCGCTTCTTCTTGATCGAGCAGGGCGGGGTCGAGGTCTTCGAAAACGGCGAGTTCCGCCGCAACGAGGGCCCGGGGGAATCGTTCGGCGAGATCGCCCTCCTGCACGACGTGCCCCGCACCGCGACGGTTCGCACCACCGCCCCCACCAACCTGCTGGTGCTGGAGCGCGACCAGTTCCTTCTCGCCGTGACCGGCCACCGGCGCAGTCGCCAGCTCGCCCACACGCTCGCCGACGACCGTTGGGCCAGCCAGGAACTCACCTTGCCCTCGCGCGACTGAGAAGAGCAACGAATCGAGGGTAGTCGGCACCAGGGCTACATCGCACCACAACTACTGGTAGAAGTCATCAACGTAAACGCCGTCGCCTACCGGGGAGTCGCAAATGGACGCCGATGCAATCGAGATGGGCCCGATCGACTACATCATCGTCGAGTGGCCGGGGCGCCAACCCAATGGCGAAGCCGTCCCGTACCTGATCGACCTCGTCGACCGCGGGCTGATCAGGATCCTCGATCTCGCCTTCATCACCAAGGACGAGGGGGGCTCGGTGGCCGGCCTCGAGATATCGGAGCTGGGCGAGCAGGTCGAGGAGTTCGCGCCCTTCGCCGGTGCCTCGTCAGGCCTGCTCTCCGACGAGGACATGGGCGAGGCGGCGCAGGCGCTCGAACCCGGCACCTCGGCGGCGCTGCTCGTCTACGAGAACAGCTGGGCGGCACCGTTCGCCACCGCCGTCCGTCGCTCGGGCGGCCAGTTGGTCGCCAGCGGTCGCATACCGGTCAATGAGGTTCTGGCCGCCCTCGACGCCGCCGAGTCGGCCTGACAACCAAGGAGGAGAACCAATGCCAGGACTACTAAGAGGCGTCGCACGAACGGCGGTCATCGCCGGTACCGCGACGACCGTGAGCAACCGCGTATCCCGACGTCAGGCGCAGCGCTGGCAGGGGCAAGAAGAACAGCAGGCCCCGGCCCAACAGGCGCCGCCCCCGGCGCCCGCTCCGCCGGCGGAGCAGTCGACGATCGAGCAGCTCAAAGAACTGGGCGCGCTCAAAGACCAGGGCATCCTGACCGAGGAAGAGTTCGCCGCCCAGAAGGCCAAGATCCTCGGCTGAGGGTCACCCTCGCGGCGCTCAGCAGGTGCCGGCGACGCGCTGCCGCGCACCGTGCATAGCGGCGACCTGCTTGCGCTTCGCCGCAGCCAACCGGCGAGCCGCGGTGACACCGTTCGCGCGGCTCAGCTTGATGTTGATGACTTTGAGGCGATGGCGGGCGGCGTTAAGCGCGACTTCCGCTGCAGTGCATTGAGGCGATGGGAGCTGAGGAGGAACAGGAGGATCGGCGCTCGCTGACGCGGTCGGCGCTCCCTGCGATCCGGTCGATCCAGGCCTTGAAGGTTCCCCTTCGGGCTCCGGTTCCAGTTCTGGTTCTGGGTCAGGTTCCGGTTCGCCTTCCGGTTCCGGTCCCGCCGGTAAGATCGTGATCGTCCGCTGGGTGCTCGCCCGGTACCCGAGTACCTCGGCGCCGCCGAACGTGACTTCGTATTCCCCCGGGGCTTGGTATTCGTGGCTCGCTTCGGTGTCCGCGACGCTTTCGCCGTCGCCGAATTCGATCAGTGGCGAGAAAAGGCCTTCGGTCGGCGTCGAGATTTCAACCGGTTCGCCGACCGTGCCCGTCGGGGGGACTTCGAGTTCCACTTCGGGCGCCCCATCCGGGTCGTACCCGGCCGCCTGCACGGTATCGCTGTGGCAGGGGCCTTCTTTTTCGCCGGAGCAGGCAACTTCTTCGGCGCTCACCCAAACGGCGGTGGCGTGGCCGTCGGCCGCAGTCGCATCGCCCGGCGCATCGAGGACGACCACCGCATCCATGCCTTCTTCGGAGAGGTCTACCGCGGATTCCCAGCCTTCTCCAGCCGGGCGATAGGCGGCCTGTATGACGTTGCTGGAACCATCCCAGCGCTGCCAGATGAGCGAGGCGTTGCCGCTCGTGTCGAACACGACGTCCGATGGGAATGAGTTCCCCCCGTCAGCCGACAGTTCGGTTGGCGTCTCCCATGCGCCCCCAGCGGACTTGAAGGCGGCGTGCGCGATCTCATAGCCGCCTTCTTTCGGGATGTCACCGGCCCAGGCAACGATCGCGTTGCCGTCCGGATCGACCGCAGCGCGGACGGACTGGACCTGTTCGCCTTCGGATGAGACGTCAGCGGGTGCCTCCCAGGGTTCGCCCTCGGGCCGGTAGGCAGCACGGACGAATTCCTTGCCATCGTCTTCCCCTCTCCAGGCGACCAGGGAGTCGCCACTCGCATCGAGGACGACGTGTGGGTTACCGGCCCACTCGCCCGGTTGCGAAACCAGGGCGGGAGATTCCCACGTGCCGCCAGCCGGCCGGTAGGCGCTTTCGACAACGTAGCGCGGGTCGTCGAAACGCATCCAGACGGCCGTTGCGTCGCCCCGAGCGTCCATCGCGGCCTGGGGAACGTAGCTATTGCCTGAAGAGATCGAAACCGGGGCTTCCCAGCCACCCCCGAGGGGCCGGAATGCGCTCTGGATCACATCGCCCTTCTTCCAAGTGGCAATCGCGTTGCCTTCTCGGTCGACCGCAATCCACGGTTCTGGGGACGTGCCGAGATTCACCTCGCCGACGTCGACGGGCGCCGTCCAGCTACCGCCAGCCGGTCTATCCACCGACTGCATCACGGTCTTGGTTCCGCCATAGCTTTCCCAGAGCACGGTCAAGTCGCCGTTGCGATCCACCGCGATCTGCGGAGCTTGGGCGTCGTGCGCTCCCGGCACCACTTCCCCTTCGAGTTCGGGCTCCGAAAGGTCGATGGGCGTCCCCCACCCTTTGCCGGCCGGCCTGTAGGCGCTTTCGACAACCGTGTCGACGCCGTTCCAGCGATCCCAGACCGCGGTCGCGTTCCCTTCGGAATCCAGCACCACCTGCGGAACCCCCGCGTGTTCACTTGCTTCGGATATATCGACCGCGGGCAGCCACCCCGCCTGCGCGGAGGGCGCGAAGAGGGCGCAGGAGACGGAAATGGCCCCCAGCCACAAGCCGATGGAGCTCGTGCGTCTCCTCATCTTCCCTGATCATACGAGAACCATCGAAGTTCCTGGGCATAGGGTCTCGCTTTGCAAGGCTTCGTATCTGCAAGCCTGCCGCGGTGACGCTGCTGGCCGCGAAGATCCTCCTCGCCCCGCTCTGCGTGGTCGCCGTCTCCCTGGCCGGTCGCCGCTGGGGAGTGGCCGTCGCCGGCGTGCTCGGCGGGCTGCCCGTCGTCGCCGGGCCGATCCTGCTGGTCGAGACCCTCCTCCACGGCGGTGACTTCGGTGCCGACGCCGCCGCCGGCACCCTGCTCGGGCTGGCCGCCCTGACCGCCTTCGTGGTCGTCTACGGGCGGGTCGCGGTGACGGCCAGGCCGTTCCCGACCGTGCTCTGCGGCTGGACGGCCTTTCTGCTGGGCGTCGGCGTTCTGAGCCATGTCCGGCCGGCGCCGGCGCTGTCGCTGGTCTTCGTCGCCGCCTGCTTCGCACTCGGCCTGCGGCTGCTGCCGCCCGCTCCCTCACCGCCCCCGACAGCCGCCGCACCACCCTGGTGGGACCTCCCCGCCCGTGGCTTCGCGGCTCTCGGGCTCGCGCTCGCGCTGACCGCCGTCTCCGGCGCTCTCGGCCCCCACCTCAGCGGCCTGCTGGCGCCGTTCCCGATCGTCACCAGCGTCCTAGCCGTCTTCACCCACGCCCACGGCGGCGTCGCCCGGGTCGGCGTCTTGCTGCGCAACTTCCTCGTCGGCTTCTATGGCTTCGGCGCCTTCTGCTTCACCCTCGCAATCTCCCTGTCCACGCTTACGACCGCCAGCGCCTTCGGCCTCGCGACCGCAGCGGCGCTCGCCGTGCAGGCGACGATCTTCATCCTGCGCTCGCGCCTCGTGCCAGCCCCCTCAGCCACCTAGGTTAAGACCAGCTCGCTGCTGACCAGGAGCGTCCACGTAGAAGATCGCCATGGCTCAGCGGTCACGTCAGCTCCAGAGGCTCTGGCAGACCCCTGCGCGTCGGGCGCGAGACCCGGCCTTCGGCGATCAGCCACGGCTTACGCGCCGTAGATACACGCTTGAGTCTGCCGCAGCTCAGCGATACCGACCGACTCGCTCATGCACATGAAAGTAGCACCTAATTGTCCTTGGGCTTCGCCAGTCGCGCGGCAGCCTGAAGGTCATCGAAAACCCGGTCCCTGACTGCTCCGATCAGCGCAGTCGCTACTCGGCAGTCCTCCTCACCGGCGGCATCGATCGCCGGGCGCGAACTCCCTGCCAGCATTTCGATCAATACAGCTACCTGATCCTCTCCGGCAAAGGCATCCTCAGGCAAATCCTCAAGTAGCGACACGAAGGCCCCACCGAGAGAGAATGCGGTGTGCAGCAGCTCTTCGATCAAGGCCTGCGCCGCATCGGCCCCCTCTGTTCCGCTCGCCCGACTCACACCCTGCCAAGACCTGGCACCAATCTGTTCACCCCCCTCCCCCGCGATTTTCTCGCTAAATCCGATCCTCGGCGTCTGGAAGCAGCTCCTCTGCACCGCTGGACCCGCCGCCATCGTCAGACACCCCGTTCTCTCCTCCCAAGTCAGCAGCAACCGCTTCGAACTGCCCAAGAGCAGCGGTGAGGTTCTCGACGATCTCCTCAGCGAGGACCTCCGGGGCCGGGAGGTCGGCGGCATCCTCAAGGGACTCGTCCTTCACGTTCGCCCACACGTCGAGGTTGAGGCCAGACCGCTTTGCCAGCTCGTCATAGCTCCAACATTTGAAGCGTTCGGTCTCGATCCGCCCTAGGCGAGCGTCCGCCCTGTAGGCCTCGACGAAGTCGTCGAGATCGGAACGCTTCAGCGTTTTGGTCTTCAAGGTGAAGTGTTTGTTGGTCCGAAAGTCGTAAACCCAGATCTCCCTGGTCGCCGACTCCGACGATGCGGCCTTGCGCTCGAAGAAGAGAACGTTGGCCTTGACGCCTTGGGCATAGAAGATTCCCGTCGGCAGGCGGAGCATCGTGTGCACGTCGCACTCCTCGAAGAGGCGACGGCGAACGGTCTCCCCCGCACCGCCCTCGAACAGGACGTTGTCCGGCAGGACCACAGCGGCCTGACCCCCGATCTTCAGCATCGAGCGGACGTGCTGAACGAAGTTGAGCTGCTTATTCGAAGTCGTCGCCCAAAAGTCCTGGCGCTGGATCTGAATATCGGTGCTCTGGACCCTTCCGTCCTCGGCAACCATGGTCACCGAGGACTTACGGCCAAACGGTGGGTTGGTCAGAACGACATCGACCTTGTCCCTCGGTTCTTCGATCAGGGCATCCTGGACGCGAATCGGTGGATCCGCCTCGGGATCCGTCGAACCGATGTTATGGAGAAAGAGGTTCATCGCACAAAGGCGCGCCGTGTTGTCCACGATCTCGGTCCCGGAGAAGGCTTCGTCGCGCAGAAACCTCTTCTGGTCGCGGTCCAACTCGTAGCCGACGGATATGTAGTCATGCGCTGCCAAGAGGAACCCGCCCGTTCCACAGCACGGATCTGCGATGGACTGGCCTGGTTTGGGCTGCATCACATCCACCATTGCCTTGATCAGGGGACGCGGCGTGAAGTACTGGCCTGCGCCTGACTTGGTATCTGCGGCGTTCTTCTCCAGCAAGCCCTCGTACGCATCGCCCTTGACGTCTGCATCGATGCCGGTCCATTGCTCCGGCTCGATCAAATCGACGATCAAGCGGCGGAGCTTGGCTGGATCCTGGATTCGGTTTTGGGCCTTACGGAAAATCAAGCCCAGAGTCCCCGACTCACTGCCAAGAGCGCTGAGCAGCAGCGTGTAATGGGCCTCGAGCTCAGGCCCGTCCTTCTCCAAGAGAGACGGCCAATCATGGCCCCCCGGAATCCGCGACTGCCCTTTGAAAGGCGGCTGAGTCCGCTCATGAGCCATCTTCAGAAAGAGCAGATAGGTCAGCTGCTCGACGTAGTCGCCATACGACAGGCCGTCATCACGGAGGAGATTGCAGAAGTTCCAGAGCTTCTGGACCAGCTGGCGGGCATGCGTATCCATGTCTCTCACGGGTTAGACGCACCGAGGTCAGGCGCTACGTGGCGCGTCTGCCTGTAGCCGTCAGAAAGACAAAGGTGCCGTATCAGCGATCGCTTGAGGGCCTCGGCATGTCCTAGCGCGGCCCGAAGTTCCTCCTGACCTTGAGCAATGCGTTCAAGGCGTTTGTCGACCAGTTCGACTATTGAGTCCTGCTCGGCTCGGAGGGGAAACCGAATTGGAACCCCTTTTAGGTCGTCTCGACTGAGGCTAGGTATGGCCGTGGATTTATCGAGACGCTCCAAATGTTGCGCTTGTAACTGGTATGCCAGAAATCGAGCATTGTGTGACTCGGGAACCCGCACGTAGTACGCCGTGTCAATTACCCAAGCTGGACCGTCGGTGACGAATACGTTCCCCGCCGCGCCCTTTCTACCGATTACAACCACGGGTTCGGTGACAAGCGCCTCATCGTGATCCCCCACGCGACCCGCCGAAGCGTAGACACCGACCTCCCCCGGCCTACGTAGCCGGGCCGGCAAGGCCTTGCCGTACTCGAACGTCAGAAGGTCTTCAGCTCGGATTTCTTGCCAGCCATCCGGCAACGGAGGTGGATTGCCGTTTTCGCTCATGCCGCTAAACTCACGTTGAGTTCGTCAAGAACTCTCTGGAGCTCGCTTCCGAACGCGTTGCTCGCACCCATGAGTCCGCCCTGCTGGGCAAAAGGCTCGTAATCGAAGTCTTCAGTCTCGATCGTCAGGGATTGGGCAATGTGGTCGCGCACCATCATCAACCAGCCGAGCTGCTCGGGGCCGAACTGCCGTCCATCGGACTGCTGCTCAGTCATCCAGAGATCGAAGCGCAACTTCACCAGGTCGGCATAGGGAATCAGCTCGTCATCCTCGTGCACGGCAAACCTGACCAGCGAGACGATGTCGGCTAGCGTCCTGCCCCCGTCGCCACGCACTCGATTCTCTGCGATCGTCCTGTAAGCCTCCCACAGACGCCGGCGCTGGAAGTTGAGCGGCGGCGCCTCGATGGTCTGAGCCAGGGCTTTGATGTCGTCCAGAGACGGTCGCCGGTCGACTGGTTGCTCGAAATAAGCGCGTAGCGCGACGTACTCGTCATGGTGCTCCTTGATCCAATCCTCGAACGCTTGGATCAGCGCGCCAGCCTCACCGGCGTCGACAAAACGAGCTGAGAGCAGAGCATCCTGGCTGGTGATGTCGATGATCTGATCCTTCAGGGTCTGAAGGACGAGGATCTTCTCGCGAACCTTGTTGTCGAGCAGCGGCTCTACAGCCCTCTGGGCGAGCCGCTGCTTGGCTTCGGCCATTTGTTGATTGGTCGGGTCGTGTCCCTCGGGCAGCTCGACTCGCGCCGCATCGGCGATCGCTTTGTCGTCAGTTGCATCGATCAGCCCCTGGGCGATCTCCCGAATCTCAGAACCTGCCGTTTCGGCCAGTTCATGCTGCTCCTCAGGAGTCAGCTTGTCCCGGAGGCGCATGAGACGAGCGGCGACCGTGGTCAACAACTCCTCGCCCGTGCTTCCCTGACCAATGTCGCGCAACAGGGATTTGAGCGGAACGTTGGGCTTCCTGTCGAGCGGTCGCGTCTCAGCCCAAGCGCGATCCTCGTCAGTCAGGCCAATGCAGTCGACGATAACGAAGTGATCCTTGAGCGCACCCTCGTCACGAGCACCCGGCGTCACGGCCCAAAACTCATTGGGCTCGATCTTCCGGACCCCACGACCCTTCATCTGCTCCCAGAGGGCGCGGCTCTTGACCATGCGCAAAACCACGAGACACTCAATCGGCCTGATGTCGGTCCCGGTTGAGATCTGATCCACCGAAACGGCTATCCGAAACTTAGGATCGGTGCGGAGGTCCTGGATGTGCTGCTGGCTTGAGCCCTCCGTCTTGTAGGTGATCTTGCGGGCAAACTCGGAGCCGCGGGCGAACTCCTCTCGGATGATCCGAAGCACGTCCTCAGCGTGGCTGTCGTGCTTGCAGAAGACGACAGTCTTCGGAACCTCCTTGCGACCGGGGAAGATCTCGGTGCACACCCTGTCGCGGAAGGTGCGGACGACCGTCCGGATCTGATCTTCCGACACCACCGCCCGGTCGAGCTTCGAAGCATCATAGGTCAGCTCGTCTTCGAGTTCCCGGTAGGCCTGCTCACGAGTCAGCCGGTCTCGAACCTGGACCCACTCTCCCTTCTCGACGATCGAGCCTTGCTTCGAGATCTCGGTGTCGATTCGGTAGACCGTGTAGTCCACGTTTACGCCATCGATGACAGACTGCTCATGGGTATAGGGGGCGACGATGTTGCCCTGGAAATAGCCATAGGTGAACTTCGACGGAGTCGCAGTCAGACCGACCAAGAAAGCATCGAAGTAGTCCAAAACCTGACCCCAGCGCCCATAAATCGAGCGATGACACTCATCGGTGAAGATGAAGTCAAATTCCTCGATCGGAAACTTGGGCTGATAGCTGACTGGCAGCTGATCCTCATCCTTCGGGTTGCCTGCCAGGTCGAAGGACGACTCGGTCTCGAGCTCCGGATCGAGCTCGTCATCGCCACGGAGAATCGAGTAAAGCCTCTGGATAGTGGTGATGACGACGTTCGCGGCTGGATCGATCTGGTTCGACCGCAGCAGTTGAACGTTGTACAACTCTCCGAGCTTGCGACCATCGTCGGGCGTCTGGTAGTTGCGGAACTCTCTGAGCGCCTGTTCGCCCAGGTTGATCCGGTCGACCATGAAGAGGATGCGTTTGGCGCCGCCGTAACGAAGCAGGCGGTACGCCTCGGCACGGCTGATAGTGGTCTTTCCCGCCCCCATCGTCTGGGGGACCAACGTCCGTAGCCGACTATTAGCGAACGAGGACTCCAGGCCTTCGATTGCGGCGACTTGATTCGCCCAGAGCCCCTCGGAATTCAGCTCCGGCATCTGCCGCAACTTCTGACGCAGAGTCTCGCCCGACTTCGCCATCTCGATCAGCGTCTCGGGTTGGTGAAAGGCAAAGATCGCACGCGGGGCGTAGTCAGGGTCGAGACGATTGCTGAAATAGGTCTCCTTGCCGGTGCTCATGTAGTGGAACGAGAGCGGCAGACCCCATGACGGCAAGTTTTTCTGACGGGCCGTCCGAGTGAAGCCCGCAGCGTATCGGTCAGACTGCGGCTCGATCCCTAGAAGTGGCGTGCCGTCCTTTTTTGCCTCGACGGTACCGAGCGCTTTCCGGTCCCCGTAGAGCAGATAGTCGACTGGGCCAGTCGCGGTGCGGAACTCGCGTATCGCGACCCCCCTTCCGGCGCCAATGTTCACCTCGTCAGGGTTCTGGACGATCCACCCCGCCCTGGTAAGCAGCTTGTCGATCGTGACCCGCGACCGTTGCTCCGGCGTGAGATGAGGTTCAACCATGCTGGCTAGGTTTCGCGAGCCAACCACCTTCTCCCGCTTTCCTGGGCTCCCGACAGCACGAATGGTATAGCGAGGCCGGACCCGAACGCGAATACTTCATCAGGCGCCGACGTAGGCTGCGAGGTGCTCGCCGGTGAGGGTGGAGTGGGCGGCGACGAGGTCGGCGGGCGTGCCCTCGAAGACGATCCGGCCGCCGTCGTGGCCGGCGCCGGGGCCAAGGTCGACGATCCAGTCGGCGTGCGCCATGACCGCCTGGTGGTGCTCGATGACGATGACCGACTTGCCGGAGTCGACCAGACGGTCCAACAATCCGAGCAGCTGCTCGACGTCTGCCAAGTGAAGGCCGGCGGTCGGCTCGTCGAGGACGTAGACGTCGCCCTTCTCCCCCATGCGGCTCGCCAGCTTGAGCCGCTGCCGCTCGCCGCCCGACAGCGTGGTCAGCGGCTGACCGATGCCGAGGTAGCCGAGGCCGACGTCGGCGAGCCGCTGCAGGATCTTGTGAGCCGCCGGGATCTGCGCCTCGCCGTCGGCGAAGAACTCCTCGGCCTCGACCACCGACATCGCAAGCACCTCCGCGATGTCGCGCCCGCCGAAGCTGTACTCGAGCACCGACGCCTGAAACCGCTTGCCTTCGCACTCCTCGCAGGTGGTGGCGACGCCGGCCATCACCGCCAGATCGGTGTAGATGACGCCGGCGCCGTTGCAAGCGGGGCAGGCGCCTTCGGAGTTGGCGCTGAAAAGACCGGGCTTGACGCCGTTGGCTTTCGCAAACGCTTTGCGGATCGGGTCGAGCAGCCCGGTGTAGGTCGCCGGGTTGCTCCGCCGCGAGCCGCGGATCGGGGCCTGGTCGATCGAGACCACCCCGTCGCGTCCGGCAACCGAGCCGTCGATCAGCGAGCTCTTGCCCGAGCCCGCCACCCCGGTAACGACGACGAGCACGCCGAGCGGGATGTCGACCTCGACGTTGCGCAGATTGTTGGTGTCGGCGCCGCGCACCTCCAGCGCCCCCGTCGACTCGCGCACCGTTTCCTTGAGGGTCGCGCGGTCGTCGAGGTGGCGGCCGGTGACGGTCTTGCTCCCCCGCAGCCCCTTCACCGTGCCCTCGAAGCAGACGGTGCCGCCCTCGGCGCCGGCCCCGGGGCCGAGATCGACGACGTGGTCGGCGATCGCGATCGTCTCCGGCTTGTGCTCGACGACCAGCACCGTGTTGCCCTTGTCGCGCAGTTGCAGCAGGAGGTCGTTCATCCGCTGGATGTCGTGCGGGTGCAGGCCGATCGTCGGCTCGTCGAAGACGTAGGTGACGTCGGTGAGCGAGGAGCCGAGCTGGCGGATCATCTTGATCCGCTGCGCCTCGCCGCCGGAGAGCGTGCCCGAGGCGCGGTCGAGGCTGAGGTAGCCGAGCCCGATCTCGACGAACGAGTCGAGGGTTCCCCCCAATGCTTCAAGCAGCGGCGCGACCGCGGGTTTGTCCAGCTCCCGCACCCACTCGGCGAGGTCGCTGATCTGCATCGCGCAGAGGTCGGCGATGCTCTTCCGCTTGATCTTCGAGGAGCGGGCCTCCTCGCTGAGCCGGGTGCCCTCGCACTCCGGGCAGGTGGTAAACGTCACCGCGCGCTCGACGAAGGCGCGGACGTGCGGCTGCAGCGAGTCGACGTCCTTGGACAGGAACGATTTCTGGATCTTGGGGATCAGCCCTTCGTAGGTCAGGTTGACGCCGTCGACCTTGATCTTGGTCGGCTCCTTGTAGAGGAGATCGCCTAGTTCCCTTTTCGTGAACTTGCGGATCGGCTTGTCAGGGTCGAAGAAGCCGCAGCCCCTGAAGATGCGGCCGTACCAGCCGTCCATGCTGTAGCCGGGGATCGTCAGCGCGCCCTCGTCGAGCGACTTGCCCTCGTCGTAGAGCTGCGAGAGGTCGAAGTCGGTGACCGAGCCTCGCCCCTCGCAGCGCGTGCACATGCCGCCGGTGCGGTTGTAGGTCGCCACCGTCGTCTTCTTGTTGCCGCGTTCGACCGTGATCGCGCCTTTGGCGCGGACCGAGGCGACGTTGAAGGAGAACGCGTTGGGCGAGCCGACGTGCGGTTTGCCGATCCGGCTGAAGAGGATGCGCAGCATCGCGTTGGCGTCGGTGGCGGTGCCGACCGTGGAGCGAGCCTCGCCGACCATGCGCTGCTGGTCGACGAGGATCGCGGTCGTCAACCCGTCGAGCACGTCGACCTCGGGCCGCGCCTGCGTCGGCATGAAGCCCTGCACGAAGGTGCTGTAGGTCTCGTTGATCAGCCGCTGCGACTCGCCGGCGATCGTGCCGAACACCAGCGAGCTCTTGCCCGAGCCGGATACCCCGGTGAAGGCGGTCAGCCGGCGCTTCGGGATATCGACGCTGACGTCCTTGAGGTTGTTGACCCGCGCGCCGAGCACGCGGATCAGGTCGTGGCTGTCGGCGGCGTGTGGCGCGGGCGACCGCGCTTTCGTCCTCGTGGCCATGCCTGTCCGGCCGGCTCTACCCGGCGGGCGGCTGGTCGATGCGGATCAGGTTGCCGGACGGGTCGCGCACGGCGCAGTCTCGCGTGCCCCACGGCTGGTCGGTCGGCTCTTGCACGATCTCGGCGCCCGCGGCGCTCAGCTTCTCGAAGCTGGCGTCGAGGTCGTCAGTGTGGAAGTGGACGCCGTTCAGCGCGCCCTTGGCGACGAGAGCGGCGAGCGCGTCGACGTCCGCGGGGCTGCCGTTCAGATAGTTCGTGATCACGATCGCGACACCGGGCTGGGCGGCGGCGCCGACGGTGATCCAGCGGAAGTCGCCTTTGGAGACGTCGTTGCGCAGCTCGAGGCCGAGCGTGTCGCGGTAGAAGGCCAGCGCGAGGTCGGGGTCATGGACAAGGACGAAGCATTGGGAGAGAGTGAGGTTCATGCCCTCAAGGCTAGGGAGCCGACACCGCGAGCGTTTCTCCAATCCTGCTCGGCTTGCGACTCGGACGGGTGAGGTCTCGGGCGACGCAGCCAGGCACACGGGTGAGCGCGCCGTGGTCGCGGGCCCGGTAGGCGGTCGGCGTCTCGCCCACCAGCTGGGTGAAGCGGGCGCTGAACGAGCCGAGCGACGTACACCCAACCTCCATGCAGACCTCGGTGACCGACAGGTCGCCACGGCGCAGCAGCGCCTTCGCCCGCTCGACCCGCCGCGTCATCAGGTACGCGTAGGGCGTCTCCCCATACGCGGCGCGGAACTTCCGCGAGAAGTGCGCGGGCGACATCAACGCGGCGCGGGCGAGCGCGGCGACGTCCAGCGGGCGCGCGTACTCGCGGTCGATCAGATCGCGAGCGTGGCGCAGATGCGCGAGGTTGGCAAGTTCCTCCGGCGTCACGATGCGAGCGTAGCGGGAGATTGCCCGCGCCTTTAGCCGGCCGGACGTTCAGTCGGCGCGTGTCTCATCGGCCGCTCGAATGCCGCCAAGCCGCTCCAACACCCGGTAGTGGTAGCTCGCTTCCCCCCTTTGTATCCCGAGGAGATCGGCGAGCTCCGACTGGTCAAGCGCTCGTATTTTCAGCTCGGCGAACATCTTGGCCCGCAGCGGGTGTGCGAGCGCTGCTTCGAGCCGAGGATCGAAGTCTGTGCGCCCCTCATCGCTTGTTCCTGACTCCATCCTCTGCTTCTCCTCCATCGCCGCGGCGCGTGGCTACTCAGCGTCTTGCGGCGCCAGCAACTCGAGCGGGGACACCTTGATCTGACGGGCGATCCGCTCCACGCTCTTCAGAGTTAAGTTGCGCTCGCCTCGCTCGATTCCTCCGATATAGGTGCGATGTACGCCGAGAGCGTCGGCGAATTCCTCTTGACTCAGCCCGCATCCTTTCCGGTGAGCCCGGAGGTTACGGCCGAAAGTGCGTTGCAGGTCGCCCTCCATGAGGGGAAGACGCTCCCGCGTTGCTACTTAGGAGTCTACAGACCTATAAGTAGCATCGGGCTTTCGACAGTTGAACCGGCTACTTGGGGCTCTGGAGAAGCACCAACGGCTCCTCGCCAATCCGGCCGGCAATCCGCTCGACACTCTTGAGCGTCAAGTTGCGCTCACCACGCTCCACCCCTCCCATGTAGGTGCGGTGGAAGCCCAGCGTGTAGGCGAACGCCTCCTGGCTCAAGCCTTTGGCCTTGCGATAGGCCAAGAGGTTGCGACCGAAGTTCCGTTGCAGTTCGCCCTCCACGTCGGAGAACGCTCTCTGACTGCTACTTGACGGTCTACAGACTTATAAGTAGCATTCATGATGGCCTGGCCACGACCTCCCAAGATGGCCAGGCTAAATTCTTCGTAGCCGGGGAGCAGGGTGGCGAAGCGAGCGAGGCCAGCGGCGGCACTCAATGCCAGCCGCCCCATAACGTGGCCGCTTCGCGAGGACGAAAAGAGGACTACACACTCCTTTCCACCCCGAATTTATAGCACACAAGGGGCTTGTAACAAGGCCCATGTGTGCCGCATACTCGCCGACCGCAAGTCAAAACACACGGAGACGGGAGGGGTGAAATGTGTGTGTTGTCGTCGACGTATGAGTCAAACCGGGACGTTGATCGGCCGCGTGTGACGCAGGCTGGGGTGTGGCTATGAACGAGCATGCGGTGGTGATCGCCGGGGGAGGCCCGGCGGGGATGATGCTGGCGGCTGAGTTGGCGTTGGCGAAGGTCGACGTCGCCGTTGTAGAGCGGCGTCCCGATCACGTGCTCGTCGGCTCACGGGCCGGCGGCTTTCACTCGCGCACGATCGAGGTACTGGATCAACGTGGGGTCGCCGATCGGTTCCTCGCCGAGGGTCAGGTCGCCCAAGCAGCGATGTTGGCCGCGACCGTGCTGGACATGAGCGACTTCCCGACGCGTCATCCGTATTCGCTTGGGATCTGGCAGAACCAGATCGAGCGGATCATGGCCGCCTGGATCGCCGAGCTGCCGGTGCGGATCTATTACGGACGTGAGGTGACGGGCTTCGCGCAGAACGACACCGGCGTCGACGTCGAGCTGTCCGACGAGGGGTCGCTGCGGGCGCAGTATCTGGTCGGGTGCGACGGAGGACGCAGCGTCATCCGCAAAGCAGCCGGCATCGAGTTCCCCGGATGGGATCCAACCAGGAGCAACCTGATCGCCGAGGTCGAGACCACCGAGGAGCCCCCGCCGGGCATTCGCCACGACGCCACCGGCATCCACGCTCTCAACACGATGGAGGACGGCAGGACGGTGCGGGTCATCGTGACCGAGCAGCAGCTCGGGACCGGCAGCGAGCCCACCTTGCACGATCTGAGCGAGGCGCTGATCACGGTGTACGGGACCGACTTCGGGGTCCACAATCCCACCTGGATCTCCAGGTTCACCGACATGACCCGTCAGGCAACGGACTACCGCGCGGGACGAGTCCTACTCGCAGGCGACTCGGCGCACGTGCATTACCCGGCGGGCGGGCAGGGCCTCAGCCTCGGTGTGGGGGATGCGGTGAATCTGGGGTGGAAGCTGGCTCAGGTCGTCAACCGAACCTCCCCCGAGAGCCTCCTGGACACGTATCGGGACGAGCGCCATCCGGTCGCCGCCCGCGCGATCCAGCACACGATGGCTCAGGCCGCGCTCCAGCGACGGGACGAGAGGATGCAGGCTCTGGTCGACGTGGTGTCGGAGCTGGCGGTCATGGACGAGCCTCGCAAACGGCTCGCCGGGCTCATCTCCGGGCTGGACGTCCACTACGACCTCGGCGATGGCCACCCCCTGCTCGGCCGCCGCATGCCCGACCTGGACCTCGTGACCGCCGACGGTCCGCTGCGAGCCTTCGAGCTGCTGCACGACGCCAAACCTGTGCTGCTCAACCTCGGTGCGCCCGGCGGCTTCGACGTCGCTCCATGGGCCGACCGGGTCCAGCCGATCGACGTGAGCTACAAAGGGGAGTGGGAGCTCCCGGTACTCGGCGCGGTCACCGCTCCCACTGCCGTGTTGATCCGGCCCGACGGATACGTCGCCTGGGTGGGAGAGGGAACCGACGTGGGGCTCTCTGACGCGCTGGCCACCTGGTTCGGACCACCCGCTGCGGCGTAGGGCCATGAGAGTTCGGAACCATCGCATCCCAGCGTGTCCCTTCGTCTTACGGGTAGAGGGAGCTCAAAGGGAGCTACCGTGACCGAAGGGAGAATCGAGATGGGAAAGCTGATCGCAAGTGCGCAGGTCACCCTCGACGGCGTCATAGACCCGGTCGGCGAGTGGGTGCAGCCGGACGGAGACCACGGCGACTACTCGTTCGAGCGTCAAGCGAGATCCAGTGGGATGGTGCTGGGCCGCAAGACCTACGAGGGGCTGGCGGGATACTGGCCGAGCCAGTCGGGCCCGTGGGCGGACATGGTCAACTCGATGCCGAAGTACGTCGGGTCCAACGCCTTGTCCGGCGATCTCGAGTGGAACGCGACCCTGCTCGAGGGGGACCTCGAGGACTCGATCCCGAAGCTGAAGGATGAGGCCGACGGCGACCTGTTCATGCACGGGAGCGGCGAGTTCGCCTACGCCCTCGCCGAGAAGGGCCTGATCGACGAGTACGAGATCTACCTGAACCCGCTCGTCTGGGGCAAGGGAAACGTCCACGTGCTCGGCGACAGGGGGACCGTGCGAATGGAGCTCGAGGACGTGAAGCGGTTCGATTCCGGAGTGGTCCTCCTCACCTACCGTCCGGCGTCTTGACCGCGGCTGGACCGATGACACCGGCCTCGACGGCCGGCGCCGCGTAGGCGGCGGCGAGCGTCGCGACGGTCTCGTGGGCGTTCAGCCCGCTCGGGTTGGGGACCACCCAGAGTGCCGCGTCGGACCAGCGGATCGCGCTGTCGAGCGTGTCGGGCTGTCGGCCCAAAGCCGCGCCGCGCTCGCCAAACGCGTCGCGATAGGCGGAGATGCCGGCGATCGCGATGACCTTGGGGCGACGATCGGCAACGAACCGCAACAGCCGCTCGCCACCCTCGCGCAGCTCCTCGCGCGATAGCTCGGAGGCGCGCGCGGTGGCCCCCCGCACGAGGTTGGTGATCCCGACGCCCCGCGCCACGAGATGCGCCCGATCGGCATCGGTCATCCCGGCGACCCGATCGACCTCGCAATCGGTGATGCCGGCCGCGGCCAGCGCCGGATAGAAGCGATTGGTGGGATGCGCGAAGTGGGTCCCAACCGCGGCCGTCCAAAGGCCCGGGTTGATGCCGACGAACAGCAGCCTGAGCCCCGGCCCGACGAGATCGTCGACCTCGCAGCCGCGGAACGCCTCCAACTCCGCACGCGTGAACCTCATACCCGCGATCCTGCCCGAAACGGCTCCGCGCCCGTCATCCGCAGGGGAATCGGGGCTACTCAGCCCACCAGTCGCGCCGGCCCTCGACGTCCTCGCGCGGAGCCTCGCCGAGATTGGGCGCGCCGATGACGAGGATCTCCAGGCCCTCCGGCCCGGCCTCGTAGCCTCGCCACGTCCCGGGCGGGACGCGCACCGCGTCCCATTCCTTGAGCTCGACGATCTCGTCGTCGAGCTTCATCCGGCCGCCCCCGCGCAGGACCACGTACACCTCCTCCTGCTTCTTGTGCGTGTGGCCGTACGGAAAGCGATAGCTGGGCGGAACGCGCTGGTAGCTCAGGCCGGATTGCTCGAGCTCGAGCGCCTTGGTCGCCAAGCGAAACTCCAGATCCGGCGAGCCATCGAAGTTGGACCCGACGTCTTCCAGATCCTCCTTGAGGTTGCTGAGAGTGAACGGCACGGCGCAATCCTAAGACACCCCTGGCCGATAACCCCGAGGTAATCGACCTGCGTACCCGCGCGCACTAGGGTTTCGTGACCAGAACCGACTCTCGCTTGCAGCAGGTCACGCCCCGGCTTATCCAGAACGACCGCTGGAGGACTCCGACCTGACGCCCGTGAGAGACGCGCCGGACGCGATCCTGTCCGGCCATGAGCCTTACCCGGGGACTACAGCACGTTGCGCGGCGCACCCCTCTTCCCTCGCATCGACGTCGACAAACGGCGAACAGCACACGCAGCCATCAAAGGGCGCTGAGTAGGATCAACTCGATGTCGCCTGACACCGTCAGTGACACATCGCCGGCCAACAAGGCCTTTGAGGCCGCACTCGAGGTGGTCGCCGGCGTGGCGCCGGAGGTAGCCACCGCGATCCGCAGCGAACTCGAGGACCAGCGACACGCGCTGAAGTTGATCGCGAGCGAGAACTACAGCTCGCCGGCCGTCCAGCTGGCAATGGGCCAGTGGATGACGGACAAGTACGCCGAGGGCGCCACGGGCAAGCGCTGGTACGCAGGCTGCGAGAACGTCGACACGGTCGAGGGGGCCGCGGCGTCGCTGGCTCAGGAGCTGTTCGGGGCGGACCACGCGTACGTGCAGCCGCACAGCGGCGCCGACGCCAACCTCGTCGCTTTCTCGGCGATCCTCGCCGAGCGCGTCGAGAAGCCGTTCCTCGAGGAGCAGGGGGTGCGGGATACGAGGCTCCTCTCGGCGGAGCAGTGGGAGGCGCTGCGCCAGCGCCTCGTCAACCAACGCATGCTCGCGATGGAGTTGACCTCCGGCGGGCACCTGACCCATGGCATGCGGGCCAACCTGTCCGCCAAACTCTTCGAGGTCGTCCCATACGGCGTGGATCCGGAGTCGGGCCTGCTCGACTACGACCGGGTGCGCGAGCTGGCGCTGGAAAGCCGCCCGCTGCTCATCCTCGCGGGCCACAGCTCCTACCCCCGCAAGATCGACTTCCGCCGCTTTCGCGAGATCGCGGACGAGGTCGGCGCAGTGTTCATGGTCGATATGGCCCACTTCGCCGGTCTCGTGGCCGGCGGCGTCTTCCAAGACGAGTTCGACCCCGTGCCGTACGCCGACGTCGTCACGTCGACGACGCACAAGACGCTACGCGGCCCCCGGGGCGGTCTCGTGCTGTGCACCAGCGAGTTCGCGGACGCCGTCGACCGGGGGTGCCCGATGATCCTCGGTGGCCCGCTGGCCCACGTCATGGCGGCGAAGGCCGTGGCGTTCCACGAAGCGCTCGCCCCGTCGTTCCGCGATTACGCGGCGGCAATCGTCGCGAACGCGCGGGCGCTGGCCGAGGCGCTCGTGGCCGGCGGCGAGGTGTTGCAGACCGGCGGGACCGACAACCATTTGCTGCTGGTGGACGTGCGCCCGCACGGCCTCAACGGCCGCCAAGCAGAGGAGGCACTGCGCCAGTGCGACATCGTGCTCAACCGCAACGTCTTGCCGTACGACCCGAACGGCCCGTGGTTCACGAGTGGCATCCGGCTCGGGACCGCGGCCCTGACCACGCGCGGCCTCGGCGAAGAGGCGATGGGCCAGATCGCCGGGCTGATCACCGCCGTCCTGGGGGCGGTGGCGCCGATCGAGGATGACCGGGGGAAGCCGGTGCTTCCGGACGCGTTGGTCGACGAGGTGCGTGCGGCCGTCGAGGAGCTCACGACGGCGTACCCGCTGTATCCAGATCTCATCGTCTGAAACGGTTCCGCACAGATCGAGACGGGGCTGCGCGAGCGTGACGACGGAGCCGGTCGAGGCGACCGTGGAAGTTAGCGCCAGAACGAGGCGTCGCCGCTCTCCTTCATAGAGCAATCATGCTCACACTTTGAGAGCCGGTCCTTAGCTCTCGCTGAGCGACGGCGCGGGATCAACCCAATCGGGGTCGCGACGCTTTCGCCAGCGAGCGAATCCGCCGAAAGCTGCCTGACGACCAAGGCCGTGAACGAGGCACCAGTAAATGCTGTCGTCGTCGAGCGACTCGGGTGCCTCTAGCAAGACCTGTGCCAGCCCGATGCGATCGGACACCATGGAGGGCTCGACTTCACGGTTCTCGTTGTATCGCCCCGCGGAGGATGTCGGATCAGCCAAGAGCTCAATGAACAAGTCCACAACGTCCGGCCACCAGGGCGATCCATACCAGCCCTTGTAGGAAATGCCCGCCTGCAGAGCGAAGACCGTGAGGAGATAGGCGAATCCTTGTCTTTGTTCGGTTCGCTCGCTTATCGCTAATGCCTCCCGAATATCAGAAGCCAAGCGGTCGAACTCGTCACCTGCGAGTGCGCCGACCGTCAAGCCGCCCGGTAGCACCCGATCCGGATCGGTCAGCACACTCTGCAACGTATTCCAGTCGAAGTGGTCCGCTGTGATGCACGCGGATACCACTCGGAAAGTGGCGATGTTGAAGCGCATCATGTCCGAGTCGGGAAACCCGCCACTCGGATGATCGCCGGCATGAAGGTCCTCGAGCGAGGTATTACGCCAGGCCCGGATGGTGAGGCCGATGGCTGCCAGCTGAGCCATTGCGGCTCCATCGCCATCGATGCTCAGGCCCAGTTGCTCCCCGGCGAAGTCACTCAGTTCCTCCAGACTGGGCTCTTTGAAATCCATGCAGACCTTCAGCATGGCCAATTTCGTATAAGGATCGGCTTGTGAATGACTCTCCCGATGAGGCTCTCTTCGATTCAGACCCCCACTTCGCTGCGGGCTGGTCTGTCAACGAACCCCTCGCCCAGGGCGCTCTGAAACACGCTTCGGTCGTGGTGCTGGACGAACTCGAGGAAGCGAAGTCGGATCTGATCAACGTCGACCCGGATCTGGATCTCGACGACCTGCCCTCACTCTGGCTCTTTCCCGACAGCATCCTTCCCGCCCTGACGTTTCAGCTTGTTGACCAGCTGCACCTGACCGCGGTCATCGTCGGCTGGAAGCTGGCCCAGCCGGGCCCGCCGATACCCCCGGCCTGCATAGCTGAGGAGCTGGCCCTCGAGCTGATTCGCCAAGGGGCAGACCTTGCCCTCGAATTGGAGAACGCGCCGCCCGCCAGCTTCGACGCGACCAAAGGCGTCTACGAGCTCTGCCCACACGGCAACATCGCCGCGTACTTCGAAGCGCTGACCCCTGCCGACGCGGCGCTCTCCTCGGCCTACGTGGTGCCCTCAGAGAAAGAGGAGGCGGATCCGGCGACCAGCGACTGGTTCCGTCCGTTCTATCTGGGCCAGATCGGCTGCGCCCCTCACCCGGTCTACCTGGAAAGGCCCCGGCCGGTGCGACCGCAGGAGCCCCGCCTGATCCTGATTGCACCCGAGCAAGCTTCGGTCGACGAGGAAGAGAGCAAAGAGAAAACCTTTCGCGTCTTCGTTCGCACCTGGAGCGACGATTTTGCCGAGCGCGACGAATTCGGGCAGTTGCCGGACCAATGGCTGGACCACGTGCAGGCACCGACCCCCAATGCCGCCTGGGAGGCGATCGCCAACGAGAACCTGGACCTTGACCAGAGCGATCTAGTGCGGGTCTCAATCGAAATTCAGCAAGCGGGTCTACCGCAGTCCTTCAAGCTGAACGGCACTCCGTTCCACATCATCGGGTCTTTCGCGACCGGCGAGATCGATCAGCATTTGCCCCAGCTCGCGGCGCACCTCTCGTCGGTCTTTCCCACTGCTCTCCTCGCACAGGACGAAGATGGCTCGTTGTTCGGGATCACCGCCTACGCAGAAAGCCACGATGAGGCCGAGACCGATTTTCAGGACGCGCTGGACGATTTCATTGACCGGGTCGGCCTCGAGTGGGACTTTCTCGGCGAGACCAGTTGCAGCATCGGCAAGCTGGAGACCAAGGAGCTGCTGGCGGAAATGAAGAGGCAGCGGCGGCGCTGGCGTGAGTGGCGCAAACGGTCCATTCCCCCCTCCTCCGACTAGGTGTCGAGAAGTGGATGCAGGGCGATCACGAGCTCGCCCTTGCGCGCTGCGCGGATCACTGGATCACTGGCACCGGCCACCGCGCAGCCCTCGCAGACAGATCCATCTTCGATGCCCGCCTGCCACGCCAGCGCTGCAGTGAACGTCAGAAGATCGACCTCCTGAGCACCGTCGAATCGAGACAACGCCTCGTCGACAATCGCGTACAGGCGGCCGGACGGATCGGCGGGGTCGGGATATGGAGGGCTCGGCAAGGGAACCTCGGTCTCGTCCGGCGCGGGATGGTCCGGAACCGAGAGATGACCCTCGGCCCAGCAGTGGACGGCCACGTACAGGCACTTCTCCGCAGGTTCGTTATCGAACGAGAGGGCCTGCCTAAGCACATAGAGCATCGGGACGAGCCTGGGGTCGCTAGGCATGACGTCATTTGGTTCGACTGGCACCGCCATCCCGGCTTTGATCTTCGCAGCCGCAACCCGCTTTGAGATGTCGTTAGCGCCGAACTCCTCGGTCAGCACTTCGAGTTTTTCAATTTGCTCCTTCGAAAGCGGCCGCGGCTCGTCTGCCGTAGGGTCGAAGAAGATCGGGTCCTCGGGGCCAGGATCGCGCCCAAACTTCTCGCGGAAGAGCTGCTCCTGCTGCTCGAAGAACTCCACCTCCCGATCGGTCAGCTGCACAGTCCCGCCGCTGACCCGAACGTCCGGAACCGGCTTCTCGAACGAACCGGACTCCATCGGTAGGTCGGCGGCTTCGTTGATGTCGAGCAAGACCCGCGAAAGTGAGTCCGGAGGCGCGTCGCCGCTGAGAATCCGATCCGAGGTCGCGTGCCACCACATGAACGAAAAATTCTTCGATGAGCGCGTCAGGAGCAGGGCCTGCTTGGCCTCCAGCGAGACGCGTGCATAGCGGATGATCGAGGTCAGACCCTCGCCGACCGTTTTCGGCACTTCTGGATCGAGGTCGGAAACATCCTCGCTGTCCTTCATATCGATCGCCCGCACGAACAGCGCCGCCGTCAGCTCGCTGATCTGCCCCACCCAGGCCGACTGGTCCTCAGTCACGTGCAGGAGCAAGGACTCGTGCTCACGCTCCACCACGAGGGCAATGTGGTCGAACTCCATCTGTGCCGCAAACGCAGTCAGGATGCGAGCGTGGGCGGAGAGCCAATCCGTCGCCCCCACGAGCCGCTCCGACCATTCTCCCACCGTAGCGAGCAGCCCCATAACCGCTGGTCTGTCTAGCGAGCCATCAAACCACTCTTCATAGCGAGCCTCGCCGGCCCATGGGGTCAAAGTCACTATCTGGTCACGTGAGCCCGGCAACTCGATCTCGTTCCGCTCCAGTTCCGTCAGCGTGTGCCCGAGGTTGTGGGTGCGCTTGAAGTCGACTTCGTTGAAGGCAAGCACAGCCTTGAGGCGCTTCTCCACCGCCTGCTGGAGGTGGAGCCCAAGGATCTCGTCGGCAATGTCGGGATCCTCGAGCAGCTTGGCGAGGACCACTTCGTCCTGTTCGGCCTTGCGAATCAGCGTCAGCGCGAAGTCGCGTGCCTCAGGACTCGGCAATGACTTGCCCCTCGTTCAGCGCTTGGTAGACCAGGGTTCCTTTGACGCCGCCGGTCTTCTCGATCTGCTCAGCACTGACGACAATGACCTCAGCGGGAATCAGCATCCGCCCAAGCAGTGCATCGAGACGCACCATCTCCCCGAAGCGGTCATCTACCTCCGGTGCGACGACAAGGAATTTGTAGTCGGCTCCATCAGCGGAGCCCACCGACCGAGACCCGAAGAGAATGACTTTCGAGGGCGCAGCGACCGCCTCGATCAGCGCCCGCCCGGCACGCTCAATCGTCGCCCGCTCCGTGGCAGTTTTCATAGCGCCTGACTATGAAGAGCGACGAACATGCTCCATCAAGGCTATAGCGGGGGCGGGCCTGAACGACACCCCCTACCGGGCGCCGAATCATTGGCTGGCGCTGCTTGGCTTGATCTTACGAACTGATGGAATGCGCGCGAGGACGGGCACCGTCGCCAACCAGACGGCTTCGGACTTGGACCGGGGTGCCGTGACGAGGGACCAAGGTGATGCCGCGCATGACCACAGGTTCGCGGCCGGGCCGCATGGGTTCGAGATCGACGCGCGAGACGACGATGCGGATCACCTCGGCCATCTCCGCCTGGGCCAGGGCGGCGCCGATGCAGCGGCGGATACCGCCGCCGAACGGCAGCCAGGAGTAGGAGGTCGCCTCTTCCTCGATGAAGCGCTCGGGACGGAACTCGTGCGGGCGCGGGTAGAGATCCTCGCGAAGCTGGACGACCACGATCGCCGGGTAGACGCGGATGCCGGCGGGCAGATCCCAACCGGCAATCGTGCGCGGCTTGGTCAGCGTGCGCTCGTTGGCATCGATCACCGGCCGCAGCCGCAGCGACTCGGTGACAACGGCGTCGAGATAAGTGTCGTCCTCCCCGCTGAGCTCGTCGCGGAGACGCGCCAGCACGCGAGGCTCGCGCATCAGCAGATCGAAGGCAAAGGCGAGGCCGGTGGCGGTCGTCTCATGGCCGGCAAGCAGCATCGTCATCAGCTCGTCCCGTAGCTCAACATCGGTCATCGCGCCGCCGTCCTCGTCGCGAGCGCGCAGCAGAAGTGAGAGAACGTCGCTGCGATCGTCAAGGTCCTCCCTACGGCGGCGACCGATCTCCTCGTAGATCAGTGAGTCCGCCGCCGTCAGCCGTCGCTGGAACTGACCCCACGGACTAAAGCGTCCAAGATCGCGGCGCAGGGCGCTCGGTATCACGAAGATCATCTGCATGTCGATCACGGAGACCAAGGCGCTCCGCAGTCGCTCGATTCGCTCGCGCTCGGTGACGCCGAAGACGGCCCGAGCGATCACCTCGAAGGTCAGCGCTCGCATTCGCTCGCGCATGACGAAGCGCTCGCCCTCCCTCCAAGTGTCGACCTCGGCCTCGGCAACCTCGCGGATCACATCGCGGAAGGTCTGGATCGCCGACCCCTGGAAAGGCGGCAGCAGGAGCTTGCGCTGGCGCAGGTGCTCGCGCCCGTCGAGGATCAGGACCGACCTCTCGCCGAGAACCGGAGAGAGCGGCGCGTTCGCCTCGCCCGCATGTAGGTCGGACTGATCTCCGGTCAGCATCTCGCGGATCGCGTCGGGATCGGAGACGTAGACGCCGACGCCGAAGACGGGGAGCTTGACGGTATAGGCGTCGCCGTAGCGCTCGCGCCAGCCGATCAAGGACTCCAGCGGGCGCTGGACGAGGCGGGCCATGTTGACCGCGGCCGGGGCGCGTGGGCCGGGCGGCAGCGCTGACGAGACCCCCCTGCTCATATGCGACTTCCCGGAGGCAGAGGTTCGCCCGCTCGCCTCGATAGGCGCCAGTAGACGAAGCCGACCACAGCGATGACGGGCGCAACGCATAGGGCGCCCAGAAGAGTGCCGCTTGCGCTGAGTTCGTCGGCGGCCATGCTGGCGAGCGCGGGGGTTCCACCGAGGCCGACCACTGCCGCGATGAGCAGCAAGAAAAAAGAACAGACGCCGAGTGCCGACATAAGCAAGCCCGGGATGCCGACCGACGCCAGCGCGGGTGCTTTCCCAGTTTCGAGACGCGAGATACGCGCATCCAGCAACGCGGGGTCCGCCAGGGAGGCGCTTATCACCGGCTCGCGGCCCGGCTCCTCGAGCGCCTTCAACAGGGCTCCGAGAAGCGGGCGGCGGCCGCCAACGCGCTCGGCGCAGCGATCCGCCGCCAGCTCGCGGCCGGCCTCATAGCGAAGGCGCAGAACCTCGAGTGAGGGCAGGAGGAAGAGCGCCTCGGTCAGCGCCTTGCCTAGCAAGGCGCGAAGCGGGTCCAAGTGCCGCACGTGGTAGCACTCATGCTCGAGCGTGGCTCGAAGCTCCTCGTTCGTGAGGCTTTCGAGAAATCCCCGGCCGATGGCGACGCGGGGAACGAAGATGCCGTAGACGAAGGAGAACTGCTCGGGGGAATCCAGCACCGCCACTCGACCGTCCAGCCCGGTCGCTTGCGCCGCGACCGACAGCTCGGGCGACGCCGGGAGCGCAAGGGCTCGAACCCGGCGCGAAAGGTGCCGAGAGGCCGATAGTTGCCGCCCGACCATCCTCACTGCGAGGCCGGCAGAAGTTCCAACCAAAGCGGTGAGAACGATCGCCGGCAACAGGCAGACTGGGCCGAGGTCCGCCAGCGCTCCGGGGGAGAGACCGACAAACGGAATCAGCACGTAGGCAATGAACCCACAGACGAGGTAGGCGGCCAGCGTTGCGGAGATGCCGACCAGGCCGAGGAAGTTGCGGGTGGGGCTATCCATCGGATTCATCCAACATTTGCTGCAAGCGGCGGCGGAGAGACGGGTCAGCGCGGGCCACATCAACGAAATGCGCCACCGCCACATCGCCATAGATGCGCAGCACGTCCTTGACCGCAATGCCGGCGGCATCGGGAGCGTTGGCCTCATAGACGTAGCCGCGGCCGACCTTGTAGCGAGTGAGCGCGTCCTTTTCTGCCAAGCGGCTCATCACCGTCATCACGGTCGTATATGCAAGGGGCCCGGGGCGAGACTCGTTCAAGTCGTCAACGACTTCTCGAACGGCCACCGGGCGAGCGGCACGCCACACCGCGTCCATGACCTCACTCTCAAGCGGGCCGAAGTCGTTGCGGCTGAGCCTCTCGCCATCCATCGTGGTTACAATCTACTACAGAAACGTAGTATAAAGTCGACCCCATGAGCACTCCCGATCACCCGACCCGCAGATCCCAGAGCGCCAACACCAGGCGCTATGACCGTATCGCCCGCACCTACAGCACGCTGGAGCCGCTGTATTTGGTCTTCCCGCCGGCCCGCCGCAGAGCCGTGGCCGCGCTCGGGCTGAAGCCGGGCGACACCGTTTTGGAGATCGGCGCCGGCACCGGGCGGAACTTCCCCTATCTGGTCGAGGCAGTTGGCCCGAGCGGGGCCGTCATCGGCGTCGATGCCTCGCCCGGAATGCTGGCCGAGGCGCGCAAGCTGATCGAACGGAATGGCTGGTCGAACGTCGAGCTGCTCCAACAAGACGCCACTCAGCTCGAAGTCGACCGCCACGTGGACGGTGTGCTGTTCAGCCTCAGCTACTCGGCCATGCCTGAACCGCGTCCCGCGCTGGCGCGAGCCTGGGAGCGACTGCGCCCCTCCTCACGCGTCGTCGTCTTGGACATGGGGCTGACCCAGGGCGGGCCCTGGCGCCTGCTCGCTCCAATCGCCCGTCTTCTAGTCAAGTACGCCCCCGGCGATGCCTACTCCGATCCGTGGAGCGACCTCGCCCACTACGGCCCGGTCGAGACCAAGCGCTTCCTGCTGGGCTTCTTCTACATCAGCGCCCTCACCAAGCAAACGTGAACCTGGCGACGCCTGCCGCGATGTTCGCTGAGCTGCGCGCCTTCTCGGGACGTCAATGGCAGACGGCGGCCGTGATCTCAGGAGCGGCGTTCCTCTTGATGGGGATCGTGGGCGAGACGCTTCCCGGCGCATCTTTGGGCCGCACGATCCCGGTGGAGTGGTGGAATTACGTGACTCTCGTTCTCTCCCCGGTGCTCATCGGCCTCATCGCCGCGACCTTCGTAACCGAGCGGCAGCCAAAGGGCTCACAGTTCGGCGGTGCGAAAGCTGGTGCAGGCATAGGCGCCATCGTCGGAACTGTGGCCATGGCATGTCCAGCGTGTAGCCCGCTCGCGATACCCCTCTTCGGTGCCGCCGGCCTTCTTTCGTTTCTCGCACCGGAGCGGGGCCTGATCGCATTGCTCTCCGTCCTTCTGCTCGCGATAGCGCTTGCGCTTCGCCTGAACAACACACGGACGTGCGAAATCCAGACCGCCGCTAAGGGACGACATGCTCCCGATCCTGACCAGTAATCCGCCGCAGTGTCTCCCAGACCAGCGACACGGGGACTATCGCCACGTCCTACGGCAGCCCTCTCGGAAGCCAGGGCGAGTGCTGGAGACAGCGGATCGATCGGACCGACCGAGAAGCCCCACAGGCATACAGCCGCTCTCAATCAGCGAGGTGGCAATTGCAGGTTTGACCCCCGCTGTCCCACAACCTCACGAAAGCTTCCGCGCCTCCACGAACCGATGGCCGGTCGCGGGACTTCGGTATTGCGGGGGCGGGATTCGAACCCGCGACCTTCGGGTTATGAGCCCGAACCTTGAGATCGGCTGGACTACGTGGAGCGCGTTCTAGAGCGGTTTTCGCGAGATCGAACTACGTGGGGATCGGCTGGAATCCGTGAGGCACCTTGCCCCATTTCTTGCCCCAGCCCAAACGACAGATTGGGGAGCATCAAGCAGCTTCGGCAATCACCGACCTGAGTTTGGCCACTTGTGCCGCGATCCGGTCTGCGGCGTCCTCCGGAGCCTCGTGCTCCCAGACACGCTCGACATGCCATCCCGCCGCCTCCAGCGCCTTGGCGGTTTCGCGATCGCGTTTGCAATTCACATCAATCTTGTCCGCCCACCACTTCGTATTCGACTTAGTGGGCCTGGCATGCTCCGGGCACCCGTGCCAGAAACATCCATGCACGAAGATCGCTAGGCGGAGACGAGGAAAGACGACATCCGCCTTGGAGCGGATGTCCGGCACCGGCGCGTGGTCGATCCTGTATCGCAGTCCTCGTTTGGTTAGGGCCTTTCTCAACAGCACCTCTGGCTTGGTGTCTCGGCGCCGTTGGCCGGTCATGCGCTTCCGCGCCCTCTTGTCGGTCGGGGGAGGAGCAGGCAGCGCTGCCGCGGGTCTAATGGGCGCAGGCGGCGGATGGAGGGCTTCAGCGTCTCCCTTTCCTAGCACCGCCTCCGCGATCGCCGACGCGAGAACGTGAGCTAGCAGCGGCGGCACAGCGTTGCCGATTTGCCGGCACACCGACGATGGGTTGCCACAGAACTCATAGGTGTCGATGAAGGTCTGGAGTCGCGCAGCCTCTCGAGGAGTCAAGGAGCGGTCGTAGTAAGGATGGGTGAAGCAGCCGGTGGTCACGTTGTTGAACTGCGTCGTGATCGTGTAGGCAGGTAGATCAGGGGCTAGGCGCCCGAATAGGTTGGTGCTGTCCGTTCGACGCATTCCGCGGTAGCGATCGGGCAGCAGGTGCCGAGGGATATCGCGCCAGGTCCCCCCCTGGGGTACATATTGGATGAGTTGGAGGTTGTCGGCCGACATAGGGAAGGCCGCGTGACCGGTTATCTCGCCGGTTCTCCTCCGTCCTCTCATGCGGCGACTAAAGGGCGTTAGCCGCCCGGTGTCCGGCTCGGCGGTGACGAGTCCATCGTTACTCGTCGGCGGCAAATCTCCGATGGCCTCCCACGTCCTGACGTGACGAAGCAGGCCGCGTTCTTTGCGCTTCTGCTCCCAGAGGTCCAAAGAGTCTCGCCGCCAGCCCCCAAGGTGCGTCGGTTCCGGAAATTCGAACTCATCCTCACCGAGGATGCCGACCAAGAAGAGCCGTCGACGGCGCTGCGGGACCCCATAGTCGGCGGCGAGGAGAATCTTCTTCGAGACCGCATAACCAAGCTTGCCGAACTCCTCCAAGACGGTGGCCCCGAACTCGCCCTTCTTCCAATACATCATCCCGGGCACGTTCTCCAGCAAGAAGGCCGTCGGCTTCAAGTGCTCCACCAGAGCGAGCATCTGGCGCCACAGATCATTTCGAGGATCCCCCTTTCTCACCCAGCCGTTCTTCCTCCCAGCGGTGCTGAACGTCTGGCAACTCGGCCCCCCGACTACGACGTCGACACCGCCGCCGGCGAGTTCGCCGATTTCCTGCGGGGTCCGATCGGTTATCGAAACGCACTCAGCTTCTACGCCCTCGTGGTTTGCCTGATAGGTCTCGACCGCCTCCCGATCGTGGTCGAGCGCATAGCCGATCTCGTAGTTTGCAGCACGGAACCCCGCCGACAGTCCGCCGGCGCCACAGAAGAGGTCGATCGCGCGCAGGGGCCTTCCACAGTCTCGTACAGGCATCCTCGACACGATAGGCGGACACGCGGCGTCGCCACCCTGCGGGGCCCACGCCTGACCGCCCCAGACCGCCCCTAGCCCAGCATCTGCCCCCGGGCATCCAACAGTTCTCCCAACAGCGCTTCGCGGGTCGGTCTGTAGGACCTGGGGTCGCCGAGCACGTCAGCCTGGCGCTCGACCTTTCGCAGGATCTGCTCGTACTCGACCTGCTCCAGCGAACCGGCGCAGAGCAGGACGAGGTATTCAACATCCCTTTCCTGCCCGCGCCTGTGGATCCGGTCGAGGCTCTGCATAAAGTGGGCGGCTTGGTTAGAGAAGGACTCGAAGATCGCCATTGCCGAGCGGTGGAGCGTCAGGCCAGCACCGGCGGCGGCAGGGTTGCCGAGGAACAGCATCGTCTCGTCGTCTTCCTGGAAGCGCCGGACGGCATCGCGCCGCATGCCGACACCCTGGACCGAGCCGTCCACCCGGGCGAGACCGTAGCCCGAGTAGCGCTCGGCCAGGAAGTCGAGGCTCGCCCGGTAGAAGGACCACAGCACGACCTTCTCCCCCGCCGTGACCTGGCGCTCGAGGACGGCGTCCAACGCGATTACCTTCCCGGGGACCTCGGCGTAGTCGGGGAAGACGCCGACCGGGTTGGAGCAGAGTCGCAGCAGCGCGCTGCGGCGCTCGACGAACGAAAGCTGCTGCTCGCGATAGCCGGCGTCATCAACCTCCTCCAAGTCGGAGATCAGGCCGTCGAGCGCCCGCTCGTAGAGACGCGCCTGCTGCGGGGCGAACTCGATCGGAACTTCGGCGAACCGACGACCGGGCAGGTCGGGGAAGACGTCGTCCTTGAGGTTTCGCGTATACAAGCCGCGATGCTGGAGCGCCGTACGGATCGTCTCTCGGTCCTCCTCGGGATCGTCGGATAGCGAGAGGCCTTCGAAGGTCATCCCGAAGTCGACGAGGTCGACCTGACTGACGAGGTCGCGAGGAGCGTTCGGCGCCGGCGTCCCGCAGAGGGCGAAGCACCGCACGCACCACTCCCGCAGTTCGGAGACCGCAGCCGTCCTGGCCGCCTCCGGGTTCTTGACGTTGAAGGACTCATCGACCGCGAGGACAACCCGCGAGCGGGTCGCCAGCAGACGTAAGTCCTCGCGCAGGCTGATCGTCGCCTCGTAGTTGAGGACCACGACGTCGGGGCCACTCGCCAACGCCGATGCACGCTGCCGCCGAGAGCCTTCAACCGTGGCGACTCGGTATAAGTCGCCACAGAAGCGCCGGAACTCCTCGGCCCACTCCCCGACCATCGACTTGGGAGAAACTACGACCAACGTGTCGGCTTCGTTGCGCTCGGCGAGGACGTCGAAGGCAGCGATTAAGGTGGGCGTCTTGCCGGTCCCCTGCTCATCGAAGATGCAGGTCCCCCACCCTCCCGCAATCGTCATCAGGGCGACGTTTCGTAGCTGGTGATCGTCCAGGATCTCAGCCATGCGGGAGCCTGAGAGGCGAGCCCGCAACTCGGCGACGTCCGCCGTACGGATAGCCTCGGCCTCTGCCGCAACTCGCGGAGCCCGCTCACGCGCACCTCGGCGGTTGAGCACAGCTCGTTCGGCCTCAGCGGCCCATCCCAGAGACGGCACGTCAAGTAGCTCTGCCGCCTCAGGGAAGGAGAGTAGGAGTCGACCTCGCGAGGGCCTGATGCGGAGGTCCGGCACGGCGGCGCGAAGGACGCTAGCGACCTCCGCGGCCGAGTCGGTGAGGATTTCGAGGTCCCGCTGGTCTGGGCTCAACCGGACCTCGCCGATCACGACGAGATCTCCTCCCCGTGCTCGGTGCGAACCTTCTCCTCACCCTCAATCGCCCCAAGGGTCGAGGTCGCCACCCGCCGTACCTGCAGCAGGAGCTCGGTGTCGACCTTCTCCCACTGGTCGGGTGGCGTCGTGCCGAGACGTTCGACCATCCCTTTGAGGAAGGCCTCGAAGCCGATCGAGCGCCGTTTGACGTTGCGTCGTTTCGCCTCGGTGATCGCATCATCAACGAGGTCGCCCGCCGTATCGGGATCCGTAGCGGAAACCTCGTGGGCCTTCAGGAGCATCTGCGCCGTGTCGGCGTTGCCGACGACCTGGTAGAGGCTACGAACCTGGGTGCCGCTCTCCAACACGTCGAACATCAGGTCGTAGACCACCGCCTTCAGCTCGTCGTCGCCGTCGAGCTTGCGGGTCAGCTTCGAATCGCCTTTCCCCGCATCGAGCTCATAGAACCATTGGAAGTTCTTCTCGGTCTTGTAGCGCACCGCCGCCGGGTCCCGGCCCTCTTCGAGGTGGTAGGCCGTGAAGTCTTCCGACCAACGGATCATTGCGTCGTACCGCTTGACCTCGTCGGCTTTGATCGCGAAGTCGTGGGCTACTTCCTCGCGGACCTTTTTCAGTTCCGAGCGGGTGACTTTTCCTTTAATCGCCCGCTGGCGCATCTCGTACTCGTGAACGACCAGCTGGGCTTTGATGTACTCGGGCCAGGGTTTCTTGTGGTCGCGCTCGAAGTTTCGCGACACCACGATCGCCTCGAACTGGTCCGCGGTGGTCTTCTCCGGAGCTCGCCAGACCCGGATGTAGCGGGCGCGGTGCTTCTGAGCCGAGTCGTAGCCCTTGCCGTAGACGACCAACAGGGAGGCTGCGATCCGCCTGTTGCCGTCCTTCGGCTCCCCCTCGTAGCTGACGATCGGTGGGGTCTCGACGCCCTTGCGGGCGATGCTCTCGGCTAGCGGTTTCAACTCGAATGGGTCGGCCTTGTCGAGGCTCGGCAGCAGGATCGACCCGTGCATCAGTGGGATCAGCTCCTCCTCCTCGGGCTCGCGGCCGTGGTGCTCTTCGAACTCCTGTATCTGGAGGGAGATCCGGTGGTTCCCCTTCCAGAGCTTCAGCCGCTCGATGTCGACATACCCTTCGGTCATCTCCACCGTCTTGTCGTGAAAGTTCGGCGTCGGGACGACCTGCCGCTGCCTCAAGCCGTTGTGCTCGACGAAGAAGTCTTCGTCGGCGAGTGCCACTGGACGCTCGACCGAGCCGACGATCTCCTCGACCTCGCGGTTCACTTCCTCGGCCACGGCGGCGCGCTCCTCGTCGCTGAGGTCGCACTCCCGGGCGCGCAGAATCGTCAGAATTTTCGTGTAGAGGCTGCGTGCCCGTCGAGCATCGAGTGGGTGCTCACGAGCCGACCGCACCGCCGCCTCGACCTCTACGCCAAAGTCCTCTGAAAGCGTCGTCGCCGAATCGACGAGCTCCTCGATCGCCGTTCCGATCTGCTTGTTGCCGTCTTCGCTCACCGTCATTTCTCCTCCTTGACTTCGTCTAGTTCGTGGAGCTCCGCGCGCAGGCGGTCAAGACCCCGTTTCCGCCACTGCCTCGCAGTATCCGGGAGGACGTCTTCGCCGAGGAGACTTTCCAGCTCCTCGGCGAGCTCCGCGCTGCTGATCGGCTCTTCGAGCTCGACCGCTTCGAGGACGACCAGGGTTGCCGACCTCACGTTGAGGCTCTGCCAGGTTTCGACGATTCCGCGGACGAATCCGAAGGTCGCTTCACCGATCACCTTCTCCGCAGTCGGATCAGCCCACGGTTCGACGCCAGCCTCGCCGTCCGGATCACCCTCCGGCAGGGCTTCTTTCGCCGCCCTGACGAAGAGCCGCTGGATGCAGTGGATCGCGACCACCGTGACGTAGCCCGCCGGCGTCTCGAGCACTTCGTCTTTGGCCAAGAACTTCACAAAGCCCTCGGCGACGGCATCCTCGAAATCCTGAAAGCGTCCGGTCGGGAACTTCCGTTGCAACGTCCGGATCAAACCCTCGGGGAAGTGTTCCTCGATCAGGTCTTCGCACTGCGCCTTCGCGGTCGTCTCGGTTTTGTGCGTCACAACCTAATAAGTCGTGAGCCCCCAATTCCGTGACAGATAGCAAAATTCCACTCAGCGGCCCAAAACACGCACGATGACTGCGAATCAGCTGCTCACTAGTCAGGGAGTCTCCTAGATGCGCAGACGCGCGTCCAGTAGGTGAACCGGGGCTCTGCGCAAGGACCTGAAAGACCGCTCGATATCTCATCTTGCCCCAGAGCTTGCCCCACCGCCAATTTTGCACCCCTTTGTCTGCGCCCCAAGAAAAGACGAAAGCCCCACATTTGCGGGGCTTTCGTCCTATAGCGGGGGCGGGATTCGAACCCGCGACCTTCGGGTTATGAGCCCGACGAGCTACCTGGCTGCTCCACCCCGCGGCGGTTTGTCCATGCTAGCAATGGTGGGCCGGACGGCCTAGAGCCGCGGGGCGGGTCGCATGGGCGCTTGCGTGGGATTGACGACGGGACGGAGGCTGGGCGCGGCGCTCTTTAGAGTGCCCGATCCACATGGCTGAGAATTCTCAACGGGTCGCGGTGATCGACGTCGGCAGCAACTCGACGCGCCTGCTCATCGCCGACGTCGACGGCGACGTCTCGGTGCTCGAACGGCAGAGTCGCGTGACCCGGCTCGGCCGTGGCGTCGACCTCTCCGGGCAACTGGCCGACGAGGCGATCGAGGCTGCCTGCGCCGCGATCGCCGACTACGTCGAGATCTGCCGCGAGTCGGGTGCCCAGAGCATCGCCGCGATCGCGACCAGCGCCGTGCGCGACGCCTCCAACGGCGACGCCTTCGTCGCCGAGCTGCGCGAGCGCTTCTCCCTCTCGGCGCGCATCCTCGACGGCGAGGAGGAGGCGCGCCTCACCTACCGCGGCGCCACCGCCGAACAGGCCCCCTCGGTGCCGACGCTGGTCATCGACATCGGCGGCGGCTCGACCGAGATGATCGTCGGCAGCGGCACCGAGATTGCCTTCCACGCCTCACTTCAGGCGGGCGTCGTCCGCCACACCGAGCGCCACATCGCCGGCGACCCCCCCACCGCGGTCGAGCTCGAGGAACTCGCCGGCGACGTTCAGACGCTGATCGCAGACGCTCTCGCCGACGACCTCAACACTCGTGCCTCGGCCGGCATCGCCGTCGCCGGCACCCCCACCTCGCTGTCCGCGGTCGAGCTCGGGCTCGAGCCCTACGATCCGGCTCGCGTCCACGGGCATGTCCTCTCGCTGACCACGATCCAGCGCCTGCTCTCGCAGTTCGCCTCAGCCCCCCTTTCCGAGCGAGCGGCGATCTCGGGCCTCCATCCCGACCGGGCGCCGACGATCATCGCCGGCTGTGTGATCCTGATCGAGGCGATGCGCGCCTTCGGCCTCGACCGGATCCAGGCCTCCGAGCACGACATCCTCTACGGGATGGCGCTCGAAACCGCATCGCAGCCCGGATAGCTCCAGATGAACGCCCGTGGGTAAAACTCGTGGGACCCGGTGTACAGGTGAGTTTTCGGGACCCGTCCAGTTGGGTAAACGTGTCGGCCTAACCCCCAAAACTTGGTAGAGTTGGCCTACCGAGTTGTCGGTATGGGCAAACCGGGCACCTAGACATTTCGGATAGGCGAGCGCATACTCGTCACATCGGGAAAGAGGTGAGGACGAGAGTCTCCACCGCGAACCCCGTCATAGGGTTCAGGCGATTGCCGCATCATGGCGCCTCCCGCCGTCTGGGCCCATCGAATAAAGAACTGGTCCCTGAAGACGTACCCCTGCCCGTCCTGAGGGACCAACTTGAATCGGCCGCCAGCGATGGCGGCCGATTCTCGTTCGGGGCCAGTCGGCCAATCTGGCCAGCCAGCCAGTTTTTGGCTCTCTCAAGCCAGATTCGACTTGCGCGGGTAGACGACCTCGGGGTCGGTGAGGACGTTGACCAAGGTCGGCCGGCCCGACTCGAAAGCGCGCTCCAGGACCGGGCGCAGCTGACCGGGATCGCTGACGACGATCCCGTCGCAGCCCAACGCTTCGACCACTTTCTCGTAGGGCGTTTCCGGTCGCAGCTCGGCCGCGACCGAGTATCCGTAGAGGAATTTCATCGGGTGATGCTCCAGCGCCCAGATGCCGTTGTTGCCCATCACGCCGACCACCGGGAGGCCGTGACGCGCCAAAGTGTCGAACTCCATGCCCGCGAAGCCGAAGGCCCCGTCGCCGAGCAAAAGACAGACCTGCCGCTCGGGGTGAGCGAGCTTTGCGCCGATCGCCTGGCCGGGGCCCGCGCCGAGGCAACCAAACGGGCCCGGGTCCATCCAACAACCCGGCTCGAAAGTCTCGATGAAGCGGCCCGCGTAGGAGACGAAGTCGCCGCCGTCGCCGATCACGATCGCGTCGCGGTCGAGAATTTCTCCCAGCTCCTTGTAGACGCGGACCGGGTGCAGGGGCGAGCGGTCGTCGTTCAGCTCCACTTGCTCCGCCGCCCGCTTCTCGGCCTCCACCCCGCGCAGCTGCTCGAGCCAGCCGGCGGTGCTCCCTCGCCCGGCCGAGACCGACTCGCGGATCGCCGCCAGCGTCGCGGCGACGTCGCCGACCAGGTCGACCTCGGGCGCGCGGTTGGCGGTGAGCGCGTTGGGCGCGACGTCGAGGCGGATCAGCTTCGTCTCCTCGCCGAAGCTGCCGCCGAAACCAAGCCTGAAGTCGATCGGCACGCCGACGACCAGCGCGACATCGGCTCCCTTCAGGCCGGCACCCCGCGCCCGGCTGAAGGCAAGCTCGTGATCGGCGGCGAGGCAGCCGCGGCCGAGCCCGTTGAGGAAGACCGGGATGCCGAGCGCCTCGGCAAGCGCACGCAGCTCGACCTCGCCATGGCCCCAGTAGAGGCCGCTGCCGGCCATGATCGCCGGTCGCTCGGCGCCCGCCAGCAGGGCCACCGCCTCCTCGACCCCGGTGGCCGGCTGGGCATCCCCGCCCTCGGAATCCGCAATCTCCTCGTCCGCCTCGCTGAAGACGACGTCGAGCGGATAGTCGACGAAGGTCGGCCCGAACGGCGCGCTGAGCGACAGGTCGAGCGCCGCGGCCGTGCGCGCGCCGATCGCACCCGTCTCCTTGACCGTCTCCGCCGACTTGACCAGCGGCGAGACGAAGGGCAGGTGGTCGATCTCCTGCAGCGAGCCCGAGCCCCAGCGCATCTCCGGCGCCCGCCCGCCCAGCACGCATACAGGTGAGCAGTTGGCCTGCGCACCGGCGATCGCGCTGATGCCGTTGGTCACTCCAGGGCCGGCGGTCAACGCCGCCACCCCGACCCGCCGCGTCGCCTTGGCGAAGCCCTCAGCCGCAAACACCGCCGACTGCTCGTGCCGCACGTCGACGATCTCGATGCCCTCGGCTCTGCAGCCGTCGTATATGGAGAACAGGTGCCCGCCGGAGAGCGTGAACAGATGCGTGACGCCCCGCGATTTCAGAGCCTTCGCCACGAGTCGGCCCCCATGCATGGACATTCAGCGAGCCTATCGACGGGGGTACCATCGCTGACGCCCGGGTGGCGAAACTGGCAAAAGCGGCGCACTTAAAATGCGCTGCCCCTTTTGGGGCTTGCGGGTTCGAGTCCCGCCCCGGGCACTCTGTGAAGTCTTGCGACATCGAAGACAGGTGCGGTTCGCACGCCAGTCCGCCCCCGATTTAGTTAAGAATGGCACCGCTCATGCGGTTGCGCTTACTCCGCCTGACGGCGCTCGTGGTAGGGATCGTGGCCCTCGGTTCGGCGGTCGCTGCGATCGGCTCGGCCGCCGGTGCGCCACCCACCCTCCCAGAGCCCTTCGCCGAATCGACGCCGCGTTTCGAGTTGGCGTCGTGCCCGAAGACGCCGCACCCGATCGAAGCGCTGAAGAAGGCCCGCTGCGGCTACCTGGTCGTGCCGGAAAACCGCACTCACCCGAACGGGCGGACGATCCGCAACGCGGTGGCGATCCTGCCGGCGGTGTCGAAGCACCCGAAGCCCGACCCGGTGGTCTTCATGACCGGCGGGCCGGGGGCGGCGGCGATCCTCGACATCCCGTTCCTGGTCGACGCCGGGATCAACCGCAACCGCGAGCTGATCGTGATGGCGCAGCGGGGGACGCTCTACGACAAGCCCGACCTCTACTGCCCGGAGCTCGACCGCTTCTACGCGCGCCAGGTGAGCATGGTCTTCGACGCGCCCTCGACCGGCGCCAAGCAGGCCGCCGCCGCGCGCGCCTGCCACGATCGCCTGGTCAAGCGGGGCACCGAACCGTCCGCCTACAACACGACCGAAAACACCGCCGACTTCGCCGCACTGCGTCAGGCCCTCGGAGTCAAGGAATGGAACGTCTACGGCTACTCATACGGCAGCGACCTGGCGCTCTCGTTCATGCGCGATCACCCGGAAGGGATCCGCACCGTCACCATCGACTCGGTGGTCCCGCCGAACATCGTCAGCCTGCCCTGGACCTGGAGCAGCGCCCGCGAGGGCATCACGACGATCTTCAAGGCCTGCGAAGCGCAACCGAGCTGCGACCGGCACTACCCGCACCTGCTGCCGACCTTCATCCACGAGGTCCGCAGGCTCGAGGCTCATCCACTGGTCCGCCGGGTCGGCCCGCCGCAGGGCGGCCCGCCGGTCAAGGTGGTGCTCGACGGCGGCACCCTCGTCAACATGCTGGTCGGCAACGTGCCCCGCTGGCCCGAAGTCCCGGCGGCGATCACCGAGCTCGCCGAAGGCAACCCGCACCGCTTCCTCGAGGCGCGCGCCGCCGGCGCCGTCGTCCCCGAGAACCCCGAGCAGGCGCTCGGCATGACCGAGAGCTTCATCTGCCAGGAGTGGGAGCCATACGGGGGGCCCGGCCGCGATCCTCCGCGCCGGCCGCCGCGTCTTCCCCAGCTTCCCGGCGTCGGTCCTGGTCAACGCCCCGCAGCTCCCCTTCCTGAGGGGGCTCTGCCGCGAATGGAAGGTGCCGAAAGCGCCCGCGTCCCAGCGGGCCCGGGTCCACAGCGACATCCCGACGCTGGTCGTCTCCGGCGCCGTCGACTCCAAAACGGGCGCCAAGTGGGGCCGCTACGCGGCGCGGTCGCTCAGTCGGTCCACCTACGTGCGGATCGACGACATCGCGCACTGGTGATCGTCCAGTCGCCCTGCGCCCAGCGGATCTTCCAGTCCTTCCTCGCCCGACCGACCGGCCCGCAGACCGCCTGCGCCGCCAAGACCCAGGCCTCCTTCCCGATTGAAAGGTGAGTCGATGACACCCCTGACCCGCACGCTGTCGAAGATCACCCCGCGCTCCGCCGCCGCGCTCGCCGCCGCCGCGGCGCTGCTCGTGGTCGTGGTCCTCGCGGTCGGCACCGACGCCGCCGGCTCGCCCTCCGCCGCACGCGCCGCGAGCCCGACCGGCCTCGGCTCCGCCGCCGGAACCACCCCCGCATCCAACTTCGTCCCCGGTCCCTGCCCGAAGCCTCCCAGCCCGATCCCGGAGCTGAAGACCGCGCGCTGCGGCAAACTCTTCGTCCCCGAAGACCGCGCCCACCCGAACGGGAAGACGATCAGCCTCTCGGTCGCGGTCATCCCGGCCAAGGCGGCGACCCCCGAGCCGGACCCGATCGTTTGGCTCGCCGGCGGCCCCGGCGACGACGCGATCACCGAGATCCCTTGGGCGATCGCCGGCGGCCTCAACCGCAACCGCGACGTGATCTTCATGTCGCAGCGCGGCACCTACTCGGCGAGGCCGAAACTGACCTGCCCGGTGGTCGACCGTTGGGCGGAGAAGACGCTGAACTTGCCCTACGACGCACCCGCTACCGGCCGCGCCTACGTCGCCGCGACGAAGAAGTGCCGCGCCCAACTGCTCGAGAAAGGCGTTGACCTCGGCGCTTACAACTCGCTGGAAAGCTCGAATGACCTCGGCGAACTCCGCCAGGCCCTCGGAGTCAAGGAATGGAACGTCTACGGGATCTCCTACGGGACCGACCTGGCGATGAACTACATGCGCATGCATCCGCGGGGCATCCGCTCGGTCGGCATCGACGGGATCTTTCCGCCGCCGCTGGCGGGTGGTGTCTCCGCCGAGACCAGCGCCGGGGAGGGAATCAACGCGGTCTTCAAAGCCTGCTCCGAAGACGCCAGGTGCCACCGCCGCTACGGCGACATCGGCGCCACCTGGCGCAGGCTCGTTCGCAAATACCAGGCTGCGCCGCGCACCGTGCGGGTACCGGTCCAGGGCGTGAAAGGCAAGGTGGCGGTGAAGATCAGCGGCGGCATGCTGCTGCAGTGGACGGTCTCGCCGGGCACCCACCTGGCGGGCAAAGTGCCCGCCGACGTCGACGCGCTCGCCCACGGCAACCCGGTGCCCATCGCCTCGAGCTGGGCGGCGCCGAAGCTGAACCCGGCCGGCATCGGCGTGCTCAGCAACGGGCTCTTCTACGGCGTGTCCTGCGGCGAGTGGGTGCCCTACGAGAGTAAGGCGAGCGTGATCGCGGCGGCCCGCCGCGCCTTCCCGACGCTCCCCCGGTCGATCTGGGAAAACGCGCCGAACCTCCCCTTCATGCGCCAGAACTGCGCTGCCTGGAAAGTCCCGAAGGTGCCGGCCGAAGTGCGCGACGTCACCCGCAGCCAGATCCCGACCCTGGTCATCGACGCCCAGTACGACGGCCAGACCGCGGCCTCCTTCGGCCCGCTGGTCGCGCGCACGCTGCCGAACTCGACCGTGGTGACGATCCCCAACGTTGCCCACGTTGCCTTCGCCAGCCCCTCGCCGAAGGCGAACGCCTGCGCCCAGCAGATCGCCCGCTCGTTCTTCGATGTCCTGGGCAAAGCCAAAACCGGCTGCATCGCCAAGGTGCCGCCAACGGAATTCGAGATCGCGAAGCGGTGAGTGCGGCTGCCGAGCGCGGTGGGCGCGCCGGCGGCGTCTAAAACGCGGGTAAAGATTTGTACGGACCGCAACTATCTCGTTGCTACGGTGTCCCTATTGACGAAGACAGTCCCATTCGCAACGCCTTCCCTGGAGAGTGAAACTTGGAGGCATCGGCTCTAACCCACGCCAGTCAGCGCGGACTCCTCGCCCGCCGCTCCCCTCTGCTCAAGCTGCAGGGGGACGCGAAGCTGATCGCGATGGCCCGCAGTGGCAACACCGGGGCCTTCGAGACGATCGTCGATCGCTACCAGGGCCGCCTGCTCGGCTTCTGCCGGCAGATGCTCGGCTCCACCGAGGATGCCGAAGACGTGCTCCAGGAGGTCTTCGTCAACGCCTACCGGGCGATGCTCGCCGACGAGCGCGAGATCAACCTACGCCCGTGGCTCTACCGGATCGCCCGCAACCGCAGCCTCAACCACCTGCGCAAGCCGACCGCGGACGCGCAGGAATCGATGGACATGGTGCCCGTCGTCGAGGCCGCCACGACCGCTGAGAAGGTCAGCAACCGCGAGGAGTTCCGCCAGCTGCTCAACGACGTCGGCAAGCTGCCCGAGACGCAGCGATCGGCGCTGCTGCTGCGCGAGATGGATGCGATGTCCTACGAGGAAATCGCCGCCGCGATGGAGACCAGCGTGCCCTCGGTCAAGTCTTTGCTGGTGCGGGCGCGGATCTCCCTCGCCGAGGCTAGCCAGGCCCGTCAGCTGACCTGCGGCGAGGTTCGCCTGGAGCTGGCCGAGGCCGCCGAGGGCCTGCGCAAGGTCTCGGGCCCGGTGCGTCGCCACGTGCGCGACTGCGACGAGTGCTCCGACTTCCGCTCGCAGGTCCGCTCCAACGAGAAGGTGATGGCGGCGCTGTTCCCCGTCGGGGCACTGGTTGCGTTCAAGAGCCTCATCCTTTCCAAGCTCGGCCTTGGCAGCGCCTCCGGTGGCGCGTCCGCCGGGGCCGCAGGCAGCGGAGCAGGTGCCGGAGCAACCGCCGCAGCGACCAGCGCGGGCGCTGTCAGCAGCGTCGGCGCAGCGCTCAGCGGCAGCGGCGCGGCCAGCGGACTGGGCGCGGTTGGAGGTGCGCTCGGCACCAAGGCCGTCGCCGGCGTCGTCACCGCCGCGGTCCTCACCGCCGGCGCGGTCGAGGTCAACCAGAACGTCAACACGAACCCGGTGCCGAAGAGCAGCGCTCCCGCAGCCAAGGTCTCCTCGGTTCACCACAGCCCGCTCTCGCTGTCCCAGCGCCAGGTGGCGGCACCTCTGCCCAGGCCGCAGCAGCCGGTCGACGAGACCGTCGTGACCCCGGCTCCGGAGCCGGCGGCGGTCCCCGCCGATCCCGCGCCGGGCGCGGTCGAAACCGCATCCGATCCCGAGGCTGCCGGTCAGTCGAACACGACCGAAGTCAGCGACGAAACGATCGTCCAGGCGAAAACCGCCGTGCCAAACGTGACCGGAGCGAAATCGCCGGCCGGCACCGCCGGAGCCCCGAGCGGAGGAGAAACCGTCGTCGTCACCGTGGGTGGCTCGACCCCGCCGGCCGCACCGGCCGAAAGTCAGCCGGCCGTCGAAAGCCCGCCCGCGGAATCGGCTCCGCCCAGCGAACCGCCCCCGAGCGAACCCCCGGCCGAATCGCCGCCGCCGGGAAGCGGCAGCGAAGCCGGCTAGCGCTCAAAGCCCGATCACTTTCAACCGGCGCATCAGGCATTTCGTCGCGAACGCCTGGGTGTCCGCGATCGAGATGCCGAACAGTTCGTAGTCCTCGTCGTCGGGCGCCCACGGCGGCGCTAGAACACCCTGAGCGGCGGGCAGCGACTCTTCCAGCGTGCGCTGGATCGCCTGCTTGTAGCGATCGTCCTCGTGGGCCTTCTCGCGCAGGAAGACCGAGCCGAAGGCGACGTGGCGATGCTCGTCGCGGGCGACGCTCTGAAAGCCCTCGACAAAGCCCGGCAGCGTCCCTTCGCGTTCGTTGAAGTCCATGATGAAGTGCTGGCCGGTGAGGGCCAGCATCCCCTCGATCACCATGTGGTAGAGGGTGATCGCCTCGACCAGGGCCTCGGTGTCCTCCGGCTCGGCCGAGAGGCGGTCGGTGCGCTTCTTCAGCATCTCGTCGAAGAGCAGGCCGAAGTTGTCGTTGAGGTGCTCTGAGGTCTGCGCGAGCATCTCGCTGAGGCCATCTGCCTCGAGCACGCCGACCTCGCGATAGAAGCGCTCGAAGAAGCGCACATGGCGGGCCTCGTCGGCGATCTGCGTGCAGAGGAAGATTTTCTGATCCTCGGTCGGCGCGGCACGCATGATCGGGCCAAGCTCCTCGGCGACTTTCTGCTCGCCGATGAAGAAGGAGGAGAGCCCATACATGCGCTGGAAGCGCTCTTCCTCGGGGAACCCGGCCCAATCTTCCCTGTCCTGGCTGAAGTCGAGCTCCTGGGTCTGCCACTGCTGGCGCTCCCAGAGCGAATACAGCTCCTCGTAGGTGAGCAGCTTGACGTCGGCCGTGCGGTCGGCGGCCTCGTTGAGCGCTGGATCGGCGGTCGCCTGGAAGTCGGCTCGATCGGTCCGCGACTGGGTTCCGGTTGCCTCTTTGGCCTCCATCTTCAACTCTCCTCGGCTCGGTAAGGGGTCGAGCCGAGACTAGCGCAGTACTGGCCAGTCAGCCAGTATTTGCGGACGACTTTTAAGTCGCACGGCGGTTCAAAGCTCGACCGCGCTAGACCGTGTGCGTCTCCCCCGGCTTCAGCAGGACGACCTGCGAGGAGGTCTTCGCCTCCACGTCGGACTTGAAGGCGTCGCTGTCGGTCGCGATCGCCGGGAAGGTGTCGTAGTGCATGGGGATAACCGTGCCCGCGCCGACGAACTCGGCGGCAACCACCGCGTCGTGGCGATCCATCGTGTAGTGCCCGCCGATCGGCAGCAGCGCGATGTCCACCGGGTTGCGTTCCGCGATCAGCTTCATGTCGCTGAAGAGACAGGTATCGCCGGCGTGGTAGATCGTCTTGCCGCCGAGGTTGATCAGCAGGCCCGCCGCCGTCCCGGTAACCGTCCCCGGGATCGGGCTGAAGGGGGACTCGGCGGAACCCGCGATCGTGCTCGTGTGCCAAGCCGGGACCAGCTTGATCCAGCCCCAATCGAACTTCACCGTGCCACCGAGATTGGGGTCGTAGACGTTCTCGACTCCCTGCTCTTCGAGCCACTTGGCGATCTCGACGATCGCCAAGCACTCGGCCCCGGTCCGAGTCGCGACGCCTACCGCGTCGGCCATGTGGTCGACGTGGCCATGGCTGATCGCGATGTGGGTCGGCTCGACTTCCTCCCCCGTATGGACCGCAGCCGGGTTGTTGGGCTTGAGGAACGGGTCGACCAAGACGGTCGTGTCCGCCTCGCTCAGCTCGAAGCACGACTGGCCGTGGAACTTGATCTCCATCTTCAGCTCTCTCCTTCGGTGTCCGGGGCTTCGCCCGCGCTCATCTCTTCTTTCAGTGCCCAGCCGACGGCAACTCCAACCATCATCCCCATCCTCGCCTCCTCGGCCAAGAGCGTCCGCACCGCGGCGATCCGCTCCTCGGGGTCGGGCACGGTGGCCGCCTTCAGCGACTCGCTCTCGTGCGAATCGCCGAACCAGCCGCCCTCGGCGAGGGCGGCGCCCAGCACCCGCTGCAGCTGCGGCGCGGCGCGGGCGACGATCAGCTCTGCCTCGGCGAAGCGGTCCGCCTCGGCCAGGCGCTCGATCGCGGCTTCGAGCCGCTGCGCGTCGACATCGTCAGAGGCCATCGCCGCTGAGCCTATTCGGACGGTCGCACGACGGATGCGGCGAGCCCGGCGAGGCCACCGACGGCGCCGCCGACCAGGCCGGCGAAGACGTTCGCGGTCGATTCGAAGATCGGCAGGGCGAGCAGCACCGCCGCCGCAACCGCGACGCCGATCCGGTCGTAGTCTTGGTCGATCGCCTGGTGCGCCTCGGCGCGGCGGATCGCGAACCAGGCCGCTACGGCGCCCAGCGCCATCCCGTTGCCACCGGCGATGACGACGATGTCGCCCTGAGCGCCGGCGATGCCGCTGGCCGCCAGCATCCCCAGCGAGCCACAGGCGAGCAACAGGACGGCGGTTGCCGGAGTGCCGAGCCGGCGCTCGATCCCGACCCCGAAGATCGCCAACCCGATCGCAACGACGAAGAGGTAGCCGACGTCGCCGTAGACGAACGGGGCCGTGAAGAAGCGCCACCACTCGCCGTGGAGCGGCACGGTGAGGCCGCCGAGCGTGGCCAGCGTGGCGCCGGTCGCCTGCTCGACCAAGAGCAGGACGGCGGAGCCGAGGATCGCCGCCAGCGTCGCGTACGGCCGGTGGAAGCCAGTCGCGGCGCGGGAGCGCAGCTTGATCCGGAAGAGCCGGCTGGCCGGGCCGCGGCGCGGCTTCGCCTCGAGCCCGTCGCCACGCCGCTCCAGCTTCGGTGCCCGCTTGCGCAGCCGCGCGCCGCAATAGGGGCACTCCGTGACGTAGGGACTGACCTCGGAGCCACAGTTCTTGCAGATGACGCTGAGCTCAGTCTCGCTCATGGTCAGTCGAGGATAACTGCCCTGTCACGGCCGCTCACAGCCTGCCGCCGGTGGCATACTGCGGTTACACCCATCTCCGAGGAGGAATAGAGCGTGGAGTTGAACAGTCTGACCGAGCAGAAATCGCTTCTGGCCGAGCTGGCGCCCGGCAAACGGACCCGCCTGCGCCGCCTGCTGTTCGAGTTCGGACCGGGCAACGGCACCCTGATGCTGCTGCCGATCGACCAGGGGATCGAGCACGGCCCGCGCGACTTCTTCCCCAACCCCGCCTCCAAGGATCCCGACTACCAGTTCCGGCTCGCCGCCGAGGCCGGTTACTCGGCCCTCGCCTGCCAGATCGGCATGGCGAGCAAGTACTACCCCGACTACGCCGGCCAGGTGCCGCTGATCCTCAAGGTCAACGGCAAGACCGACATCCCCTCCTCCGCGCAGGCGTTCTCGACCTGCAACGCCAGCGTCGAGGACGCGGTGCGGCTCGGCGCCGACGCGGTCGGCTACACGCTCTACGTCGGCTCGCCGCGCCAGGACCAGGACCTGGCCCAGCTGCGTGGCGTGCGCGAAGACTGCGACCGCTACGGCATGCCGTTGATCGTCTGGTCCTACCCGCGCGGCGAAGCGGTCGACGGCAAGGGGGGCCCCAACTCCTTCTACGCGATCGACTACGCGGCGCGGATGGCGATGGAGATGGGCGCCGACGTGGTCAAGCTCAACATGCCGAAGATCGACGCGGCGAAGGACAAGGACGCCCCCGCCCCCTACAACGAGATGGAAGTCGACCAGGCCGAGGCGATCCGCCACTGCGTCGAGTCGGCGGGACGGGCGCTGGTCGTCCTCTCCGGCGGCTCCAAGGTCGACGACGACGTCGTCCTCAACCACTGCCGCGAGGTCATGCAGGCGGGCGGCAGCGGCGTCATCTTCGGCCGCAACGTCTGGCAACGTGAGTGGAGCGAGGCGCTGGAAATCATCGGCCAGATCAAAGAGACGTTGCTGAGCAACGTGCGGCGTATTCCGTAGAGCCCATCCGGTAGGGCTTCCACTTAACTTTTTCGGTGGATCGTTGATGGGCTGACGCCCCGCTGCCCACACCGAAAAAGTACAAGACGTTCCAGCCCTACCGGACGGGCTCTTTGTGGGGGCGGGGGCGAGAATCCGCTGCTGCGAGCTTTGTATGCCGTGCATCGGCATTGGATCGGCAGCTTCGTTCTCTTCCTGGCTGTAGCTGTGGTTGTGTTGCGGCCTTGGGAGGGGGAGCTCGAGGAAGGACCGGCGTCTGCTGTGGCTCTTGTGACGCGGGTGGTGGACGGGGACACGATCGAAGTGCAGATCGGGGGACACGAGGAGGATGTGCGGTTGATCGGGGTGGATACGCCGGAGACCGTTAAGCCGGACACGCCGGTGCAGTGCTTCGGCGAGCGGGCTTCGCACTTCACGAAACGGCGGTTGACCGGCCGGCGGGTGCGGCTGGTCTTCGGCGTCGAGCGGCGAGATATCTACGGACGGCTGCTGGCCTACGTCTATCTCCACGACCGCTTCTTCAACCCGATCCTGGTCCGCCGCGGCCTCGCCCGTTCGCTGACCATCCCGCCGAACGATCGCTTCGCGGCGCGCTTTCGACGCCTCGAGCTGGTCGCGGCGCGGGCCGGGCGCGGCCTCTGGGGCGCCTGCTGATCGTGACCAACGTCACAACTCGAGTCCTGCAAGCGCTTGTGCGCCTTTGCTACGGTCCGCCCCGCGGTCTTCGGGCCGCCCCTCTATGAGAATGCGTCAAAGCATCAACCAGTTCGAGGTCGCCTTCGAGCAGGAGACGACCTTGGAGCGCCGCCGTCGCGAGCAGCTGCGCCGTCGCGCCGCCAACCGATCGCGCGAGCGTCGCATAACCCGCAACGAGCAGCACGGCAAAGTGCGCTTCAGCGTTCTCGCCGTCTGCCTAACGGCCACGGTCGTAGTCGTCGTCGTCTCGATGTTCGAGGCGCTCTCCTTCCTGATGGCCTAGAGCGGCCCCGCGACCGTGACTCCGCGAACCGCAGTCCAGGTTGAATAGACTCGCGCGCCGATGGCAAGACGCTCACTGAAGCCGCAGCTCAACCAGATCCGCGCCTGGGTGCAGCAGGGCCGTACCGATGCCTGGATCGCCCACCAGCTCGAAGTCTCCGCCTCGGAGCTGCGCGAGTTCCGCAAGCAGCACGACCTCAACCCCGGCGGCGAGGACACCGGCGGCGGCGAGGTCGACCTGCGCGACGAGATCGAGGCCGAGGTCGAGGCAGCGACGGCCGAAGAGGCCGCCGAGGAAGAGGAAGAGGACGAGGAGGAGCCGGACGAGGACGATGGCGACGACGAGAAGCCAGCTCGCAAAACGTCCAAAGCCGGCGAGGATGACGACGACGAGAGCGGCGGAGCACGCCCTCGGCGCAGGCGGCGGCGTGGCCGGCGCGGCGGTCGTGGCCGGCGCAAAGATCTCGAGGCGACCTTCGACCATGGCGAGCGGGACGGCTACGGCCTCTGGCTGGATGCCGCGGTCAAGGACAACCCCGTCTATGCTGAGCACTGGGCCGGCAAACGCGAGGTCACAGTCCGCATCGACGCGGACCAGATCGTCATCCGCCGCGCGGGCGAGAGCGCCCCGCCCGGCGACGATGGCGACGACTCAGACGACTGAGTCGGCTCAGACGAGCAACTGCCGGCCGCCGGCGAAATCGGTGGCCCCGCGCAGATAGAGCCAGAAGGCCGCGTCCGCGAGCGAGCGCGAATCGCCGACCAGCGCAGGTGCCGCATCCATCGCCACCTGCAGGCACCAGTCGGTGCCCCGGCCATATAGCTCCGCCAGTTGGGCGGCCGAAAAGGTCGGTCCGATCCGTCGCCGCAGCTCGTCCTGGACGGCGGCAACGACGCGATCGGCCTGGCGGCGCTCACGAACGTCCTCGATCGCCTGCAGTGCCCGCCATCCCTCCTCCCACTGGAAGAGCGCGTTCTCGAGCGGATAGCCCACGAGACGAGACTACCCGGACGGCTGCTGGGGAATCTCGCGGAGCGGAGCGTTACGGGGGTCGCAGCTCGACGGGTCGAGTCGGCCACGGACGCGCCAGACGGTCACCGGGCCGCTGCGCTGGATCGGGGCCACCGCGGGCTCTCCGCGCAACCAGCGCGCCTCCGGCGAGGAGATCGGTTTGCCGGGCTCGATGAAGTTGAGGAAGGGGGAGGTGACCAGATAGTCGAGATCGGCGGCATTGACGGCGGCGCGAAACTCGGAGCAGCTCGGGATCGCGTTGAAAGCGCCGTGCGCCCCCTCGACGCCGAGGTAGCGCACGCGGTTGGACAGGTCGGTGCCGTAGAAGCCGTACTCGAGGAAGCCTGCGGTGGTGCCGGCGAGGCCGATGCGGGCATCGGCGATTCCCCGGGCCCAGCGATATGCCGAGTCGAGGTGCATCCCCGGGATGCTCGCTTCGGCGTCGGCATTGAGGAAGCGGTCACGCAGGTAGTCCCGCTGCACCGGGTAGCCGATCGCAACCACGGCGACTGCGAGGCCGGCAAACCCGGCGACGATCGCCCCCCGCGATGCGCCGCGCCCCCGGGCGAACAGCAGCGCGGCCGGGATCAGCACCACCAAGGCGGCGATCAGCCAGCCGAAGAGTCGGTCGGGGTCGCGCAGGGCGGCGTCGGAGCGGTCGGTCGCGAGCAGGACCAGCAGCAACGCTCCGAGCAGCACCCACTGACCCCGCTCTCGCCGCAGCGCCAGAGGGAGCAGGGTCAGGCCCGCCAGAAGAGCCGGGATTGCGTAGCGGATGTTGATCGCGAAGCCGACGGGGGCGCCCTCGGCTCCTGCGGCGCTGAGCGGGGTGAAGACGTAGGCGAGCATGCCGAACAGGGCTACGCCGCCCATCCAGCGCAAGACGCGCGTGCGGCCCCAGAGGAGGGCGGTCAGGCCGCCGGCTATGGCGGCGACGATGACCAGGGGCCAGAGGGCGCCGAAGGCCTGGTGCAGGCCCGGCTCGAAGTACTTGCTCCAGACGCCGGTGTCGGTGGCGTAGTGGACGATGCTGAAGTCGGGACGGCCTTCCTGAAGCCGCTCCGGGTGAGGCAGCGAGATTGGCCCAAGGTGCTCCAGCTGCGGCAGCGGGTTGCCGCTGATGACGAGGTTGCGCAAGTACCAGTAGCCGCCGCCCGCAACGGCCGCCGCGAACCACCACCCCGCGGCAGCCCATCGCCGTCCGGTAGGAGCAAGCACGATCACCGCGACGGTGAGCGCAGCCGCCATCGCCAAGGCCGTCGACTTGGTTCCGACGGCCATGCCGACGGCCAATCCGGCCGCTGCAAAGGGCCAACCTGGCCGCCTACCGGCATTGACGAGGATCGCAATCGCGGCAAGCAGCAGCGCCGCCGCCATCAGATCGTTCTTGGCAGCTCCCGGCTCACGAACCACAAGCGTGTGGCACTCGAGCAAGATTCCAGCAGCTACAACCGTCAGCGGCGCTCGCCCGTAAGGCCTACCGATGCACCAAGCAGCCAAAAAGGCAATCGCCAGCCAGCCGAAGTTCAGGAACAACGACAGCGTGTCCCGCCCCGTGAGCAGGATCCCATCCGCGTGCAGCAGCTCCCCGTTCTGCGGATAGAACCAATTCGTGAAGATCGTCTCGGTGTAATGCAGCCCGGTAACCGAGTGGCTATGCGCCATTTCCACCGCAAACGGCAGGTGGTACCAGAGCGAATCGAAGTTGAAAACCCCTCGACCCAGAGCATCTTTAGCCGTCAGTCCCCAGTGCGCAAAGACAAGCGCCACGACCCCAACCGCGACAGCCGTCAGCCACCCTCCCGCGGGTGGCGGGGAGAGGGGGTGTCGGGGCACAGCGGCGTCCTCTTTTTCGCCCCGATCGCGATCTCGGACGGGTCCCGGCGATTCAGGCGAAAAACCCAGCGAAGCCCCGACACCCCCTCTCCCCGACAGGACCCGCGGGCCGAAGGCAACCGTTGCCGCCAGCAAAACCGACGCGGCGACGAGAGCTCCTGCGTAGAGAAGGCTGAAGAGGCCCAGTAGCTCGCTGAGCCAGATCAGCAGCGCGACACCGAGAATCGCCTCGACCAGGTGCGCCGGCGCCCCCTCCCACTCCGGCATGAGCCTCCGTCGCAAGCGCACAGCCGAGAACCCCAGCGAGAGCGCCAGGACGGCCAGCAGGACGGCGCTGAGAATGTAGGAACCGGCGCTAACCACCGGCCACTCCGAGGACTGGGGCTAGCCGCCGAGCCCGTGGACGACGATCGGCGTCTCGCCTTCGGCGACCATGCCCTGCGCGCGGGCCCGGCGGTCGATGACCGTGGGCTCGTCCGCCGTCTGGATGCGGTTGTGGAGGCGCTTGTTTTCGCGCAGCATCTCGTGGAACTCCGCCTTGGCGGCGGTGGTCGCCGTGTAGGTCTTGACGAAGTCGATCGCCGGGTTCAGATACGAGTAGAGGACGGCGGCGAGGACCAGAGTCAGGGCGATGCGCCCGACGCGGTCCCAGCGAATGCGGCTCTCGCCGCGGCGGGCGGCGGGTTTGCGGCGAGCGGCCGGACGCCGTTTCTGGCGCGAAGTGGTTTTCCGAGAGGTGGCCCTGCGCGTCGTGGTTGCGCTTCTTGCCGGCCGGGCGCGAGCTGCCATACCCGGTCCTACGCGGCCGAGCCCCGCATTCCTTCATTAAGGCCAAGGCCTAGGAAACGCGCTGGGCGAAAGCGTCCAGGCCGGGAAATTCCGCGTTCGCCCCCAACTCCTCCTCGATGCGCAGAAGGCGGTTGTACTTCGCGACCCGGTCCGAGCGCGACGGGGCGCCGGTCTTGATCTGGCCCGCGCCGGTGGCGACGGCGAGGTCGGCGATCGTCGTGTCTTCGGTCTCGCCCGAGCGGTGCGAGATGACAGCCGTGTAGCCGGCTTCGCGGGCGATGCGGATCGCCTCCAGGGTCTCGCTGAGGGTGCCGATCTGGTTGACCTTGACCAGGATCGAGTTGGCGACGCCGAGCTCGATCCCGCGGCGCAGTCGCTCCGGATTGGTGACGAAGAGATCGTCGCCGACCAGCTGCACCCGCGCGCCGAGCCGCTCGGTAAGCAGCTTCCAGCCGTCCCAGTCCTCCTCGTCCATGCCATCCTCGATCGAGAGGATCGGGTAGCGCGAGCAGGCGTCCTCCCAGTAGGCGGCCATCTCCTCGGGCGAGAGGGCGCGGCCCTCGTGCTCGAGCACGTATGAGCCGCCCTCGTAGACCTCGCTGGTGGCCGGGTCGAGGGCGATGAAGACATCGGAGCCCGGCTCGTAGCCGGCGGCCTCGACGCCCGCCAGAACGGCCTGCAGGGCCGCCTCGTTGGAGTCGAGGTTGGGGGCGAAGCCACCCTCGTCCCCACCGGCGGTCGAGAGCCCCTTCGAGGCGAGGCTCTTCTTCAGCGCGTGGAAGACCTCGGTGCCGACCCGCAGGCACTCGCCAAAGCTCGATGCGCCGGCGGGTACGACCATGAACTCCTGGAAGTCGACCGAGTTGTCGGCGTGGGCGCCGCCGTTGAGCACGTTCATCATCGGCACCGGCAGAAGGCTCGGCTCGCCGCCGCCGTAGAGCTCGGCCAGGTAGCGGTAGAGGGGCTGCCCGGAGTCGGCCGCCGCCGCCTTCGCCGCCGCCAGCGAGACGCCGAGGATCGCGTTCGCGCCCAGCCGACCCTTGTTCGGCGTGCCGTCGAGCTCGATCATCGTCTCGTCGAGCGCACCCTGCTCGGCGGCGCGCGCTCCGGTAAGAGCCGCGGCGATCTCGCCGTTGACGTTCGCGACCGCGCCGGACACGCCCTTGCCGCTCCAGGCGCCGCCGCCGTCGCGCAGCTCGACCGCCTCGAACTCGCCGGTCGAGGCGCCGGAGGGCACCGCGGCCAGCCCGCGCGCGCCCGAGTCGAGGACGACCTCGACCTCGACCGTGGGGTTGCCGCGCGAGTCGAGGATCTGGCGGGCGTGGATGGAGGAGATGGCGCTCATGGAAGGCGCGCCAGTCTATCGACGGCCAGCGGTCGCGTCCGGGGTGCTATTCGCCGGTTTCGGCGGGCGGTGCTTCTTCGGTCGGCGCCGGCACGGCGCCTTCGGGCAAGCCGGTAGCGCCCGCTTCTTCTTCTTTGCCGGATTCGGCTTTCGGTATCGGGCGCTGGGCCAGCGGTTTGCCCTTCGGTTCCAGCGGCGTCACCGTTCCGGGCAGGGCCGGGACAAGTTGGGACACAGGCGCCGGGCAGGCTTCCGGCAGGCCGCCTTTGGGGTTCGCTTCGTAGCAGCCTGCGGGCGCCGTTTTGGCATGCCCGCTGCCCTTGAAGTTCGCGCAGCGTTCGGTCGTGAACTCGGAGGCGCAGAAGCTCCGCTGCTTCCATTCGTTTTGGAAACTGACGACGAAGTTGGCGAAGTATTCCTGTTCGTCGCGCTGCGCCAAGGTGCTCTGGATCTGGCTTTCGACCGTTTTCAGTTCCTGGACGCTTTCCGGCGTCGAGTTGACCACTTCGTAGACGACGTAGCCACCCTTGCCTTTGGTCGGCCCTTTCAGCTCACCTTCCGGCGTGGCGAAGACTTCCGCGTTGAGCGGTTCTTCGAGGGTGCCTTCCTGGAGCGCTTTCTGCAGCCCGCCGCTGTTTTTCGTGGTCGGGTCTTCCGAGTACTTTTTGGCGACTTTTTCCCAGTTCTTCGCCGAGTTGTCTTTGCTCAGCGCATCTGCCGCTTCCTGCGCTTTGTCCTGTTTTTTGGTCAGGATCGTGCGTATGTCGCGGCTGGGTTTCGTCGTGAACTGGGTGTCCTTTGCCGCTTCGTAGTAGGCCGTGACTTCGTTGTGGCTCGGCGTCGGGGCTTTTTCTTTCAGCTGTTCCTGAAGTTCTTTGCTGAGCATCTGGATCAAGACCCGCTCGTGTATGTCGGCGGGCGTGTAGTGAGATTCCTTGAGGAATTTCTGGAATTCGGCTTCCGATTTGAAGCTTTCTTTTTTCACTTTCTTGACTTCGGCGGCGACTTCTCTGTCGCTAACTTCGATGCCCCACTCATCGGCCAGCCCCTGGATCCAGATTCCTTCGAGGACCGAGTTGACCGCCGTTTCCTTCGTTTCGTCGTATTTGGGATCGCCCGGTTTCGGGATCGTTTTTTCGCCCGCCGTCGCCGCGGCCAATTCAATCGCGTGTTCGACCTTGGAGATCGGCACCGAGCCGATGTCTCCCGGAGCGTCCTGGACCAGCGCGGCGTCGCCCGAGGGAACGCTCGGATTCCCGACACCCACCGAGACCGCGACGATGACGAAGAGCGCGATGAAAGCGACGCCGAAGACGAGCAAGCCCAGGCGGCGCGCGGCCAGGGGACTGGAGGCTTTACCGCCTCCGCCCTTGCCAGACATCCCTTTCCTACCCCGGTCCGAACTCACGAAGCCGGAAGCATATCTTTTTCGACCAATTGCGAGCGCCCCGCCTCGCGCAGACCCTCGGCCATCGCCAGCACGGCGGCGAGACGCGCCTCGGGCTCGTCGGGGACGCGCACCGAAGCAGTTTTCTCGCGCCACTCGTACAGCGCCCCCTCGACCTGCTCGCGCAACGCGCTCGCCCCCTCGGAATCGAGCTCGATCCCGACCACGCTGAGGCGGCCGCCGCGCAGCTCGACGCTGCGCGCTCCGGCCAGGCGCAGCTCGATCCGCGCCCGTTGCAAAGCCAGCAGGTTCTCGGCCTCGACCGGCGGCGGTCCGAAGCGGTCGCTGAGCTCGTCGCGGATCGCCCGCAGGTCGCCCGGCGCCCGGGCGGCGACGATGCGCCGGTGTACGTCGATCTTGGCCGCCTCGAAGGGGATGAAGGTCGCCGGCAGGTAAGCGTCGACCGGGACGTCGAAGCGCAACGGCTCCGGCGCCTCCGCGTCCTCCTCCCCCGCCGCGCTTGCCTCGGCCACAGCCTCGTCGATCATCTGACAGTAGAGCTCGAAGCCGACCGCGGCGACGTGGCCCGACTGCTCATCGCCGAGCAGGTCTCCGGCGCCGCGGATGTCGAGGTCGCGCATCGCGATCTTGAAGCCGGAGCCGAGCTCGGTGTGATCGGCGAGGGTGGTCAGGCGGGCCGCGGCGTCCTCGGTCAGCGCCTCGGCGGAGGGGTAGAGCAGGTAGGCGAAGGCGCGCTCGCGTGAGCGCCCGACCCGGCCACGGATCTGGTAGGCCTGGGCGAGCCCGAGCCGGTCGGCACGCTCGACGATCAGCGTGTTGGCGGTGGGGATGTCGAGGCCCGACTCGATGATCGTCGTCGTCACCAGGCAGTCGGCTTCGCCGCGCAGGAAGCCCATCATCGTCTTCTCCAGCTCCCCCTCGTCCATCTGCCCGTGGGCTTCGACGACGCGCGCCCTGGGAACCAGCCCGCGCAGCTGCTCGGCGACCTCTGGCAGGCTCTCGATCCGGTTGTGGAGGAAGAAGGCCTGGCCGCCGCGCTCGAGCTCGCGCTCGATCGCCCGCTGCACCAGGTCCTCGTCGTAGGGACCGACGTAGGTGCGGACCGGGCGGCGCCCTTCGGGCGGGGTCTCGATCGTCGAGATGTCGCGCAGCCCCGCCAGGCTCATCTGCAAGGTGCGCGGAATCGGCGTCGCCGACAGCGACAACACGTCGACCTTGAGCTTCAGCTGTCGCAGCAGCTCCTTCTGCTTGACGCCGAAGCGCTGCTCCTCGTCGACGATCAGGAGGCCGAGATCCTTGGCGCGAACGTCGCGTGAGAGCAGCCTGTGGGTGCCGACCAGGACGTCGATCTCCCCCGCCTCATATCGCTTCAGCGTCTCTTTGACTTCCGCCGGCTTGCGCAGGCGCGAGACCCAGTCGAGGGTGAAGGGGAGGTCGGCGAGGCGCTCGCGGAAGGTGCCGAAGTGCTGCTGGGCGAGGATCGTCGTCGGCGCCAACATCATCACCTGCTTGCCGTCGGAGGCTGCCTTGACGGTGGCCCGCAGCGCCACCTCGGTCTTGCCGAAGCCGACGTCGCCGCAGACCAGCCGGTCCATCGGCTGCTCCGATTCCATGTCGCCCTTGACCGCCTCGATCGCCTCCAGCTGGTCGGCGGTCTCGCGATAGGGGAAGGCCGTCTCCATCGCGATCTGCCATTCGCCGTCCGGCGAGAAGGCGTGGCCCTTGCGGGTCCGTCGCTCGGCGAAGAGGTTGAGCAGCTCGCCGGCCAGGGCACCCGCCGCTTTGCGGGCGCGAGCCTTCATGTTCTGCCAGCGTTTGCCGCCGAGCGCGGAGAGCGTCGGCGCGGCCCCCGAGCCGGCGTAGCGGCTCAGCTTCGCCAGCTGGTCGGTGGGGACGTAGACCCGGTCCTCGCCCTTGTATTCGAGGTAGAGGTAGTCGCGGCTGATCCCGCCGACCTCGCGCGTCTCGAACCCGGCGAAGCGGGCGACGCCGTGGTCCTCGTGGACGACGTAGTCGCCGACGCGAAGGTCGCTGAAGGCGAGGCGGCCCTTGCCGGCGCCCGGCGCCCGCTCCTCGGCGCGCTTGCGACGGTGGACGAGGCGGCGGAACGGGTAGACGGCGAGGCGCAGCTCGGGGCTGACGAAGCCCTCGCGCAGGCGCGCCTCGGCGAAGGCGAGGCCCGGGTCCGGCGAGAGGCGGCCGTCGAGCAGGGCGGCGTCGAGGCGTTCGAGGCTGTAGCGCGAGCGCTCCGCCTCGCCGCGGTTGTCGAAGGCGACGACCGTGCGGTAGCCCGAGCGGATGTGTTTCTCCAGCTCGCCCTCGGCCTCTTTGACGCTGCGCGCCGGCGACTCGGCGCGCGAGGCGCGGAACGCGCTCTCGTCGTCCTCGCCGGCCCCGCTCACGGCGAGGATCGCGCGGGCGGCCAGTGGGGCAGCCACCTCGACGTAGAGATGACGCGCGTCGTCGGCGTGCATCGCCGCCGTCGCGTCCTCCCAGTGGTCGCGCAGCGCCGGCTCGATCTCCTCGGCGGCGGCGAGGATCACGGCCGCCTCCGCGGGGACCAGATCCAACGGGGCGCCGAAATGCTCGAGCGGCAGGACCTCGGCCGGGCTCGGCGGCTCCTTCCCCTCTTCGGCCGCCTCCATCGCCGCCAGCTCGGCCAGATCGCGATGCTCGGCGTCGAGCTCGGCCGCAGGCGCCAGCTCGACTCGCTCGGCCTCGCCGAGTGAGCGCTGGGTGAAGGTCGAGAACCAGCGCATCGACTCGATCTCGTCGCCGAAGAGCTCGATCCGCACGGCGCGCTCCTCGGTCGCGGGATAGACATCGAGGATGCCGCCGCGGACGGCGAACTGGCCGCGCTCCTCGACCTGCTCGACCCGCTCGTAGCCGGCGGCGACCAGATCGCGCGCGGCGAAGTCGAGCTCGACTTCGCCGCCCAGCTCGAGCGTGAAGCCGGCGGGACGCAGCGACGCGTCGGGCACCGCCTCGGCGAGCGCGGTGGCGCCGGCGACCACAACCGCGTCCGCTTCGTTGCGCAATGCCTCCAAGGCATCGATCCGCAGCCCGACGAGGTGCGGAGGCGGGGTGACGTGCGAGGCGTAGCCCGTCCCCCGCGAGGGGTAGAAGCGGACCCGGCGGGGCGCCAGGTAGGCGCGCAGGTCGGCGGCGAGGTCGCGGGCGGAACGATCGTCAGCGCTGGCCAGCAGGGCCGGGCGGCCGGCCAGGCCACGATCGTCCTCGAGCAGGGTCGCCAGCAACAGCGGGCGCAGGGTGGACGAGGCACCGATCTCGACCGGCGAGCCGCCGCTCGCGGCGCGCACCTCGCCGGCGAGCGCGTGCAGACGCTCGTTCTCAGATGCGATCTCGAGTAGTGGGCGAAGGCTCATGGCAGGCGAAGAGCCCGGATCGGGCGATCCGGGCGCGGCGACCGATTCTAAGACCAATGGCTACGCTGCTCGGGAGATGCGACTGCGACGCCCATTCGCCGCCGGCTCGACCCTCGGGCTCCTCGCCCACAACGCCTTCGAGACCCGCGCCGGCGTCGGCCTCGTCTTCGAGCCGCAGCTGGGCCGCCGGGGGGCCTATGCGCTTTGGAGTGCCCTGATCCCGCTGGGACTCGTGGCCGCGATCCGCGGCGGCAAGTGGGACGAGCGCCTCTCTGCCCTCAACGCGGGCATCGGGGTGGCCGGCGTCGCCGTCCACTTCAAGGCCTGGCCCTGGTCGCTGCACGGCGGACTGCCGATGCTCGACGAAGCCGAGGGCCTGCGCGAGGACCAGCTCCCCGCCTACAACGCCGTTCTCTGGGCCTGGGGGATCTCCAGCACCCTCAGCCTGCTCACCGAGACCAAGCGCGGCTCGCGCGGCTTCGCCCTCGCCGGCCTGCTCAACTTCCCGATCCTGCTCGCTTCGGCCGACCACCACTTCCGCTGGGCGCGCGAGCAGGCCAAGCGCGATCCCGAGCGCTGGAGCGCGGCGCTGCTGGAGGACTGAGGCGTGGCGGAGTGGCCGGGTGACGCCCGCGGCGCGCTCTGCCTCAGCTTCGACAACCTCGGCGTCGACGAGGCCTCGAGCGCGGCCAAGGCGCTGCCGGGCCTGCTGAAGCGGCTCGGCGAGCACGACCTGACGGCGACCTTCTTCGCCGAGGGCGTCAGCGCGGAGCTCGACCCCGAGGCGCTTGGGGAGGTCGGCGCGGCGGGTCACGAGGTCGCCTACCACGCCTGGCGCCACGAGACGTGGGGCGAGCTGACGGAGGCGGAACAGTCGGAGAACCTGGCACACGGCATCGAGGCCTTCGCCGGACTGGGGCTGGAGATCGCCGGCCTGCGCCCGCCTGGCGGCCAGTTGGGGGCCGGTGGGGTCGAGGTTCTGCGCGAGGCCGGCCTGACTTATGCGTCACCGGCCGGCGCGGGCGCGGGCGTCGATGACGGAGTCGCCCTGCTTCCCTTCCAGTGGCGCCACGTCGATGCCACTTGCATGCTGCCGCCGCTGGGCCCTGTGCGCAGGCAGATGACCGGCTCGCCGGACCCGATCGAGCCCGATGCCTTCCTCGCCTACCTTGAAACGGAGATCGAGCGGCTCGAAGGAGATGGCGGCTTCCTCTCGATCGTCCTCCACCTGCCGCTGCTCGACTGGCTGGGTGAGCCCAACCTGGCCTCGCTCCTCGAAAAGCTCTCCTCCAGCGACGCATGGCTCGCGCGCTGCGACCAGGCAGCCGAGCACGTCCTCGCCCGCCCGGAGACGTTCATGGGCGGGACGACCCTCGATCCGACCAGCTGGGCCTAGGCGCGGGTCAGCGCCGCCGGAGAACGCGGAATTTCCGCGTCGCCGGAGTCTTGTCGCGGTTCCCGGCAGCGTCGATCGCCCTCACTTCGAAGACGTGTTTGCCCGGTTTGAGCCGTTTGTATTTCTTCGGCGAACGGCAGGGTTTGAACTTCTTCTTGTCGAGCCGGCACTGGAAGGTCGAGTTCGCCTCGCTGGAGACGAATCTGAACTTGACGGTGTGGCCTTTGACTTTCTTTTTGACGATCGTCGTCTCGGGCGCGGTCTTGTCCTTGCCCGTGCCTTTTTCTTTCCCTTTGGGCTTTTCCTTTTCTTTCTTGTCGCCTCCGGTGCCACCGCCGGTTGCCGGTTCGGCGCTCGTCGTAGCGATCTTGAGCTCCGAGGTGGCGCCTTCGACGCTGGTCTGGGTCGCCGCGACGATCGTGCCGGTCGGGACCTGCGGGTAGGTGACGCTCCAGTGGCCGGAGCCGTCGGCGACCGCTTCGGCGAGGAAGGACTGCAGCTCGCCGGGTTCGGCGCTCGCCTTGCGGAAGACGCGCACCGTGGCGCCGGGCTCGGCCGTGCCATCGGCCTTCGACTGGATCGCCGCGGAGAAGGCCGGCGGCAGGATTCCTTCGTTGGCGCCCGCCACGAGGTCGATGAAGAGGCCGCCGTTGTCGCCGCCGCGATTGCGGGCGACTTCCGTCGTGCTCCCCGGTTCCAGTGCTTCTTCGAGGATTTCGATCGCGGGCCCGCCGCTGCCTTCGATCACGTTTTCCTTTTCAGCGGTGCTGCCGCCGACCAGGTTGCCGGTCATCGCGATTCCGGGCGGGTTCCTGACTCGAATCCCGGATAGGCCCGAGCCGATGACGGTGTTGGCCCGGACTTCGTTGAGGGGGTTTTCGACGACGATCCCGTGTTCGGTGGCCGCTTCGACTTCGTTGCTGGCGATCAGGCCGGCGCCTTCTCCGACTTTGGTCAAGATCCCGGTCGAGCCGCCTTCGATTTCGTTGCCGGTGATCCTCCCGGTCGCGAATCGGGTTTCGATCCCGGTCCCACCGGCCATCCGGATGCGATTGCTTTCGATCGACGGCTCTTCGGTCACTTCCAGGCCGAGGACGAAGATGCCCTTGGAGCTCGGCGGACTGACATCGCCTCCGTCGGAGGCGAAACCGATCCGGTTGCCGCGAGCCTTGAAGTCCTGACCCTTGCTTTCGCTGGCGATCCCTTCGCCGCCCCCGGCGATGTAATTCGCATCGCCCAAGGGGAAGCCGCCGACCGTGACGTGGTCGGCTCCACCGGCCAGAATCCCGTAACTGCCGTTCCCGATCGCGTTGGCCCCCGTCTTATCCAAGCCGATGAAGTTGCCGTGGATCGTCGTCGGGCCGCTCGCCGGTGCCTCGTTCTGGCCCGCGCCGTTCCCGTTGAGGTCGATCCCCGCGCCCGTTGCTCCCGAGATCACGTTGCAGCCGCCGTCGCAGGCGTCGCTGGTCAGGGCGGCGCCTTCGATCGTGTCGCCGACTTCGTTGTTTTCCGCCGGGAAGCCGGGAGCGGCGGTCGAGTCGGTGATCTCGATGTTCTTGGCGTTCGCCATCTGCGTCGTCCCGTCGGGCGCGACGCCGAAGTAGTTGTTGCGTATCACGGCATTGCTTGCACCCTCGACGTCGAGGCCCTCGTTGTTGTTGCCGGCGATCACGTTGGGCTGCACGAATTCGGGGGGACCGACCGTCGTGCCGATCTTCGCGCCATCGGATCCGGGGTCGATGAAGATGCCGGTGTTGTTGGCGCCGGCGGTGCCGTCCAGCTTCACACCGATCCAGTCGCCCGTAGCAGTGAAGTTTTCGGATTCGTCGATCACCCTGATCCCGGTCAGCGCCCCGGTGATCGAAACGTTTCTGATCGTGACCCCGTCGGCTTTGACGGTGATGCCGAAGTTGCCAGTGGGACCGCTGACGCCGGCGCCCGGTTTCGAAGGAGCCCCCACGCGAGCAGCGATGAGTGAGATCGGCGCTTCGATCGGCGGCAGCGGCGTACTCAGCACAACCGTGTCGGAAAGCTGGCCGTCGAATACGGAGTCGAAGAAGACTTCCTGGGCCGTGCCCGCCAGATTCGTCACTTCGATCGCTGCCCGCAGAGTGCATTTTCCGGCGGCGGTTTCGCAGACTCCCCCCGCTACCGCGTCGGGTTCATCGGCAGGGCTGTCGATGATGACTTCGGCGGAGGCAATGGCCGGAAGCGCCAAGGCGAACAGGGCAGCGAGAAGCGCCAGGACGGCGCGGCGGGGGACGATCATCGGCGGAGACTATCCCGCCGGTTCAGACGCGACGGTGCCTGGCCGAAGCCCTGATCAGTCGGGCTGCGGCAGCCCCGGCCCGGTCCGGGCCCACTCGACCTGGCCGACGCCCTCGAGCTTTGAGCGTCCCTCTACGTCGTCCCACTCGTGCAGCATCCGCTTCAACTGGGCGACGGCCTCGGGTGGATGGGAGGCGGCGGCCGCGGCCAGCTCCAGCGCCGCCTCCTCGGTCGCAGCGGCCGGGGCGACACGGTTTACGAGGCCGAGGCGCAGGGCCTCGTCGGCGCCGACGGTGCGCGAAGTCAGCAGCAGGTACTTGGCGGTGGCGAGGCCACACAGGGTGACGAGGCGGGCCGGACCGACCGGGACGCCCAGCGCCGCCCCGGGGAAGCGCATGCGCAGGTTGGCGCCGCCCACCCTCATGTCGCAGGCGACGGCGACCTCCGCTCCACCGCCGACCACGTCGCCGTGGCAGGCGGCCACCGTCGGCTTGGGAAAGGCGACGATCGTGTCGTAGAGGTCGGCGAAGAGCTGCATGCGGCGGACCTTGCCCTCCTCGTCGAGCTTCTCCTTGACGTCGGCGCCTGCCGAGAGGCCCATCTGGTCGGAGGAGCTGACGACGAGGACGCGGACCGCATCGTCGGCGCGGGCGACCGCCAGGTGTTCGAGCATCTCGACCAGCATCTGCGTGTCGATCGCGTTGCGGGCCTCGGGGCGCTCCAGGCGCAGCAGCGCGATTCCCCGCGGGTCGACCTCGTAGCTGGTCCGCTCGGCGCTCATTCGGGCTGGGAACCTAGCTGCTCGACCAGCCGCTCGGCCTCGTCGGCCGCTTGGCCGATCAAGGCCTCGACCTCGGCGCGGGGTTCGCGGAAGCGGCCGAGCACGTAGGCGGAGACGATCTCCGGGTCGGTCGATTCGGGGCGGCCGACGCCGACCCGGACGCGCCAGAACTCGGCGCTGCCCAAGCCCCGCTTGAGGCTCTTCAGGCCGTTGTGGCCCGCCAGGCCGCCACCGAGGCGGCTCTGCACCTCGCCGAAGGGAAGGTCGATCTCGTCGTGGAGGACGACGACCTGATCCAGCGCTGCCTTGAGCGAGCCGCGCGCCGGTCCGGCCGAGTCGCCGGAGGCGTTCATGTAGGTCTGCGGCTGCAGGATCGCCACCCGCGGACCGCCGGGCCGGATGCGCCCTTCGGCGATCAGGCCGCCGAACTTCCTCTTGGCGCGGGGCAGGTCCCAACGCCGCGAGAGCTCCTCCGCTACGTCGAAGCCGACGTTGTGGCGGCTACCGGCGTGCTCGTTGCCGGGGTTGCCGAGACCGACGATGAGGATGCGGTCGCCGTCGCCCCGCTCGGCACCGCCCCCGCCGCGGGCCCTGCGGCGGCGGAAGATCGACATCAGAAGGGCTACTCCCCGGAGTCGCCCGAATCGCCGCCGTCGCCCGAATCGCCGTCGCCCTCAGCAGCCGAGGCCTCGCCCTCCTCGCCGACCAGCTCGGCCTCCTCCTCGACGGCGGGCTCGGGCTCTTCCTCGACGCGCGGCGGCGAGAGGGTGGCGATCGTGACCTCGTCGGGGTCGTCGGCGACGAATTTGACGCCCTCGGGCGCGGCGATGGCTGAGAGAGTCACGGTGTCGTTGATCTGCATCTCGGAGACGTCGGCGACCAGCCGCTCGGGGATCTCGGTCGGCAGCGCTTCGACGGTGATCTCGCGGGTGACGTGCTCGAGCACGCCGCCCTCTTTGACTCCCGGCGCGACCTCGGCGCCTTCCAGCTCGATCGCGACCTCGGCCTGAATCGCCTCGTCGAGCTTCACTTCCTGCAGGTCGATGTGCTGGAGGTTGCCGCGCACCGGGTGCAACTGCTGCTCCTTGACGACGACCGGCACGGCTTTCGATCCCTCCAGCTCGAGGTCGAACAGCGCCTGGCCACCGGCCAGGACCGCGCGGATCTCGCGTTCTCCCGCCTGAAATGCCCGCGCCTCCGAGCCGCCGCCGTAGACGACGCCGGGAACCAGCTCCTCGCCACGCAGGCGGCGAGAGCTGCGCGAGCCGAAATCGGTGCGCGCGGCGGCCTTCAGCTTTTCGCGGGTGCGAGCCATCGGACGGGAGAGGATAGAGAAAGCCGGGAAACGGAGCCCGCCACGAGGAAGCTGTGACAACCTTGCCACCCGTGGCCGACGATTCGAAGATCCCCAAGGGGCGGCTCCGCCGCTCGGCCAAGCTGGGCTCGATCGTCGGCATGCAGGGCGCCCGCTACGCCGGGACCAAGGCGACCAACGTCGCCCGCTCCGAGGAGGGCAGCAAGGAAAAGCTCGAACAGCGCCACCTGGAGACGGCGTTGAAGATGGTCGGCGCACTCGGCCAGATGAAGGGGGCGGCGATGAAGCTCGGGCAGTTCGCCTCCTTCATCGACACCGACTTCCTGCCCGAGGAGTCACGCGAGATCTACCAGGAGCAGCTCGCCAAGCTGCGCACCTCGGCGCCGCCGATGCCCTGGGAGAAGGTCGAGAAGGTGCTGCTCGAGGAGTACGACGGCGAGCCGGTTTCCGAGCTCTTTGCCGAGTTCGAGCACGAGGCCTTCGCCGCCGCCTCGATCGGTCAGGTGCACCGCGCCGAGATGCTCGACGGGCGCCAGGTCGCGGTCAAGATCCAGTACCCGGGGATCGCCGAGGCGCTCGACGCCGACCTGCGCAACGCCGGCACGATCGTCCGCCTCGCCCGCGCGCTCGCCCCCGGCCTCGACGCCAAGGCAATCGCCCATGAGATCCGCGAGCGGGTGATGGAGGAGCTCGACTACGAGTACGAGGCGCAGAACCAGCGCTCCTTCGCCCGCGCCTATCGCGATCACCCCTTCATCTACGTGCCGGAAGTGATCACCCGGCTCTCGCGTCGCCGCGTGCTCGTCACCGAGTTCGTCGAGGGAATGACCTTCGAGCAGGTCAAGGAGCTGCCGCACGAGCAGCGCAGCCGCTTCGGCGAGATCGTCTTCCGCGGCAGCTTCGGCTCGATCTACCACCTGCGGCACTTCAACGCCGACCCCCACCCCGGCAACTACTTCCTGATGGAGGACGGTCGCGTCGCCTTCCTCGACTTCGGCATGACCAAGAAGGTCGATCACGAGCAGATCGTGCTCGAGCAGCGGGTGCTCGACGCCGCCTTCCACGACGATCCGGAGCGCTTCCGCAGCGCCCTGCACGAACTCGGCTTCGTCAAGAACCCCTCCAAGCTCGACGCCGAACGGCTGATGGAGCACATGCTGGCGGTCAGCGGCTGGTTCGTCGAAGACCGCGAGATCGAGATCAGCCCGCAGCGGGTGATGAAGATCATCGAGTCGACCCAGGACCCCCGCTCCGAGTACTACGACCTGATGCGTCGCGAGTCGATGCCGGCGGACGAGTTGATGGGGCGACGGATGGAAATCGGCGTCGTCGCCGTGCTCGGTCAGCTGCGGGCGAAGCGCAACTGGCACCGGATCATGCGCGAGTGGATCTACGCCGACCCGCCCGCAACCGAGCTGGGCGAGCAGGAGTGGGAGTACTTCGAGGAGCGGGGCGTGAGGCAAGCACCGATCGTCGAGCGCTCGCGCACGATCTGAGCCTCAGCGCATCCGCTCGAACAGGCGCGGGTCGTTCGAGCAGATGCCGTTGACCCCTGCCGCCACCAGCTTGCTCATGCGGCGCGGGTCGTCGACGGTCCAGGCGATCAGCTCTACCCGCGCCAGGTCGGTGATCTTGGCTAGCTGAGGGCTGACGAGCGGGTGGTAGACCCACATCGCCTCCACCCCCATCTTCGGCAGTTCGCGGGCCGCAAGGCCGGGTAGGCGTTTGCGCATCCAGACCAGGGCGGCCAGCATTGGCAGCTTCGCCCAGCGCTTCGAGGCCCAGTCCTTCGTCACCCTGGGATAGGTCCAGCCGCGCCGCAGGCCGGGCTCCAGCTCACCGAGCCGAACCAGAGTCGAGAGCTCCATGGTCGAGACCATCGCTCGGCTGAGCAAGCCACGCTCGCAGACGGCCGCGACGATCTCCTCCTCCCGCCCGGGCAGCTTGATGTCGAGGTCTATCTCGACCTTGTCCAGCGGCGGCTTCGTGAAGGCGTCGAGCGCTTCGGCCAAGGTCAACGGCTCACGTGCTTCCGCGTCGTGCCAGTCGTGGGCGACGATCAGCGGCGTTCGCTCCGCCACGTCGATGCGAGGATGGCCGTCGCGCGTCCAGAGCACGTCGAGCTCGATCGTGTCGACGCCCGCGTCGACCGCGGCGGAGAAGCTCTCCAGCGTGTTGCCGGGGGCGATCAGGTCGGCCCCCTTGTGGCCGACCAAGCGCAACCCGGCTGATCCCTGGGTGGCCAGGGCGCTAGAAGAGCTGGTTCTCGCCGGCGAAGATCTCGGAGACCGAGTCGTCGGTGAAGATGCGGCGGATCGAGTCGGCGAAGGTGCCGGCGGTCGAGAGCACCGTGATGTTGTCCGGAGCACCCGGGCGCAGCGGGATCGTGTCGGTGACGACGATCCGCTCGATCGCCGAGCTCGCCAGCCGCTCGTAGGCGGGACCGGAGAAGACTCCGTGCGTGGCGCAGGCGATGACCCGCGCGGCCCCCTCGTCGAGCACCGTCTGGGCGGCTGCGCAGAGGGTCCCGGCGGTGTCGATCATGTCGTCGACGAGAACCGCAGTCTTGCCTTTGACGTCACCGACCACGTAGCCGATCTCGGCAACCTGCTGGGCGGGGCGCTCCTTCTCCATCACGGCCCAGTGGGTGCCGATGCGGCGGGCGAAGTTGCGCGCGGTCTTGACCCGACCGGCGTCGGGGGAGACGATCACGAGCTCCTCGGTCAGTTCCTGGTCGGCGAACCACTGGGTCAGCATCGGCATCGCGGTCATGTGGTCGACCGGGACGTGGAAGAAGCCCTGGACCTGGCCCGCGTGCAGGTCCATGGTGAGGACGCGGTCGGTGCCGACGCCCTCGAGGCACTTGGCCATGATGCGAGCGGAGATCGGCTCGCGCGGGGCGGACTTCTTGTCCTGGCGCGCGTATCCGTACCAGGGCAGGACGGCGATGATGCGGTGCGCGGAGGCGCCCTGGGCCGCGTCGATCATGGTCAGCAGCTCGACCAGGGCGTCGTTCGGGGTCATCTCGCTCTGCTCGTTGGCGCAGGTCGACTGGACGATGAAGACGTCGGCGCCGCGGATCGACTCCTCGTAGCGGCAGTAGACCTCGCCGTTGGCGAAGGTCTTCAGCGTCACTTGGCCGAGGTCGAGGTCGAGCTTGCCGGCGACCTTGGCCGCAAGCTCCATCGAGCTGCGACCGCCAAAGACCATCATCCGCTTCGAGTAGTCGTGCGGGATGGCGGTCGGGGCCGCCTCGGGACGCTGCTCGATCGTGCTCACGAATCCTCCTCATGGGCTTGCGCGGACTTGCCCTCCGCGTAGCCCTCGATGTTCCTCTGGTCGTTCTCGCTCACTGCTAGCGCCCCCTCGGGGACGTCCTTCTTGATCACCGCTCCGGCGCCAGTGTAGGCGGCGTCCCCGACTTGTACCGGGGCGATCAGCATCGTGTCAACGCCGAGCCGCACATCGGCGCCGATCGTCGTGCGGTGCTTGCGGAAACCGTCGTAGTTGGCGGTGATCGTGCCGGCGCCCAAATTGCTGCCCGCGCCGACGTCGGCATCGCCGATGTAGGCGAGATGGGGAACCTTGGCGCCCTCGCCGATCTGCGAGTTCTTGATCTCGACGAAGGTGCCGGCCTTGGCGCCGGCCTCCAGGTGAGCGCCGGGGCGCAGGTAGGCAAAGGGACCGACGCTGCAGCCGTCGAGGACGTCGCACTCGACCAAGTAGGAGTGTGGGACCTTCACGTTCGCGCCGAGGCGAGTGTCGATCAGCGTGCTGAGCGGCCCGACGACCGAGCCGGCGCCGACCGCGGTGTCGCCGCGCAGGCTCGTCCCGGGCTCGATCCGGGCGTCAACGGCGATCTCCACGCCAGCGTCTACCCAGGTCGTGCCGGGATCGACGACGGTGACGCCGGCCAGCATGTGGCGCTCGAGGATGCGGCGGCGGCCCTCGGCCTCGACGGCGGCCAGCTCCGCCCTGTTGTTGACCCCCATCGTCACCGCGAAGTCCTCGGCGCGGTGAGCGGCGACCGAATGGCCCGCCTTGCGCATAGCCGCGAAGGCGTCGGTGAGGTAGTACTCGCCTTGGGCATTGTCGTTCGAGAGCCCCGCCAGGGCGGTCGCAAGCGGGCCGGCGTCGAAGGCGTAGGTCCCGGCGTTGATCTCGCGGATCGCAAGCTCCTCGGCACCGGCATCGCCGGCGGCTTTCGCCTCGACCACGCGCTCGACGCCCCCGTCGGCGCCGCGCACGACCCGCCCGTAGCTACCCGGATCGTCGAGCTCGATCGTCATCATCGTCGCGGCGGAGCTGGAGGCGGCGTGGGCCTCGAGGAAGCCGGAGACGATCTCGGCGGAGATCAACGGGTGGTCCCCGGAAAGGACGAGAACCGTCTCCGCCGTTTCGATCAGCGGCAGGGCAGCGCGCACGGCGCCCCCGGTGCCGTCCGGCTGCGGCTGCACGACCGTCTCGACGTCGTCGGGCAGGCCGGCGGAGATGTCGATGCCCGGCGACACGATCGCCGCCACACGGCCCGCGCCGGCCTCGCGCGAGGCGAGGATCGGCCAGGCGACCAGCGGCCGCCCGCAGACAGGGTGGAGCATCTTCGGCGTCGAGGAACGCATACGCGTGCCCTCGCCCGCCGCCATGACCAAGACCAAGGGGGAGCTCACCTCAGGATCGTAATGCCGGGGGAGCGAGGATGGGGCATCCCTCCGTTTGCTGGGTTTTCGCCGTCAGCGCAAGCTTCTTTCGCTAACCGGTGGGGCGAAAAGAGGACGCCGCGCACTCCGGGATGCCCCATCCTCGCTCGACTCGGGCCGAACCCGCGGACGAGGTCCGTTCAAATCAGCTTCTTGAAGGACGCGCCCTGTGAGGTTCCTTCGATGAGATGAGCTCGGGGGATGGAAGGGTGGGGTACCCCTGGAGTGTGCGGCGTCCTGTTTTTCGCCCTGTCAGCTCAGCGAGAGGAGCATCGGCTCCCGGCGAAAAACCCAGCACCGCGGAAGGGGTACCCCACCCTTCCATCCCCCACTTAGGCGCGCGAAAGGTCCCGGCCGACCAGGGCGACGGACGTGAGGGTCCAGCCGGCGAATATCAGGTCTATGCCTACGAGGAGGCCGATTGCCCAGTCTGCGGAGCTGGGGAACTTGGCCAGCACGAGGATGCCGATCAGGAGGCCTGCGAAGCCGCTTAGGCCTACGAGGCCCGCGCCCTGTTGGCCGCGTCCGGCGAAGGCGACGAAGATTCGGGTGAGGCCCATGAAGAGGAAGTAGATGCCGAGCACCAGGGTCAGGGTCAGGGTTCCGTTGTGCGGTTCGACGATCAGCCAGAGGCCGACGATGACCGTCAGAAAGGCCCAGATCAGGCGCAGGATGACCGACCCGATCGAGTGCGCGGTGAAGGCGCCGGCGACGAGGAAAGCCCCGGCGATGACCAGGATCCAGCCGATGAAGATCGCCGTCCCGACCGAGGCCACCGCGGGCACGACGATCGCGATGCAGCCGATGACGATCGCCAGGACGCCAACCGTCATCAGTGCCTTCCAGCTGCGCGCCAGCCCGGCACGCACTTCCGGGTCCAGCGCGGCTCCGCTCATCTCCATGAAACGACCCTAAGCCCTCACGCGGACGCAATCGACAACTTCTGTTGCCTTGATGACCCCATAGGGTCCAAAAGGCATCAGAAGTTCGATTGGGCGCGGTAAGGTCGTTGCCGATCCGGGGTGGTGTAGTCGGCTAGCACGTCTGGTTTTGGTCCAGGAAGCGAGGGTTCGAGTCCTTCCCCCGGAACTCCGCTCCTAGCCGACGGGCTCGCGCTCAGGGGGGATCTGACCGCCCCGCTCGGTGCCGGCGATCAGTTCGTCGGGCGACTTGTCCTCGGGGATGAAGCCTGACTTCATGCCGAAGTAGACCGCCTGGGGATGGTGGGCGACTATCGCCACCGTCGACTGCTCTGGCATCACGGCGTAGCCGTCGGAGAGGGTCATGCCGATCTGCTCGAGGTCGAGCAGGCGCCAGACCTTCTCGTGCTCGGACTGATCCGGGCAGGCCGGGTATCCCCACGAGTAGCGGCGGCCCTGGTCGGGATCGATGCCGAGGTCGCGGCGCACCCGGGCATGCAGCCACTCGGCCAGCCCCTCGGCCGACTGCACGCCGAGGCCATGGACGAAGAGCTGCTCGGCGAACTCGCCTTCGCCCTCCAGCCGCTCGATCAGCTCGGTCACCTCGGGACCGACGGTCACGCCCTGCAGGGCGACGACGTCGCGTTCGCCGCTCTCCAGCGGGCGGTAGAAGTCGGCCAGGCAGATCCGGTCGTGCTTGGGCTGGCGCGGGAAGACCAGGCGCTCCAGCTCGCGCTCGGGGTCGTCTGGATCGAAGACGATCAGCTCGTTGCCCTCCGAGTTGCAGGGGAAGTAGCCGAGCCGCGCCCGTGGGTGGAGGTAGTCCTGCTCGCGCCACATCCGCTCCAGGCGGGGAGCGAAGCCCTCCTCCTCCCCGTTGCCCTCGATCAGTTCGCGCCAGGCCTGGCCCTTGACGCCTTTGCCGCCCCAGTGCAGCTTGAAGAGCACGTGGCGGTCGAGGTAGGGGAAGACCTCCTCGAGGTCGATCTCGACCTCGCGAGCGCCCTGGAAGGGCGACTCGGGGATCGGGTTGTCGGTGACGGCGGCGGAGCGCACGCTGGCGTCGCTGGTCGGCGGCGAGTCGTCGACCACGACGGGCTTCTCGCGCAGCTGCTTGGCCTCGGCCTGGATCCGCTCGACCAGCGCGCCGCGCGCCTCCTCGTCGACCAGTGCGTCCATCGTGTCGAGGCCCTGGAAGGCGTCCTTGCAGTAGAAGACTCCGGGGTCGTAGACGTCGTCGGACTCTTTGCCGTGCGGGTAGAGCGTGCGGCGGCCGAAGTCGCGGTTGATTGCTGCGCCGCCGATCAGCACCGGGAACTCGAGACCGCGCTGGTGCAGCTCCTGGATGCAGATCGGCATCTGCTTCGAGGTCGAAACGAGCAGCGCCGAGAGGCCGATCGCATCGGCCTCGTTCTCGACCGCGGCCTCGATGATCGTCTCGACCGGGACCTGCTTGCCGAGGTCGATCACGGTGTAGCCGTTGTTGGTGAGGATCGTGTTGACCAGCGACTTGCCGATGTCGTGCACGTCGCCGAACACGGTCGCGATCACGACTTTGCCCTTGGTGTGGCCGTCGATCCGGTCGAGGTAGTTCTCCAGCCGCGCCACGGCGCGCTTCATCACTTCGGCCGACTGCAGGACGAAGGGCAGGATCAGTTCGCCGGCGCCGAATTTGTCGCCGACCTCCTTCATCGCCGGCAGCAGCACCTCGTTCAGCGTCGGGACGGCGCCGATCTTCTCGCTCGAGCGGTCGATCCACTCCTCGACCCCGTCCTTCTTGCGGCGCAGGATGTGCCAGTGCAGGGCCTCCTCGGGCTCCATGCCCGCGGTCGGGTCCTCGGCCTCCTCGGCGGCCTCCTCGCCCTTGGACTCGAAGTGGCCGATGAAGCGCTCCAACGCGTCCTCACGCCGGTTGAAGACGAGGTCGTCGGTCAGCTCGCGCTCCTCGTCGCTGATCTCCGAATAAGGGGTGATGTGGTTGGGGTTGACCATCGCCAGGTCTAGCCCGGCGTCGACGCAGTGGTGCAGGAAGACCGAGTTGAGCACGGCGCGTGCCGGCTGCCCGACGCCGAAGGAGACGTTGGAGACGCCGAGAGAGGTCTTCACCCCCGGGATCTCGGCCTTGATCCGCCGGATCCCCTCGATCGTCTCCACGGCCGACGGCTTCCACTCGTCGTCGCCGGTGGTCAGGGTGAAGGTGAGCGCGTCGAAGATCAGCGCCTCCGGGTCGAGGCCGTGCTTCTCGCAGACCAGGTCGCGGATGCGCTTGGCGATCTCGACCTTGCGCTCGGCCGTCTTCGCCATGCCGACCTCGTCGATGGTCAGCGCGATCAGCGCCGCCCCGTGGGCCTTGGCCAGCGGCGCGACGACGTTGGCCTTGTCCTCCCCCGCCTCGAGGTTGATCGAGTTGACGATCGCCCGGCCGGGGATCTTCTCCAGCGCGGCCTCGATCACGTTGGGCTCGGTCGAGTCGACCTGGATCGGCGCCGGCTGGGTCAGCGAGATCCGCTCGACCACGGCGACCATCTGCTCGTCCTCGTCGGCGCGCTCGGTCAGCGCCACGCAGATATCGAGCACATGGGCGCCGCCTTCGACCTGGTCTTCGGCGACCTGAACCAGGCCGTCGTAGTCATCGGCTAGCAGCAACTCCTTGGCCTTGCGCGAGCCCTGCGAGTTGACCCGCTCGCCGACCAGGGTCGGCCGCGGCTCCTGGACCAGCGGCGTCGAGGTCATCATCGAGGAGACCTCGATCGGCCCCGGCGCTGGGCGCTCGCCCGGCACGCGACCGTCGACCCGCTCGCGGATCGCCGCGATGTGCTCGGGGGTGGTCCCGCAACAGCCGCCGACGATGCCGACGCCGTAGCGCTCGACGAACTCGCCCAGCGTCGCCGCCAGCGGCTCGGGCTGTTCGGGGAAGATCGTCTCGCCGTCGGGCCCCTGCAGCGGCAGGCCGGCGTTGGGGATGCAGTGGACCGGCAGCGGGCTGTGCTCGCCGAGGAAGCGGATCGCCTCGCGCATGTCCTCGGGGCCGGTCGAGCAGTTGAGCCCGATCACGTCGACGTCGAGCGCGGTCAGCGTCGTCAGCACCGCCTTGATGTCGGTGCCGAGCAGCATCTTGCCGCCCTGCGGCAAGAGCGAGACGCTGCACTGGATCGGCAGCTTGCGGCCGGCCTCGGCGAACGCCTCGCGGGCGCCGAAGATCGATGCCTTGACCTCGAGGATGTCCTGCGCGGTCTCGATGATGATCAGGTCGGCGCCGCCCTCGACCAAGCCCTTCGCCTGCTCGGCGAAGACCTCGACCAGCCTGCGGAAGGAGATGTCGCCCAGGGTCGGGTCGTCGGAGGCGGGCAGGAAGCCGGTCGGCCCGATCGAGCCGGCGACGAAGCGGCTCTCGCCCGCCGCCTTGCGGGCGATCTGCGCCGCCTTGACGTTGATCTCGTGCGTGTGCTCGCCCAGCCCCCACTCCTCGAGCTTCAGCCGCGAGCCCTGGAAGCTGTCGGTCTCGACCACCTCGGCACCGGCCTCGAGCATCGAGGCGTGGACGCCCTCGATCACGTCGGGGCGGTTGAGGACCAGCGCCTCGTGGCATTTGCCGAGCAGGCCGCCGTAGTCCTCCTGGGTCAGGTCGAATTGCTCCAGGGTCGCGCCCATACCGCCGTCGAAGACGACGACGCGTTCCCTGGTCGCAGCTATGTAGTCGCGCTCGGGCATGGATGAAAGAGGCTACCGAGGTGGGTGCGGTCGACTTTTGAGCCGCTATGCGAGCAAAAAGTCGACCGCACTCGTTCATCTAGGCTGACGCGACAATGATCGATTCTCACACGCACCTGTTCCTCTGCGAGCGGCCCGAGGACGAGCTGGTCGCGGACGCGCTCGCTGCGGGCGTCACCCGCATGCTCAACGTCGGCCTCGGCGGCGAGCAGAACGCCACCGCGATCGGGGCCGCCGAGCGCCACGCGGAGGTCTTCGCCAGCGTCGGCCGCCACCCGACCGAGGCAAGCGGATTCGACGACGCCGAAGCGGAGCGGATCGCCCAGCTCGCCGCACACGAGAAGGTGCGGGCGATCGGCGAGACCGGGATCGACTACTACCACGAGACCGCCAGTCCGGCCGACCAGCGGCGTGCCTTCGAGGCGCAGGTCGGGATCGCTCGCGAGCTGGGGCTGCCGATCGTCATCCACGGCCGCGACAAGGACGGCGAGACGGCGGCGATCGACGAGATCTTCGCGGTGCTCGATGCCGAGGCCGGCGACACTCCGGTGATCCTGCACTGCTTCTCCGCCCCCTGGCGCGCCGCCGACGCCGCCGAGCGCGGTTGGTACTGCTCATTCGCCGGCCACACCACCTACCCGGCTTCCGACGACCTGCGCGAGGCCGCCGCCCAGCTGCCCGACGAGCTGATCCTGGTCGAGACCGATGCTCCGTATCTGGCGCCCCAGACCGTGCGCGGCAAGCCCAACGAACCCGCCTACGTCGTCGATACCGCCCGTGTCGTCGCCGCCGCGCGTGGGGTCGCCTACGAGGAGCTGGAGCGGACCGTCGAGGCGAACGCCCGCGCCCTCTTCGGCTGGTAGGAGAGCCCGCCCCATGGTCAGGCTCGGGCAGAACTTCCTCGCCGACCCGAACCTGCTCGACGCGATCGTCCGCGACGCCGAGCTCGAGCCGACCGACGTGGTTCTGGAGGTCGGCGCCGGAGAAGGGGTGCTGACCGAGCGCCTCGTTGCCGTCGCCGCACATGTGCACACGGTCGAGATCGACCGCAACCTGGAGCCTGTGCTGGCGCCGCTCGCGGCGCGCCCCGGGGTCGACCTGCACTGGGGCGATGCGATGAAGCTGGACTTGGCCGACCTCGACCCGGTGCCCGACGCGGTCGTCGCCAACCTGCCCTACTCGATCGCCACGCCGCTGATCCTGCGCACGATCGAGCAGTTGCAATCGGTGCGCCGCTGGACGGTGATGGTGCAGCGTGAGATCGCCGACCGCCTGCGGGCCGCGCCGGGCAGCCGGACCTACGGATCGCCGAGCGTGCAGGCCCAACTTGCCTGCGAGGTGAAGCTGCTGCGCAGCGTCGACCCGGCGGTCTTCCGGCCGCGGCCGCGAGTCGAGTCGGCGATCTTGAGCCTGCGCCGCACCGGGACCGGCACCGACGCGGCCACCCGTGAGCTGGTTCGCGCCGCCTTCTCCCACCGCCGCAAGTCGCTGGCCCGCTCGCTGGAGCACGTCCGCCCTGGCTCGCTGAGCGCCACCCGCGGCGCCCTGCGCGAGCTGGGAATAGCCGAGGATGCGCGTGCCGAGGCGCTCTCACCCGCCGATTTCGCCGCCTTGGCGGGGAAACTGAGCGACACCGAGTAACGCCTCCCGACCGATGCGCATCCACGCTCCCGCCAAGCTCAACCTCTGCCTCTACCTCGGCCCGCGCCGCGACGACGGCCTGCACGAGCTCTGCTCGCTGTTCGAGCCGCTCGCCCTGGCGGACGCGATCGAGGTCTCCGAGGCGGGAAGCGACGAGGTCGTCTGCCCGGGGGTCGAGGGTGAGAACCTGGCCATGCGAGCCCTGGCGGCGCTGCGATCGGCGGGCTGGGGGCACCCACCGCTACGACTCGAGATCGCGAAGCGAATCCCGGTAGCGGCCGGGCTCGGCGGCGGCAGCGCCGACGCCGCCGCGGTGCTGCGGCTTGCACGAGAGTCAGGCGACGCGGGCACCAAGGTGCCCGACCTCGAGCAGATCGCGGCCGGGCTGGGGGCAGACGTCCCCTCTCAGCTCTCACCCGCCCTGGCTCTCGTGCAAGGGGCCGGAGAGCGAGTCGAAAGACTCCCGGCCCCCGCCTCCCATGCCGTTCTCCTACTACCCGCCGGCGGCGGTCTTAGCACCGCCGCCGTATTCGCCGAGGCCGACCGGCTCGGACTCGGCCGCGACGCGGCAAAACTGGGCAATCTGGCGGCCCGGCTTCGCCAGGCGGTCGATGCCGGCGCATCTCCGCTCGACTACCGCGACCTGCTCGCCAACGACCTGGAGCCGGCCGCGCTCTCCCTGCGACCGGACATCGGCGACGCCCTGGGCGCCCTTCGTCAGGCCCGCGCCCCGCTGGCCTTCATGTCCGGCTCCGGGCCAACCGCCGTCGGGCTCTTCCCCACCCTGGCGGAGGCGAAGTCGGCCGCCGCCCGACTCGACCGCGACGACGCAATCGTCTGCGAGGCGGGGCGAGCGCCGTGAAAATGCAGCTGCCGGAGAATCGGCGACGCAAACGCCTGCTGATTGCGCTGATCGCTGCCGCGATCGCCGCCGGTTACTACCTGCTCAGCCGGGTTATCCCGCACGACGAACTCCAGGGGCTGCTGGAAGACGTCTCCAACGCGCTTGGGGCCTGGACCTACCTCCTTGTCGGCGTCTTCGCTTTCGCCGAGACCGGTGCCTTCGTCGGCCTCGTCGTCCCCGGCGAGACGGTGATGCTGCTCGGCGGCGCGGTCGCGGGACAGGGGGCGATCAGCATCTACCTGCTGATCGCGATCGCCTGGTTCTCCGCCTGGGCCGGCGACACGACCAGCTTCTTCCTCGGCCGCAGGCTCGGTCGCGAGTTCGTGATGCGCAACGGCCCCCGCTTCGGGATCAGCCACGAGCGCTTCGAGAAAGTCGAGGACTACTTCTCCCGGCACGGCGGCAAGACGATCTTCATCGGCCGCTTCATCAGCCTCGTGCGCGCCTTCGC